>Ga0335072_10006406_pt1 | contig 17205 bp, 12 predicted proteins | sample Lox_Sample_21_FD_206725 | JGI IMG/M metagenome (GOLD analysis project Ga0335072, IMG submission 206725) | Soil microbial communities from Loxahatchee National Wildlife Refuge, Florida, United States - Lox_Sample_2.1 | ecosystem: Environmental > Terrestrial > Soil > Wetlands | place: USA...
GTTAGGTCTTGAGGCCCTGCATCATGACCCGATCCCACATTCGGTCGGTCAGCAGGGATCGGGCCAGCACGGAGGCCTTCCCCGACGCACCGACGATGTAGCGGGGCTTGGGGTTTCGCGCCTCGACGGCCCGGACGACGGCGCGGGCGACAGTGTCGGCGCTGACCATCATGCCGGGCGTCTTGGTCAGGGCCCGGGTTGTGTCGGCGTAGCGGCGCTTGAACTCGCCGTACGGATCGTCATCGGAGTATGAGTGCGTCGCTTCGAGTTGGGACTGGACGAACCTGGTGCGTACCCCGGTTGGGTCGATCAACACGACGCGGACACCGAACTGCGCTACTTCGGCCCGCAGCGCAAGCGAAAGCGCCTCGACGCCGTATTTGGCGATGTGATAGGCGCCCGCGCCTGGACTGGTGAACCGTCCGCCGGTGCTCCCGATCGTGACGATGGTGCCCGCACCACGAGCGCGCATTGCGGGTAGCACCGCCTGTGCGAGGTTGAGCGTTGCTATCACGTTGGTTTCCAACAGATTTCGCAACTCGCTCAACGCCACTTGCTCGAGCGGGCGGGGAAGCGGGAATCCGGCGCTATTGACGAGGACGTCGACGGGCCCATCGTTGGTCTGGATCTCCTCGATGAGTTCGGCCACCGCGGTCTCGTCGGTGACATCCAGGGCGCGGGCCTGAAGGCCCCGTGACTGCAGGTTCTCCAGAGCAGTCGGATTGCGGCCGGCCGCGAACACCTCATAGTTGCGGGCCTGCAGCCGGTAGGCAGTGGCCTCACCGATGCCGCTCGTCGCACCCGTGACCAGAGCTATCGGCTTGGTTGTCATCGAATCAAGGCTCCTTGCAACGGTAATCGATGATCCGGCAGGCGACCTGGGCGCGGTGCGTCCGGAGTTGCGTGCGGATGCCAGCCTAGCTGCCGCTTAGCCGCCGACTTCGTCGAGAAGTGTCAGAACAGCCCGGTGAGACCGGACAGCAGGTCCGCTGCTGTGCTGGGGCCAAACAGCGCGCCGAGCTCTGTTGTCGCGTAGGAGCTGAGGTCCGCCCACACCGCGCTGGCAGCCGGCAGCGCTGCGGCGGTCGCCGCAGTCGTCGCGGCCGCCCCTACCGAGCCAGATTCCAATCCCGAAAGGTCCGGTAGGTATGGGTAGAGATCCGGCAGGTCCGACGTCGGCAAGATGCCCAGGTCGACCTCGGCGGCCGTCATTCCTTGCTGCGCCCCGAGGGCCAGCTCAGCGTCGACGGTGGTCCAGTCGATATTCGGCATAGACCAGTCGGCTGGGGTGGTGACATCCGCATATCCGGTCCGGTCATAGCCCAGATCGATCAGCACCCGAAGGTCGGGTTGAATCAAGTCGGCCAATGCCGGGTCTACCGCTCGCAGCCCGTCCAGCAGCGGCAGATCCTGGGTGGGAATCAAGAAGTACTCGGTGCTGCCGTCATATCCCGGCGACGTCGGCTCCAGCACGGCTCCGGCGATTTCTGAGGCCGTGAAACTCGTCGGCCAGTCGGGAAGCAAAAAGGGGTGCAGGTCAATATATCCGGCGACAGCGTTCAGGTCGGCCAGCAGGTCCGAAGGATATTGCGGGAAGTCGGAGCTTCCGCTGTACTCGACGTTGTAAATGTCGGTGGTGTACGCAGTGTCTGCCGGAGTTGCGGGAAAGCTCTCGGTCTCGAGGTACGGGAACCGATTGGCGAAGCCGCCGTCGGGGTTGTTGAGATCTTCGACGAGTACGAACTGCAGATCCGCCGGGTTGGGCTGTTGGTCGGCAGGCAGCGCGGCGAGATTGATCATTTCTTGAGTGGCGATCGACGTGCTCTCCGAGTAGCCGTAGACGACGACCTTGTTTCCGTCCGCGAGTTGCTGCATGATGCCCTGGTTCAAGTCGCTGGCACCCTGGGTCAGGACCTGCTGGTAATCAGCACCCTCAGGCGTGGACAGAACAAGCGGGGCGTACCCCGGATACACCGGTTGTCCGGCGAAATACGGGGGGTTCGGGTCGATGAACTCGTTCATCACGGTGGTCACGTACGCTTCGTCCGGGTCGGACGTGCCGGCGTAGCCCATGATCAGCGCGGTATCGTCCCCCAGGGCGAACGCCGGGTTCATCGTCGACGCGACTTCCAAGAGGCCGGCACTGGCACCCGCCAGCAGCCCGATTCCCAGCCAACGGGAACTCCGTCGTGTCATGGAACCTCGATTCACGTCAATGATCCTGCTCAGCTTGTCTATCTCGGCTGAGGCGTCAGGCTGCCCCCAGTCGTATATCTTGCATTCGCGCGCGGGCCGGCGTGCAGACATTCGCGACATTGGCCTGTCGGAAGTCTGATTATTAGTCCGCTGTTCGGCCGCAGCGGTCGGTCAGTTCACTCACACCACCATCGCCAAGGCGGTTAAAGTCGTTTTGTGGGGATTCCGATACCTGAAGATGATCGCGCTGCCATCGTCACCGGCGCGTCGTCAGGTATTGGTGAGGCCATTGCACTGGAACTTGCCCGCCGCGGCCATCAGTTGGTGTTGGTCGCCCGCCGTACCGACCGCCTGCATGCGCTCGCCGGGAGTTTGAGTACCAAGGCGCACGTCCTACCCGCCGACCTGTCCAGCCGGAGCGATCGCGCCGCGTTGCCGGACCGTGTCGCGGAGCTGGGCCTGGCGGCGGACATTCTGATCAACAACGCCGGCCTCTCCGGCCGCGCTCTCGTAGCGAAATCGGTTCCGGAACAACAACTCAACCTCGTCGAAGTCGATGTCGTCGCCGTGGTGGATTTGTGCAGCAGGTTCCTACCGGGAATGGTGGAGCGTGGCCGCGGCGCGGTGCTGAACGTGTCGTCGCTGGCGGCTTTCCTGCCCCTGCCCGGACAAGCCACTTACGGGGCCGCCAAGGCATTTGTGTTGTCGTACACCGAAAGCCTGCGCAACGAGCTGCGGGGGACCGGTGTCACGGCCACCGCATTGTGTCCGGGACCGGTCGCGACCGAATTGGACGGCGTAGCCGGGTTCAGCGTGGGGGAACGTGCAGCCGTGTTACCCAGCTTCATGTGGAAGTCCGCCGAGGAGGTCGCACGGGCCGGAATCGACGGTTTGGCCGCGAACAAGGCCCGCGTGGTCCCGGGCCGGGCCAATTGGCTCGCCGCGGCGTTCTGTCGGTTCGCACCGCAGGAGCGGCTGCTGCCGTTGCTCGCCCGCCGCGACTTGCCGAAAAGGTCGGATTAGCGCCATGGGCTGCGCGCCACCGGGGCATACGGATTGTTGGACACCGCACGGGTCCGGTTCCCCGGGCGGATAGGCTATCTCGGTGCTCGAGGTGATCGAAAAGGGGTGTGTGAGCGACGCGCACCCCGTCCCGTTGCTGTTCGTCCACGGGGCCTGGCATGCAGCATGGTGCTGGGATGAAAATTTCCTCAGCTTCTTTGCTGACAAGGGTTATCGTGCTGTGGCGCTCAGCTTCCGTGGTCATGGCGAGAGCACGGTCGACAAACCACTGCGAGCGTGCTCGGTCGCCGACTATGTCCAGGATGTCAGCTCCGTTGCCGACCGACTGCCCACCGCGCCGGTGGTCATCGGCCACTCCATGGGCGGTCTGATCGTGCAGAAGTATCTGGAGAAGCACGCCGCTCCGGCCGGCGTTTTGATGACGTCCATTCCGCCACAGGGGAACTTCGGTAACGCGCTGCGCTGGATCAGGCATCACCCCTTGCACTTTGCCAAAATGACGATCACTGGTAAGGCGTTGCCGTACATCAATCCCCCGCAACTGGCCCGGCAGCGTTTCTTCTCGCCGCACACTCCGGAGGAGGACGTCCGCAGGTACGCGGCCCGGCTCCAAGAGGACAGCTCGCGCATCGGCATCGACTGCCTATTGTTGCGCCTACCCCGGCCCAAACGCGTCACGGCGCCGATGCTGGTGCTCGGCGCCGAGGAGGACGGGGCACACACCCGCAACGAAATACTCGCCACCGCACGCGCTTATGGCACCAAAGCGGAGTTCTTCCCTGACATGGGCCACAACATGATGCTCGAGCCGGGATGGGCCTCCGTCGCCCAATGCATCGATACATGGTTGGGCGGACGGGGGCTCTGAACGTCGCCGTTCAGGCGCCTTTGGCGGGAATGAGCTCCAGCGGAAGATGTTCCAGCCCACGCATTGTCGGGTTGTCGAGGTAACGGTAGTCGCCGGTGAGACGGATCGCCTCGACCCTGGGAAGCAGCTGGGAGAACACCCGCGCACCTTCCAATCGGGTCAACGGCGCACCGAGGCAGAAGTGGACGCCGCCACCGAAGGCCAGATGGTCGGTCGGATTGCGGTCGAGATCGAAGGTGTCCGGATTGTCGTAGTGCCGGGGGTCGCGGTTAGCCGCGGCGAACAGCAGCAGCACCCGCGCGCCGGCCGGAATCGTGTTCGCCCCAACGGTGTAGTCGCGAGTTGCGGTGCGGTAGAAGCCTTGCACCGGCGCGACGAATCGCAGCTGCTCCTCGATGGCGGCGGGAATCAGCTCGGGATGCTCGCGCAGCCGGGCATACAGGTCGGGGTGCTGAGCGAGCGTTAACAACAGCCCGGACAACATATTTGTCGTCGTCTCGCTGCCGGCGCCGATCAGCATCGCAGCGCTCCAAAAGATCTCATCGTCGGTCAGCACGTCGTCGGCATCGGCGGGGGTCATCATCGAGATCAAGTCGTCGCCGGGATTGCGGCGTCGTTGCGCGATAAGGGGATCGAGGTTGCGCCGCATCGCCGCGGTCGCGGAGCCCGAGCGTGCGGAAAGCGACATGCCGTGTGGGGTCAACGACACGAAGGAGCCCGCGACCATCTCGTCCGACCATTCCACGAACTGAGGCTGATCGTGCTGCGGTATGCCCAACATCATCGCGATCAGTCGGGTCGGCAGCGGCTTGGCCAACTCGGATACCACTTCCGTGTGGCGACGCGCGATGACGGCGTCGACGAGTTCGTCGGCGACCGTGTTGATGTTGGTCTGCCAGGCCGCCATCGCCCGTGGGGTGAACGCACGCGAAACGAACTTGCGAAGCCGGGTGTGTTCCGGTGGGTCGACGGCGTTCATCGACGGCAGGTGGACGCGGAAGCGGCTCTGGCTCTCCGCCGACGACAATGCCTCGTTGTCGCGCAACGCCTTCCGCAAATCGTCGTAACCGGCGATGATCCAGATGCCGCGCTTGCGGTTGTACCAGACGTTCGGCACGTCCGGCCCGTTCAGCAGGGTGCGATAACCCGGGTACGGGTCGCGCATCGTCTCTCGTGAGAACGGGTCGAAGTCGGTGGCGGGCGCGGTTTCCCGCCCGGTCAAGGTGTAGCCGTACGACGTGGCTTTGTCCTTCGCAACCCCGACCAGGCCGTCGACGCCGACCTTCATCAGGCTGGCGCGGAAGCGGAGCCTGCGAGCCAACGTCATGCGATGACACCCCCCGTGAGGACTTATGCCGGCTTACGGCAGCTACCGTAACCGACGGCCACTTCCTGCTTTAGAAGTGCCCGTGTCGAAAGCGAGTCGCCGTGGAGTTACCGGTGGCCGTTCAAACCATTACCAAAATGGCCTGACGTTCCGACGCTGAGGCCACAGAGTCTGTCCGACACCCTTAGACTGACGAATTAGGACGAATTGAGTACCGAATTGGAACTCGTGGGTAATCATTGGACAGCGAAACTGCGTATCGCTTGCTAATCTTTGGCTCAGCGCGTAGCTCGGCGCTGCTCGCAGCACCTCCCGCGGGTAACGCGCAGTTCCTCTCGACTTCCAATCATTGCCTGGCGAAGTTAATGAAAGTTTTCTGTTTCGGGAGGTTCTGACGTAGCCGTCAATGTATGCTCACTGAATTGCCAATCCGATTAGGCGTGTGTGCAAGAAAGAAATGGGGGCTTCTGTGGGGAAAAAGCGACATCATCTATTCACGCTAAGCGTGTTCTGGGGTGGGCTCGCCACCGCGTCCCCCTGAGTTGATTTAGCCGCTGACGGCGGCTCGCCAGTAGGTGCGGCCGGCCGATGCCATCCGTACCCAACCAATCACTGGGATGCGCGGCATCTCACTCTCATTTCGCGCACCGTATTTATTCACGAAGGTTGGAAATAATGCACTCGAGATTTCGTTCGCCGGCCGTAGCGCTGGTGGCCGCTGTCGCTGTCTCGGCGACAGCAGCCGCGATGAGCCCGACCCGGTTAACCACCTTCAAGCGCATTAGCGCAGAAATATCGCTACGGTCCGGGTCTGGCGTCGCCTTGATCATGGGCGGCACCGGAATGCCGGACCCTACCCAGGCGTATATCGACGAAGTCAATGACTTTTTTCTCCAGCCCAATTTCCCCGGCTACGAGCCGGTGGGCTTGCAAACCCCCGAAGAAGCTTTCCCGCTATACGGCTTGCTGAGCGGCTACACCTCGGTGACCTTCGGCGTCGAGGAGCTGAACTACGCGATCACTCAGACGTACGCCGGAGACAACCTCGTCATATTCGGCGTTTCACAAAGCGCCATGATCGCTAGCCTCGAAGAGCAACAACTTGCGGCGAACCCTCCCGCTGATTTGGGTCAGCTGCACTTCGCGTTGCTCGCTGGTCCCGACAATCCCATGGGCGGTCTTTTCGAGCGCTTCGCAGGCTTGGACAACCCGGTGGTGAACTACGACTTGTACCCGCCCAGCCCGACCGACCTTTTTCCGACCGATATTTATACGGGCGAGTACGACGGTGTGTCGGATTTTCCGGATGACTTGTCCAATCTTCTGTCCGTCGCGAACGCCCTCGCGGGGATGGAGTACGTGCACCTCGGCTACTCGGATCTCACGATGGAGCAGGTCCAATCAGCCGTGCTGCTGGGCCAATCCGGACAGACCGACTTCTACATGATTCCCACGACGGTGCTGCCTATTCTGCAGCCGCTGTATAGCAGCGGCGAGTCTGGAAAAGAGCTGGCCGATTTTCTCCAGCCGGACCTCCAAGTCATCGTCAACATGGGCTATGGCAACCTCGAACACGGTCTGGTGGCGGACCCGGGGGGCATCGACGGGGCGGTCGGCGTTGGGTTCTTCGACAAAGTCGACCCATTAGCCGTCGAAGCCGCGCTACAGCTGGGGCAGGTTCAAGGCATCGTCGATGCGACGGACGACTATCTGAGCAGCCATGGTGAGGCGCCGCTGCCCGACTATGTCAGCACTCTCCTCGATTCCACGTCGGGATACGACTTCACCTCGTGGCTGGATAGTCAGTTCATAGCGGGCCTGACACAGCTATCCACGCTGCCCGGCGAGGCGGACCTCAACCCTGCCGTTCTCTTCGACGGGTTACCGCTCATCTCGGGAACGTCTTTCATCGATGGGCTGAACCAATACCTCACCGAGTTCTACACGCAACTTTTGGGATCGCTCTAGTTCTCCAGTGCGGATTGAATTTCCAGGCCGTGCGGGATGGTCACAACCGTGCGGTGACCACCCTGCGGCCTGGAATCTCTAATCTTTGGTCAAATGGTATGTGCGGTAGTCGATTTCGCCGCGTTCCAGATCGTTGTAGAACCAAGAGCCGTCCACCACTGCGAACTCACGGCCAAATTTACGCAGGAAGGCCGGTAGCCGGTTATTAATGAGCTCGTTAGAGCGCGGCGAGTTCTTCTTCAGGCCGCGCAGAACCTCTTGGTTGATGACCCGCGTGGAGACCTGTCGCAGGCCCGAATTCGCCAGATCTGCCTCCCAGGCCGGGAAGCCGTCGCGGTTGCGGAAATCGGCGTACAGAAAGTGCCCACCGGGACGCAGGACCCGCTTGACCTCGCTAAGGAAGCGGTCAAAGTGCGGGTAGATGTGTGAGGCTTCGACGTTGATTACCGCGTCGAAAGACTCGTCCGGGAAGGGCAGGTTCTCTGCGTCGCCGTGCACGAAGTTCAGGCCCGGCAGTTTGTGCCGCTCTTGGCAGAATTCGACTCCGGCAGCGTTGAAGTCAAGCCCGGTGTAGGAAGCGGGCTTCAGAGTGCGCATCAGGTACGAGGCGCCGCCGCCGTGACCAGAACTGCACTCGAGCACCTTCTTGCCGCTGATATCGGCTTGCGTCGCGGTCTGGTGGTACAGCTGAATGCTGTACCGGTTGGGCTCGTCGGATTCGTCAAGGGGCAGGCCCAGCGGCGGATCTTCCTCATAGCCCCAGTTCAGGAACTGAACATCATCCTGCTGACCCAGGCGGCGGGTCATCATCGGATACCAGTACCGGAAGATCTTCTTGTAGGTCGCCGTCGACCCGATGCGGTAGACCAGGCTTGCGCCGACGTTGTCCAAGGAAGGGCTACGAACCATCCTGGAAGTATCGCACAGCGTCACATGTGCCGGTTGGTGCATGGTGGATTTGACGACGCGGCCAAATAATCGCAGTTGTCTGACTTATTGGACGACTGCGTAATGTGTTCTACCGCAGCGCATTCAGGCGGCGGTCGCAGGACTCGGCAGATGTGCGCGTTGCGGCTCGCCGCGGTAGCGCGACGGCTGACCGTTGATTTTGCAAATACGCCAAATCAACAGGGCAGGAGGATTCATCAGGCCGACGTCGTCGCACAGCATCCTGACGTCGCCATACATGTGACGCAACGCCTGCCGCGAGTCGGGCGCGTTGAAGAACAACTCTTTACGCACCGAGCGGGGGATGTCGAACTTCCGGAAGAAGCTGCGCGATGGCACGACGATGGCGTGGCACAGCACCCGCATGACGATCGGCACGTACAGCGACAACGCGAACCGGCTCCGCCGCACCATCTGCGGCACACGCTTGGTGAGGAACTGGTCGGCGAAAGAGATGTGGCGGGCCTCCTCGGCGACGTGGATCGCCATCACTTTCTCCATGATGGGATGCGACGACGTGTCCTCTCGCAACATGCTCTTCTGCATGTTGTGGATCGGCAGCTCACCCGCCAGCACCCCGAAGAAGAACGTGCCTGGCAACGGCCCCGCGTAGAGTGGCAGCACGGGCGATATCCATCGCAGCCAGCGCGGCATGCCCGGCACGTCCACGCCGATGCGGTTAACCAATTCCTGAAACATCATGCCGTGGTTGCACTCTTCGATGGTTTCGTGCGTGCAGTACCGGTATTCGGGTGATCCGTTGGGCACCCAGAATGTGTAATTCATCAGACCGCGGATCAGGATGCTCTCCAACTGCAGGGTAATTTTTGCGGTGTTGGCCTGACGCCACAATCCAATCTCGATTTGCTTTTCCAGCGGCTGCGCCCGATACCAGGGATGCCGCCCCAGCGGATCGGTCGGCGACAGCACCCAGCGGGGGTCGTTGCTGCTGACGGCGAACTCGGGCGCGTCCCAGTCGATGTCGGTGTAGGGGTTGAAGTGGCGACGCACCGAGGCCTCGGACAGGCTCGCGAGGGTGGCAACGTACTCAGGGTCATCGCTGACGTCCATGTTGCGTCGCCACCGCTTGGCCATGCGTGTCCACGCCACAACCGGCAACGCTGCCAACAGGGCGGCCCCCATTAACCAGCACATATTAGCCAGTACCCCCGCCAATCCGAACCTCCCCTCGGCGCTTGCGTCGATGCGCGTGTGCAGCACATGCGCATCGTCGGGCACAGATGGGTCCCGAGTCTAGCCGGGTAAAGGTGAAAGACCTAGCACAAGAGGGCCTCATTCTCATGACCATTTTCGAGGCCGAACTGTCCGCGATCACCTTCCATTGCGCCCCCGAGCAGCCAGTTCCCATTAGACAGGAAACATGCCCCGGCCGCTGGTTGACTGCTCGGCTCTTAAGGCTACGGGATCAGATTTATCGGGTTCAGAACAGTACCTTGCAACGCATCGCTGATCGGTCCGGCGCCCAGGAAGAGCGCGAACGGGATCAACGTAACGTCGGCGGCCTGGATGCCCTGAGGCACCGCGTTGACCAGCGCGGTCGGCGCATCGGACTAGTTGAGATCGGTCGGGAACAGATCGAACGGGGTAGCCACATTGCCGCCCCCTGGGCCACCCGTCGGGGATGCTGCCGTACCCCGGGCCTTCCACCAGCACGGTCATGTCAGGTCGCAGCAGGTCGGCGTATGGATGGCCGACGACGGGGATCGCCGCCCGCAGACGGGAGCGTGTCCCGCGCAATGGCGACCCGGCGCTGAGGCAGCAGCGACGGGTGCGACGCAATAGTCTTGACCCCCGAATGTCAGCTTGACTTGGCACGACGGCGCCAGCTGCGTCGAATCTGTTGCACAATGATTCAATTGATCGGCTCGGCGCGCTCAAGTGGGTGACGGACGGTCGTCTCGGTGGGACGGAAGGTACCGTTTAGTGCTTATGGGTGGAGAGCAATTCGACGTCATCATCGTCGGGGCGGGTTTTGGCGGAATCGGTGCGGCAATCCAGCTCAGCCGGCTGGGCTATGACAACGTCCTGATTGTCGACCGCGAAGACGATCTGGGTGGAACGTGGCACGTCAACCACTACCCGGGTCTTGCCGTCGACCAACCGTCGCCCACGTTTTCTTACTGGTTTGAGCCGAACCCGAACTGGTCGCGGATGTATGCCCCCGGTGCCGAACTGAAGCGCTACGCGCTGGATGTCGCCGAGAAGTACAACGTGCGCCGCTTCATGCGATTCAACACCACCGTCGAAGGCGCTCGCTGGGATGAGGAGGCCCAAGTCTGGCGGGTTGCGATCGCCGGTGGCGAGACGCTGAGCACGCAGTTCCTCATCGCCGCAACCGGATTCCTGTGCCAGCCAAGCACGCCGGACATCCCCGGCATCGAAACGTTCGCCGGACGCGTCCTGCACACCGCCCAGTGGGACGACGATGTTTCCCTCGCCGGTCGCCGGGCCGCGGTCATCGGAACCGGTTCCACGGGTGTGCAGGTCGTCCCAGAGCTGGCCAACGAAGTCGCCGAGCTGACGGTGTATCAGCGCACGCCGATCTGGGTGCTGCCCAAGGTCGATGTTCCGTTCCCCCCGGTGATACAAAGGCTGTTCGCTTTAGCGCCGCTCACCCAGCGCGCGTTGCGGTGGTACACCGACACGATTCTAGAATTTTCCATGGTCATCACCATGTGGAAGTACCGGTACTTCAAGCTAGTCAACAAGGCCATCTCACGATTCTCCAAATTCTACCGGTTGCTGTTGGTTCGCGACCGCGAGCTGTCCCGGAAGCTCAACCCGGACTTCGACTTTGGGTGCAAGCGTCCTACGATCTCGAATACCTACTACCGGGCGTTCACCAAACCGCATGTGCATCTGGAAACCAACGGCATCGAGCGGATCGAGCCCGATGGCATCGTCGCGATGGACGGCACCAAACGACTCGTCGACACCTTGGTTCTGGCGACCGGGTTCGACGTCTGGGAGGCCAACCTACCCGCGATCGAGGTAATCGGCCGCGAAGGCCGCAACCTCGGAAAGTGGTGGCGCGAAACGCAATTCCAAGCTTACGAAGGCATTTCGATGCCACACTTCCCGAACTTCTTGTCGATGGCCAGTCCGTACGCGTGGGTGGGATTGTCGTGGTTCAACACAGTGGAATACCAGATGCGCCACATGGATCGGCTTTTCGGCGAAGTGCAGCGTCGCGGTGCGCGAACCTTTGAGGTCACCGAAGAGGCCAACGCCCGCTTCCTGGCCCGGATGACCAAGCTGCTGGAAGACTCGGCATTTGAGCTCGGCAACTGCGTGAATTCGCGGTCGTACTGGTTCAGGAACCACACCGGTAAGGGCGAAGCCCCGCTATTCCGGCCGACGTCGGTGCGCAGCGCCGTCAAGGAGCAGGAACGATTCCCGTTGTCGGACTACGCGATAGCCTGACGCCGCTTAGTCCTTGATAAAGGAGTACAACCGGTACTCTGCCGTCCCGGTTTGGAAGCGGCGGTAGATTCCCGTGCCCGGCACACCGGCGAAACGGCGGCCGAAGGGCCGCAAAAATGCCGGCAGGCGGCCCCCGACAAGCTCTAGGGATCGCTGCGAGTTCCTGTCGAGCGAGCGGACCACGTCATCGTTGATGATCCGTGCCGACACTTGGCGCAACGGCAGCTCGGCCAGCGCCGTATCCCAGCCGGGAAACTCCTCGTCGCCGCGAAAATCGGTGTAGAGAAAGTGTCCGCCCGGGCGCAGGACGCGGGCGACTTCCGCGAGGAAGCGGGAAAGCTGTGGGTAGGCATGCGAGGCCTCGACATTGATTACCGCGTCGAAGGATTCGTCCGGGAACGGCAAGTCCTCGGCGTTGCCCTGTACAAAGTCCAATCCGGGCAGGTTGTGCATTTTCTTGCAGTAGGCGACGCCGTCCGGGTTGTAGTCCAGCCCCGTGTAGGAGGCCGGGTGCAATGTGCGGGTGAGGTAGGAAGCCCCGCCGCCGTGGCCGCAGCTGACTTCCAGCACCTTTTTGCCTTCGAGATCGGCCTGGGTCGCCACGCGATGGTAGAGCTGGATGTTGTAGCGGTTGGGCTCATCGGCTGCCTCCAGCGGCACGCCCATCGGCGGGTCTTCCTCATAGCCGAAGTTGAGGAAGGTGACCTCTTGTGCATCGAGTCGGCGGGTCAAAAAGGGATACCAGACTTTGGTCATGAAGTCCTTGAACAATCTGACACCGATGTCGGTGATGCGTTCCGTCGCAGTCATGGGCATGCCAGGCAGTATGTCAGTTGCCCGGGTTGCCCGCCGACACCGGAGCATGACCACGCGACGTCGCGGCCGTTCGCCGGTGGACCACTGCGCGCCCGCCCCGCGACGGCATAATTGCCACACCCCGGTAGCGGCGCCGCTCACCGCGCGCATCGGTCGGCTCGAACCGAAATTCGCGAAGCAGTGTACGCAGCGCGACATCCATCTCCATGTTCGCGTACGACGCGCCGGGGCACCGGTTTACGCCCCCGCCGAACGGCATCCACCGAAATGGCTTCGGGTTGGTGTTCAAGAATCGGTCCGGGTTGAACGAATCCGGATCGGGGAAGTTGACCGCTGACTCGTGGGCAAGCTGGAAGTTGACCGTCACATGGATGCCCTCGGGAAGAACCCAGTCTCCCAAGCGGATTCGTGTCTTCGTGCGCCGAAAGGAAGCCTCGATACTCGGCCGGATGCGCTGCGCTTCGTAGATTGTTGCCTGCCGCAAGGCCGATCCGCCGGCGTCCACTTCGTCGACAAGGCGCTCCAATATCTCTGGATGCCTGCGCAATTGCTCCAGTATCCAGGCCAACTGGTTTGCGGTTGTCTCATGACCGGCGCCTACCAATGTCAGCAGCTCGTTGGCGATGTGCCGATCGGGGATTGGTTCGCCGTTGTCGTCGCGGACTCGCAACAGCACCGCGAGAACGTCTTTGCGCTCCTCCAACGCCGGGTCGGACCGCGCCTGGGCGATCAGTGAGTCGATGACGGCGTCGAAACGTTGCCGATACTTCGCCATTTGTCCGCCCGGACTCCATCGACCGAACTCGCGCCGCACTACCGACGGCAGCTGGTGCAGGAAGGAGCCAACGGTGACCATCGTCGGCACCACACTGCGAAGCTCGTCAAGGGCGGCCGGCTCGTCGCCGAACATGGTGCGCAGAATCGCATTGAGCGCAATGCGATTCATCGACTCATGCGTTTTGAACTCGCGCCCCTCCGGCCAATTCGCGGTTTCGCGCAGCACCTCTTCTACGATGATGTGCTCGTAGGCGTCCACCCGCTTGCCGTGAAACACCGGAAGTATCACTCGTCGGCGCTCGAGGTGCGCTTCGCCATTGAGGAGGAACGTCGACCCGGGACCGAACACCTCGCCGAGGTTGGTCGGACGCTCGAGCAGCTCGCCGCTGGCCGAGAAGACCTCTTTGACCAAGGCCGCGTCGCTGACCACCACGATCTTTCCGAAGATCGGCAGATTGATCGTGCACTCGCTGCCGTAGCGCCGGCCAAGAGCGGGGATCACTTCGCACAGCGCGGTCAATAACGCGAAGCCCTGGATGGTCTTCGGTAGCCGAGGTCCCGGCGGCAGCCGTACCGGCTCAGTTGTCGCCGTTGCCATGTCGTCCCCCTCTCCGTGCCAGGTTCCCCGAACTTACCCTGTGCAGCCGGAACGAGACGTTAGTCCTTGGCGAAGCAGTACACCCGGTAAGAGAACTCCCCATTTTCCACTGCGCGGCAGAATGCCCAGTCGGTCATATCGCTGGCGAAGCGGGTCATGCCACCGTGGCGACTGGTCATGTCGCGCTTATGCGGCCTGTCTTTCTCCATCCCACGCAGTACCTGCTTGTCGATGACGTCCTTCGACACCAACCGCAACGGCGCGTTGGCCAGCTGCGCGTCCCACTCGGCGAAGTCGCGACGCCGGCGGAAATCCGCGTACAGAAAATGCCCACCCGGGGCCAGCACGCGGGCCGCTTCGGCGAGAAAGCGCGGGACGTCGGGGTAGAGGTGCGAGGCTTCGACGTTGAGCACCGCGTCGAACGAGTCGTCGGGGAACGGTAGGTCCAATGCGTTGCCCTCGACGAAATCCAGGCCGGCCAGGTGGTGCCGCTTCTTGCAGAACGCGACGCCGTCGGCGTTCAAGTCGAGCCCGGTGTAGGAGGCGGGGTGCTGTGTCCGCACGAGATACGAGGCGCCGCCACCGTGGCCACAACTGACTTCAAGCACCTTTTTGCCCGCGAGGTCAACCTGGGTCGCGGTGCGGTGGTACAGCTGGATCGAGTACCGGTTGTGTTCGTCGGATCCATCAAGCTGCAGGCCCATGGACGGGTCGTCGTAGCAGAAGTTGAGGAATAACCAGTCATCGTCGCTGACGATACGAGTTTGGGCGGCGAACCGTTTCGCGGCGAACGACGTGAAAAGCAGGTTATAGATCGATGGGTTTATGACCACGCGATACGTCAATGGATTGAAGATCAGCCGGTTGGTGGTGGAAACCATCGGGGCAGTATGACATGGGAGCCGAAGCCACCCGGCACGCTGCCTCACACCGGCCTATGTTCGTCACATCGCCGATCCGTTCGCCGTGGGGAGCTCCGGTCCACGCGAGATATGTTTTGCACCAGAGCTGTTCGAAGTGTCGGCGAAGTAGCGCCGACACCTCACATATCCGAATTTCGTGCGTCCGATAATTCGGACGTTGATCGCCGCCCGCGTATCGGCATATCCGCAGCTAGAACGCCCAATAGTGGTGGCAGCGTGATTCTTAGGAGGATTTCAACACGTGTCGAGCACCGCATGGAATACTCAATCCATACTGGTCGCGCTCGGATCGAGGCGCCGCTACGCGTTCGGGTCGGGTGAAGGGAATGCCGATCGTTGCTGTGCTGAGGCGGGCAGTTACACCGCCGGTTGTATACGGTGATTCGGTGTGGGGGATGCACCGTGTCATTGGTCGCGCCGTTTTCGCGTCGGAGAAGGACGGTAGCTGCGCATGAGTAACCACCATGCGCACCGCGAGCGCGTCACACGGGCGTCGATAGCGGGGACTGTCCGCAAACTCGCGGTGCCGATCGTCCTGGGCTGGTTGGCAGTCACTGCGCTGGTGAGTTTGGGCGTTCCCTCGCTGGAGCAGGTCGCGCGGGAGCATGCCGTATCGCTGAATGCCAACGACGCGTCATCGGTCAAGGCAATGGCCCGTATCGGCAAGGCATTCAAGGAATCCGACTCCGACAGCATGGCGATGATCGTCCTGGAAGGCGATCAGCCCCTCGGCCCCGATGCGCACCAGTACTATGAGGTGCTCATAGGTCGGCTGAGAGCTGACACCAAGCATGTGCAGCACATTCAGGATTTCTGGGGGGACCCGCTCACGGCCGCGGGTGCGCAAAGTGCCGACGGCAAAGCTGCTTATGTTCAGTTGAACCTCGTCGGTAATCAAGGCGAATCGCAGTCCAGCCAATCGGTCGACGCCGTTCGGAAAATCGTGGACAGCACTCCTGCGCCCAAAGGGGTAAAGGCCTACGTCACCGGTCCGGCCGCGCTGGCGGCGGACGCGAACCAGGCCGGCGAAAAGACCATCGTCAAGTTCATGGTGATAACCGTCGCGGTGATCACCATCATGTTGCTTTTCTTGTACCGGTCGATCACCACCGTAATTCTCTTGTTGGCGATGGTCGGGATCGAGTTGGCGGCGGCGCGCGGAATTGTTGCGTTCCTGGCCGATCACGACGTGCTGCGGCTTTCCACTTTCGCGACCAATATCCTGGTGTCGCTCGCGATCGCGGCGGGAACAGACTACGGAATTTTTTTCATCGGGCGGTATCACGAGGCGCGTCAGAACGGCGAAAGCCGCGAAAAGGCGTACTTCACCGCCTATCGCGGAGTCGCTCCCGTCGTCTTGGCGTCGGGTCTGACCATCGCAGGTGCAACGTACTGCCTGAGTTTCGCCCGCTTACCGGTCTTCCAAACCATGGGTGCCCCCTGCGCGATGGGCATGATCGTCGCAGTTGCGGTCGCGCTCACGCTGGTTCCCGCGGTTCTCACCCTGGCGACCCGTTTCGGTCTGCTGGATCCGAAGAGGGCGCTGCACGTGCGGGGATGGCGACAGGTGGGTGCCGCCGTCGTGCGCTGGCCGGCGCCCATTTTCATCGCGACGTGCGCGGTTGCCTTGGTCGGCCTGCTGGCGCTGCCCGGATACAAGGTGAGCTACAAAGACCGGGACTACATACCCAAGACAGTGCCGGGCAACGTCGGCATGGCGGCCGCAGAGCGGCACTTCTCGCAGGCGCGCATGATGCCCGAGACGCTGATGGTCGAATCCGACCACGATATGCGCAATTCCGCCGACTTCCTTGTCCTGGACAAACTCGCCAAGGGGATCTTCCGGGTTGAGGGAGTCGCCCGGGTCCAGAGCGTGACTCGGCCGCAGGGCACGCCGCTCGCGCACACGTCGATACCGTTCCTGTTGAGCATGCAGAACGCCGGGCAGGTTGAAAACCTGCAGTTCGCAAAAACGCGGATGAAAGACATGTTGACGCTGGCCGACCAGCTCGGCGGCACCATCTCGGCGATGGAGCGCATGAACGCGCTCTTGCAGCAACTCGTCGCCACCGGTCACCACGCGATCGGCACCACCCATGAGACGCTGGCCATCGCCAACAACGTGCGCGACGAAATCGCGGATTTCGACGACGCCTTCAGGCCGGTCCGCAGTTACTTCTACGCGGACCTGCACTGCTACAACATCCCGGTCTGCTGGGCGATCAGACAGGCGTATGACGCCTTGGACGGTGTCGACAAGCTCACCGAGAAGTTCGCCGACCTGGACAAAGACCTGAATAGCGCCGACGCGGTCATG
>Ga0335072_10006407_pt1 | contig 17203 bp, 15 predicted proteins | sample Lox_Sample_21_FD_206725 | JGI IMG/M metagenome (GOLD analysis project Ga0335072, IMG submission 206725) | Soil microbial communities from Loxahatchee National Wildlife Refuge, Florida, United States - Lox_Sample_2.1 | ecosystem: Environmental > Terrestrial > Soil > Wetlands | place: USA...
ATGGGACCTTCCCGGGCCAGCGAGCAAGGTGGCAGGGCTGACCGCTGCGCTCAGTGGCCGACGACGGACGATGGAGGTTGATATGACCGGTCGAGCGCAAACCCGTCCGGCGCAGCCCGTCAGGTACGAGCCGAGGATCCGCGCCGTTGAAGGTTGCTCCGCTGAGGCGGATGCCAGTGAGGATCGCTTCGCTGAGGCGGGCACCTTAGACGTCTGCGCTAGCGAGGACCGCGCCTGAGGTCTGCGCCGTTTAGGTTGGCGTTGGTAAGAACAGCGTCAGCGAGGCATCCGTGGCGAATTCGCTTGAGCAGCTCGGCACGCATGAGAGGCAGGGGCTCGCACGTGAGCAGGCGGGCTGCCGCCGCTACCGGACGACATCGCCACGGCGCTGGCAGCGTAGGCAGGGCGGTGGCCGCTCGGGCCGGCTAGCAAGATCCTGGCCGACCGGGTAAGGCCGGACTCAGACATTACGGAAGCGGCAGGGAACTGCCCGGGATCGCCGCGCCCCGTTCCGTGCGTGCGCCTCACTGTCTACCTGCTCGGCGCCGTCGAGCATGCCGGGCCTCACGCGAACCGGATGCTTCGCGGTCGTGACGACCGGATGTTAGCCTGAGGCGTAACGGTGGAGGGGCCCGCCGAAAATGCGGATACGCCGCCAACGGTCCCTGCCAGGCGAGACCATTGGCGGAGGCGGCGCGGCGTGAGCGAGTGCCCTGCGGGCTGCTGCCCGCACGACAGTTTTGTGCTGAGCGTGGGCTGTCCCGGCGACCTCCCGCTCTCGCCGCTGCGCGAAAGGGTCGCCCACCTCCGCGCTAGCCAGTTGATGCCCGTCTATAAGATCGTCGCGGCCACAGGATCCGACCGGCAGACTATCAGCCGACTGCTGTTCGAGATCGCGGTCGAAGCGAGCCCCGGCCGTCCCGGTTGGCGCACGGTGGGGCGGGCCGCGGAAGACGACTGGCTCGACCGGGTCTTGGCGGATACGCCGCAGCAGGCGCGGATGAGCGGGCCGCCGCCCGGGCGCGGGCCGTCGGAGATCGAGCTACTCAATGCCCTGTACGCCGACCCGGAGGTCCGCCAGGTGCTCGAGAAACACGGCGTCCCCATTGCCCCCCTGACCGGGCCGGCCTGGAAGCGCTTCCCTGCGCCGCTGGCGCTGACCGCCGACCTTGTCGCCGAGTTGTATGAAGGCTGCGGGCTCGGCCTGAACCAGATCGGGCTGCTCACGGGCAGGCCGTCCGCCGCCGCTGGTGCCGTCCTGCGCGCGAAGGGCATCCGGCTCCGGCCTGTCGGAGAAAGATCTCCGTTCACGCGTCGGTGGCGCCAGCGCAAAGAGTAGCGTCGCCCTGCCAGACCGTCGGGATATGGCCCGGGCTCGGTCTCTTGCGCCTATGCTGTGACGGGTTGCGCTGCGCAACCCGGCCTCGTACGCGGATCCGGGTGGCGGGTTGTCACGATGTGGCGCGGGTCCGGCGTGGCGGCGGGGTGTGGCAGCGCAGGCTCGGGTAGGACGTGGAGTTCTGCCGAGATCTCTTTTGCCCGGAGCGCTCGGCGCCGTTCCAACTTGTCACGCCGCCTGCCGTGGCAATCGGTGATCGGGCCGTTAACGGCCGGGAGGCGACGGCAGTGCTGACGATGTTTGCCGGCACCTCGCCGCCCTTGAAGGTGGCCTGGGTGGGCGATGCCGGGACGGCGGTCGTCGATCTGGGGCGACCGGGCGCTGTGCCCGTGGCGCGGGCGGCGTCGTCGCGGGTCCACGGACCTCAACAGCGGCTTGCTGCGGACGAGGCGGCCAGGCCCCGGCCAGAGCCCGCCAGGTAGGCCTGGGGGCGCCAGGCACAGACTCGAGAATCCCGACAACGAGCTTTTGTTGACTGGCCCTAGGGTTATCCCTGGCTTTGTGCCGGCAGCGCATGAACGGGGACCTGCCTCCGGCGGGCCGGAGCTGGACGCCGCTGGCGCGAAGCGCTGAGCGTACGGCGGCGGGTGCGCCAGTGAGCAGCTCGATTTGGTGCGTGCTGAGCCCGCAGCCTTCATACAACTCGGTGGCAAGGCCGGCGGTCAGCGGCTGGGGTGCGGGGAAGCGCTTCCAGATCGGCCCGGTCACGGTGACCGCAGGGACGCAGTGCCGATCCAGGATCCGGCGGATCTCGGGGTCTGCGTACAGTGCGGCGAGCAGCTCGATTTCCGACGGCCCGCGCGCGGGCGGTGCCCGGCCGACGCGGACGGGAAGGCCCTGTTCGTGGGCGGAGCGCAGGACGATCCTGTGGGACACGCCTAGTAGCCTGCCGGCCTCATCGGCGGACACCCGGCTTTCAGGTAGAGGGCAACGAGGTCGTCCGCCGGGACGGCAGCGCGGTTTTCGCGATTGTTCCCGCCGCGGGTACGAATGGGCACGCCGGAGGCGCGCAGTCGACTCAGGACGCCGTACTTCGATATCCCGGTGAGCTCGGCGATCTGCGTGGAGGGCATCCGGTGTTCCTGGTACAGGCGTGCCATGAGCTGGCCGAGCAGTTTCTCTTCGGCGGTCCGGCGGGTCCTGCGCCGCCCGGCGCCATTCGGCTTGATCGTGATCCCCGCCTTGTGCAGGAGCCCGGTGATGCGCTGCCTGTGGGCGCCGGTTTTAGCGGCGATCTTGTAGGTGGACAGCATCTGGCATGCAGACAGGTGGGCGACCCGTTCGGGCAGCGGCGCGCCCGGTAGATCATCAGGACAGCCTCCATCGGCGCTGGCGCTGCCGTGCGGACAACATTTTGCGGGGCATCGCTCGCTCACGCCGTGGGGCCTCCGCCGTCTGGTCTCTCCTGGCCAGGGACCGTTGGCGGCGTATCCGCGTTTGACGGCGAGCCCCTCAGCCGTTGTGATCCAGGTTCAGGCCGGATCGACGTGGCAGGGAAGTATGCGGTGCCCTGCCTTAGGTGCCGTTGCCTGCGACGAAAAGCCGCCTGGCGTACGCGCGCCGACCGCGCTCATACTCTCGACGGCGCGCAATGCATCACGCCGCTTCTCCTCCTGCCCGTCGGCGAACCGCGCCTCCGCCCGCGGGTCGTCGCCGTACTTAGATGGGAAACGGCGTCCGTGGTCTCCGACGTCACCCCGGGATGATCCCCTGCCCGCGTGCTCGCCTGGTAGGGACCGTCAGCGGCATCGATGCGTCCACCGCGCCCGCGATGGACAGGACCGACCCGGCGAGCCCTCCGCTGCGCACGTTCCGGCACAGCCGTCGGACTGGGTCAGGCCATGGCCGTGACGACAGCGACAACCGCGACGAGGGCGATCAGCATGTAGAGGAGGTATGCGTCCAGGCGGCCCGACTGCAGTCGCTTCGCGACCGCGACCACGACGGCGAACGACCGGGTCGCGGGCTGGTAGAGCCAGCTCTCAACGACCTCGACCACGTCGGAGGTGTAGCGCAGATGCGGCACCCGGTCCCCGTCGTAACCGTCGGCGCCGCCGGCCCGTCTCGGGGTGATCTCCTCGACTGCGGCGCGCGTGTGCAGGACGCTGGCGAGGACCCGGCGCGTGGGGTTCGCGTAGCCGAAGGGGGTGTAGGAGTCCGCCCCGTCGACCCCCATGGTTGCCGAGCGCCAGGCGGGGACCCGGCGCACCCGCAGCAGTCGCCGCCCGGACACGGCAAGGGTGAGTAGGAGCACGAGCGCGAGCATGATCGGAATCTCGATCCACAGCCAGGTCGGCGAGAGGATGGAGAAGCCGGCGAACACCGGCTGGAGCACCCACGGGGATTTCAGCGCTCCCATGGTCAGCGCGCCCGGCACGACGGGCGACAGGCCGGCCGCGATCACCCGGATCTCCAGCGGGGTGAGCGCGGCGATCACCAGGGGGCTGGCAGTGAGCAGCGCCACCGCGCCCCGCCCGGCCCAGCCGTATTCGCCGCGCCGTGACCCGTCGGGGCCGGCCGGGCCGAGGGCTATCATGCCGACGAGGCGGACGAAGGTGACCCCGGCGAACCCGGCGGTGAGGGCCACGGCGGCGCCGGCCAGCGCGAGCGTCAGCCGACCGCCGAGCGAGCCCACCCGGAACTGCTGCATGAGCGCCTCAAGCAGGAACCACTCCGACACGAACCCCGCCGTGGGCGGCAGCCCGGCCAGCGTCAGCGAGCCCACCGCGAGCCCGGTGCCGCTCCACGGCGCCCGCCGGGCCATGCCGCGCAGCACCTCGAGGTCGTCGCTGCCCGCCACCGCCTCCAGGCCCGCCGCAGAGCTGAACAGCAGAGACTTCGCCGCAGTATGCGTGATCATCTGCAGCGTCGCGGCGAGCAGGCCGATGGCGACCAGTCGCTGGTTGCCGACCGACGCCCCGGTCAGCGCCACGCCGAACCCGGTGATGATCAGCCCGCTGTTCTCCACACTCGAGTACGCGATCACCCGCGACAGCCGGTTCTGCACGGCGGCGTGCGCGATGCCGAGCAGGGCCGAGAGCCCGCCGAGCAGCAGCAGGATCCCCGCGAGCCAGCCCGGCGGGTGGCCGAGCAGCGCGAGCGTCCGCCACAGGCCGTAAAACCCGACGTTGACGCACACGCCCGCCATGACGGCACGCGCCGGGGCCGGCGCGGCCGCGTACCCGCGCGGCAACCAGACCTGGAACGGCACCAGCCCCGCCTTGATCACAAACCCAGTGACCAGCAGGACGAGCGCGGCGGTCCGCGCCCCGCCCCCGGGCACGTGCGTGAACGATGCGAGCACGATCGAGTGCGACCGCACGGCGAGCAGCAGCAGCCCGACCAGCAGCGCCGCCCCGCTCACCTTCCCGAAGGCGACGGTGATCCGGGCGGCTCCCACCCGGTCGGGCTCGCCACGCTTGGCCCCCGCGAGCAGGTAAAACGCGGCGGTCAGCGCCTCCCAGCCGAATAGCGCTGTGAACGCGTCCTGAGCGGTCATGATCACCACGGTGGCGCCGAGCGCCAGCGCGTACCCCTGCGCCAGCATTCGCGTGGCCGCTGACTCCGGCTTGGCCGCCCAGCTGGCGAACGCGGCCGACACCGGCACCGCCGTTCCTAGGGCCATCGCCAGGAACAGGCCGGACAGCCGATCCACGGCAAGGCCGCTGCCCTGGCCGTCCCCGGCGGGCGCGGCCAGCCAGCCGGCCACGTTCAGCCGGACCGCCCCGCCTGCCAGCGCGAACCCGCCAGTTGCGGCCAGGCAGCCCGCGCCGATCGTCCCCAGGGCATACGGAGCGGACCGCAGTCGGCCCGGCCGCCAGGCAATCAGGCCGACCGCTGCGGCCATCGCCAGCAGGATCAGCCCAGCGGCGAAGACCGCGTTCACTTCCATGCTCCCGTCACGAGTTTGCCCGTCGCGATGAGCAGGGCGTTCAGGATCGCGAACGGGCTCGGCGGGCTCCCCGGCACCCACACGTCGACAGGGACGGTGTCGCCAACCCCGGTGAGCCGGTCGCTCAGGAGGCCGCCGCTGATGGCGTCCGCGCCGACGGCGATCACCACCTTCGGATCCGGCATGCCCTCATAGGTGGTGCGCAGCGGCCCGGTCATGCCGGCCGTTCCCGCGCCGGTCACCATCAGCACGTCGGCGTGACGCGGGCTCGCGGTGAAGAACACCCCCAGCCGATGGACGTCGTAGACGGGGCCGAGCAGCGCCTGGATCTCCCACTCCTCGCTGCCGTCAGATCCCGCGTCAACGTGCCGGACATGCACGCTGCGGCGCAGGGCGGCGGTCCGGGCGGCGAGCGCGGCCCGGACCGCCGCGACGGCCTCGTCTGTCTCAGGCTGTTCCGGGGCGACCAGGGCATGTCTGCCGAGCGAAGCCGCGCCCGGTCCCGTGGCACCTCTCGACCAGCTGAACAGATCCGGCCGTGCCGTCACGCAACGCCCGCACAGGATGCAGCGCCCTTGGTCGACGCGGAGCCGGCCGGCCACCTCGATCGCCCCGGTCGGGCAGAGCCCCTCAAGCCCGGCGTCATAACCCCCGTGCGACGTCGCGCCATCGGCCGTCATGGCACCTGACACCACGGTGACCGGGCCGCGCCAGGAGTCAGCGTACTCGTCGCGGCGCTTGGGCCAGCGGGTCGTCACGACCCCGTCACGCAGCCCGCGCAGCACCCAGATGCTCATGGTTCCAGCTCCCTGGCAATCACGGGCCTGCCGTGCGCAGTGCCGCCGATCATGGGAGCGCCGGTCACAAGGCGGCGCCCGCGACGGAGAGGCCGAAGCTGGCCTCGATGAACGGGAAGTCGGTGAGGATGTCGCCGGCGAACACCTCGTGCATCAGCACCAGGTTGTGGAACGAGGCCGACCGCGGCCGGCAGCGGGCGATCCGGCCGTCCTCGACGGTCACGTCGTAGAGGACCTCGCCCTGCGGGGCCTCGGCCCAGCCGGTCGCCCGGCCGTCCGGGGGATCGCACGGCGCCTGGGCAGTCAGCCGCCCTCGTTGTGGGAGCTCCGCCAGGGCCTTGCGGATGAGGTTGAATGCCCGCGCCGCCTCCTCGAAGCGGACCCGGAGCCGGGCCATGGCGTCACCGCCGGCCTGCTCGCGGAAGGGCTCGCGGTAGGGCTCAAGGCCGAGCCGCGGGTAGGCGTCGTAGGGGCGGGCGATGCGGGCGTCGTCGGAGTACCCGGAGGCCTTGCCGATGGGGCCGAGCGCTCCGTGCTCGCGGGCGCGGTCCGGGGAAAGCGTTCCGGTGCCGCGCAGCCGGTCGAGGAACGAGGAGGTGCCCATTACCAGTTCCGCGTCCGCCGCCACTTCTTTCGCAAGCGGATTGATCTCGGCGATGATCCGGTCCGGGGCTGTCACGGGAAACGCGGATACCCCGCCGGGGACGACGACGCCGCGGCCAAAGCGGCTCCCACACAGCCCGCTGACTATGCGCATCACCCGTTCCTTGTGCAGGGCGAAGCGGGCGGCGGCGACGGCCAGGCCGGCCGCGTCCGCCAGGCGCATCGCGACCTCGAGGTGGTTGGCGATCCGCTCAAGCTCCGCGTGCACGACGCGGACCAGGCCCGCCTCCCCAGGGATCTCACAGCCGGCGATCGCCTCGACCGCGTGGCAGTAGGCGAGGGCGTGCGCGACGGAGGCGATGCCCTCGGCCCGCTCCGCAAGCAGGACGCCATCGCCGACGGACGCGCCGGCGAACCGCGCGGCAATGCCCCGGTGCTTGTAGAAGATCCGCATGTTCAGATGCGGTATCGCCTCGCCCGGGGTCTCGACTAGGTACTCCATCGACTCGAACACCCCGGAGCGGACCGGGCCGTGCGGGATCGTGAACATCCCGTAGCCGGCAACATGCCGGTGCAGCGCGTGTTCGTCGGGGTTGCCCGCCGCGATCAGCGGCGCGATCCGGGGATGGCCCTGCGGGATGAGGCCCGTCTCGTCGTGGATCACCCGCTCGTACCAGAACGCGGCCTCGATCACCGGGGTGAGCGCCGGGTAGCTGTCGGCCCCCGGCGGCAGCGGCACCTCGAGCGTGTCGATCCCGCTCTGGCCCGCTACATGGGCGGACACGGTGATGCCGCCGTCCCGGCGAGCCGCGAACACCCCCGCGAAGCGATCGCCGCGGGCGACCCTCGCCTTCAGCGTCTCCCTGAGCGCCGCCGCGGTCGACTCGATGCTCGTGACGGTCATCGCGCGCCTCTCAGTTGTGCCGCCGCCTGGGAGATGAGGCTGGTGAGATCGGCCGGCGGATGGATCCCGAGCAGTACCAAGACCGCCAGGCCGGCCAGGACTGGGACCACCATCCAGGCGCTCGGTTCGCCCGGGGCCAAGGGCCCGGCCGATTGCCCAGGCCCCTCCACCGCCACGGCAGTCACGTCGGCCTGAGCGGCGCCACCCGCATGGATGCCGCCGACCCCGTTAGCACCGCCGACTGCGGCTGTTCCGACGGCCGCCAGCTCTGCAGGCGCCTTCCCGGCGGACGCCTTCCCGGCGGTCACGGGCGTCAGGAGCACGCTCGTGACCGACGTCGCCAGCCCGAAGAAGGCCACCGTCACCAGGATCACCAGCACCGCCACAGCCGCGTCGCTGCCGCTGGCAAGCCCGCCGGAGACGATTTCGAACTCGCTGCGAAAGATGCCGAACGGCGGCAGGGCCGACAACGCGAAGACGGAGAGCAGGAACAGCGGCCCGCTCCATGGCAGCAGGCGCAGTCCGTCTCGCATCAGGGACATCTGCTTGGTCCTGTACTTGACGGTGAACACGCCTGCGCCCATGAAGGCGTTGCCTTTCGCCGCCGCGTGGGCCAGCACGTGCAGCAGCACGCCGGCCAGCGCGATCGGGGCGCCGAAGGACACGCCGATCGCCAGGATTCCCATGTGCTCCACGCTGGAGTAGGCGAGCATCCGCTTAATGTCCCGCTGCCCGAAAAGGTACAGCGAGGCGAGCAGCAGCGACGCGATCCCGAACACCAGCAGCGTGCCCCGCGGGAAGGCGCTGCCGAGCGTGGCCGCGGCCACCTGGTAGAACCGCAGGATGGCGTAGAAGCTCGTCGCGAGCAGCGCGCCTGACAGCAGTGCGGATACCGGCGTCGGCGCCTCCGAGTGCGCGTCAGGCAGCCAGGTGTGCACCGGGACCAGGCCGACCTTGGTACCGAACCCGAGGACCGCGAGCAGGAACGCCAGCCGGACCGGGGTCTTCGGCAGGCGGGGCCCGGCGGCGATCAGCGGCTGGATGGCGAGATTGGAGTGCGCCCCGAGCACCTGCGCCCCCGCGTAGTAGGCGAAGATCGTGGCCAGCAGCCCGAGGCCGAGGCCCGCGGACGCGATCAGCACGTACTTCCATGACGCCTCGGCGGCGCCGTCCGTGTCCTCGATCGCGACGAGCAGCGCCGAGACGACGGTGGTCACCTCGACGGCGATCCACACCAGCGCCAGGCTGCTCATCAACGGTGCGGCCAGCATCGCCCAGGCGAACACGTTGAAGCCCAGGTAGAACCGGTGCGCGTAGCGGTCGCTCCGGCCCTTCAGGTAGCCGGCCGCGTAGATGGCCACGGCCCCGTACAGGAACCCGGTTGCGAGCAGGAAGACCACGCTGAGCGGATCCGCCCGCAGGTACGACAAGTAGGTGGGCGCGCCGTGGGTGGCATCGGGGACCAGCGCGAGCGCAAGACCGAAGCACGCGATACCGCTCGCGATCGTGATCCCAGCCGCTATGCGCGCCGGCACCAGGAAGCTGGCGACTGCCACCGCTAGCGGGACGATGAGGATGACGAGGATAACTCCGAGCATCACCGGCGCCTATCCGCGCAGCCGGCCGAGGTCGGCGGTCGACAGCGATTCGGCTCGCGAGTGATGGGCCCGGATCAGCATCCCGAACACAACCACCGCCAGCAGCAGATCGAACAGGAACGCGGTCTCAAGCAGCAGCGGCAACTCGGCCGCCAGCACCAGAGCCGCGAGGGAGACCGCGTTCTCCAGCGAGAAGAACCCAATGGCTTGCGAGGCGACGTCCCGGCGCACGATCATCAGGACGAACGCGACGAACACCATCGCGCCCGCGATCGATAGCGCGAGCACGGGGACGTCGGCGCTGTGGATGCCCAGCGAGCCGAAGCAGAAGAACCCGAACGCCGCCAGAACGATGCTTGCGAGTACGGCACTGGCCGGGTTCAGGGTGTAGCTGCCCGCTACCCCGCGCGTTTCTTCGATTGCCGGGGCGCCTAGGAGGCGGCGCAGCACCCACGGCACCGCGACTACCTTCAGCGCCGCCGTCAGCGCGGCAAGCGCGTAAAGGTCGGGCAGGTTCCGGTCGGCGGCGATGACGACGGCGAGAACCGAGATCGTCGCCGACTGCGCCGCGTACAGCCGGACCTGGTCCCGCACCAGAGCCTGCCGCAGCATCCCGAATTCGATGAGCAGCATCAGCGCCGCGATAACGTCGGCGGCGCCCTCGTAGACGCCTGGCGCCCCCTTCATCAGCCACCCCCAAGGTAGAGAGTAAAAACGCCGAGGACCGCGAGCAGGAACGCAGCCGCCACGTACTCGGTGATCTTGAACAGGCGCAGCTTGGAGAACGAGTCATCGATCACCGCGACGGCAACGCCGATCGTGCATGCCTTCGCGAGCAGCGCAACGATCGCGATCAGCACGGCGCCGAGCCGCTGCGTGGACGCCAGACCCCACGGGACGACGAATACATCGGCCAGGATCGTGAACAGGATGAGCTGCTTAAGCATCGAGCCCCACTTCAGCAGGGCGAGATACGGGCCCGAATGCTCGAAGGAGCGGGCCTCCTCGATCATCCCGAACTCGTTGGTGCCGCTGTGGGTCTCCACCGGGATCCGGCCGGTCTCGTGCAGGATCACCATGAACAGCGCCGCCGACGCCAGCAGGTGCGCGGGGCGGACCACCTGCCCCGCGCTGGACCTGACGGTCGCTGCCAGGGCGTACGGCAGGTCGGTGCCGGTCAGCAACGCCACCGTGAACACAACGAACAGCACTACCGGCTCGGTGATCGCCGAGAACGTCTTGGCACGGCTTGACCCGAGCTGCGCGTACGGGCTGCCCGTCTCCACGGCAGCGGTCGCCACGACGAAGCTCGCCAGGGCCAGCAGGAACCCGCCGCCCAGGATGTCGCCCATGTAGCCGAGCGGCAGCCCATACGTCGTCAGCACCGGGATCAGCAGCGGGATCGTCAGGTACGCGGCCACCGCCACCGGGGGCGCGGCCAGGAAGAACCAGCTCGCACCCAACGGGGCGAGCGCCTCCTTGCGAAACAGCTTCGCCAGGTCGTAGTAAGGCTGCAGCACCCGGGGTCCCCGGCGACCCTGCAGGCGGGCCTCGACCTTCGCGATCACGCCCATGACCCCGGGCGCGCCAAATGCGAGGGTAAGCACCTGCAATAGCTGGATGACGGGGATCGGGACGGCCGCGCTCACCGCGCGACCCATCGTTCATTGCCCGGCGGTTCCAACGGCTCTTCCGACATGACGCCTCCTACCCGTGAAACCCTGAGTCCCAGGGGGGTAGAGGCCATCAGCGCGGGGGTGCCGGCGGTTATGGCGAGCCTCATCGCCAGAACGCCATCATCTCTCACGCCGCGGGCCGCCCGCAACCCCGGCGGAGCGGAGGCTACCCTCGGCTCTGGCGCCACCGACGCAGGAACGGAGACCTTTCTCCGACCGGGCGCAGCTGTATGCCCTTGGCGCGCAGGACGCCACCAGCGGCGGCGGAGGTCCTGCCCGTGAGCAGGCCGATTTGGTTAAGGCCAAGCCCGCAGCCCAGGTACAGATCGCTGACAAGGTCGGCGGTCAGCGCCAGCGGCGGGGGGAAGCGTTTCCAGGTCGGCCCGGCCAGGGTGGCAATGGGGACGCCGTGCTTCTCTAGCACCCTGCGGACCTCCGGATCGGCGTACAGGGCGGTGAGGAGCTCGAACTCCGACGGACCGCGAGCCGAACGCGCCCTGGCTGCCCGAGCCTGCTGCGGCGTATCCGCCATGGCTCGCTCGAGCCAGTCTTCTTCGGCGGTCCGCCCCACGCGCCAACCGGGACCGCCGGGGCTGGCTTCGGCCGCGATCTCGAACAACAGTCGGCTGATCGTCTGCCGGTCGGATCCGGTGGCCGCCACAATCTTGTTGACAGGCAGCATCCGGCAAACGCGGAGATGGGCGACCCGTTCGCGCGGCGGCGCGAGTGGAAGGTCACCAGGGCAGCCCACGCTTAGTACGAAACTGTCGTGCGGACAGCAGCCCCCAGGGCATTCGCTCACGCCGCGCCGCCTCTGCCATAGGTCTCGCATGGCAGGGACCGTTGGCGGCGTATCCGCGTTTTCGGCGAGCCCCTCCGCCGTTATGCATTAGCAGGCTAACATCAGGTCGCCGCAACAGTGAAGTGTTGGATTCGGGGTACGTTTTCCTACGGGCGACAGCCTCCCGCGCGAGCACCCTGAGCAACGAGAAGCGCAGCGGGTGAATGGGGTTTCATCCGGCTCGGGCGGGCTTTGCAACTGGAGGCAAACTGCTGACATTAGCGCCGGCTTTTACGTGATCCTTGTCACGTAATGGCTTCCGCCAAGAAATTGCGGTTTCTGGGAGGCAGTTCTAGGGCACCAGCAGCACCGGCAGGGCGGCCTTGCGGGCCGCCGTGGCGGCGACGTGGCCGAGTCGCGGGTGGAGTACACCGCCAGTTCCGTGGCGTCCGAGTGCCAGCAAGTCGAACTCATGCTGGCTCGCGTACTCGCAGACTGCGCCTGCGGCATCGCCGCCCTCGATGAACCGCAGCGACACACGTTCCCGCAATCTTCCTGGTATCCCTTCCGCGGCCCTTGCGAAAGTCTCCCGGGCGAAGCGTCTGCGCTCGTCGAAATCGGCGGCGCCCTCGGCCGCGTCCTCGGTCCGCGGGGCGGATTTGAGGACCGCAAGGACAACCACGGCAGCGTCCCCGTCGGCGGCCAGTCCCGCGGCGGCGCGCAGGGCCCCAACTGCGCCGGGCGAGCAGTCCCAGCCCACCAGGATCCTGCGCAGCGGCCGGACGTCCATGGGCCCGGTAGCCATTGGCGGCCTCCACTTCTGCTCCAAGCCAGTCGAGTGCAGAAGCCGTCAGCGGAATCACCGCAGTTCCGGTGCCGGAAACCCCCGTGATGCCGGACCGTGGCGAGCCTCATCGCCAGTACCGTCATTGTCGGCCAGGCAGCGGCGGGCCGCAAGTAACCGGCGCCGGACGCGCCTTACCCGCTTCCGTCAGCGCTAGCGCGCGGTCAGGGGAGCCTGTCGGCTGCGTAAACACGCGAAGCGTATTCGTCGAGGGCAGAGCGGCACGCCGAGAGGGCAGCGGCCGCCGCCTGTCCCTGCCGGGCAGCGTGCGCGTCCCGGCTCCGCACGTCCTTGTACCGGCCGGACATCCGCCTGAGCCCAATGTCTTGCTCCCACAGCCCCTGGTAGCGGAACTCGCAGACCGCAGTCAGCTCCTCGATACGCGCCACCGCATCGCGGCAGCCGACGATGATGTCCTCGTACTCGCTATCGCGGACGGCGTTGAAGGCTGCGATCAGATGTGACTCCCCGACTAGCGCCCGCCCGGCCAGGAGTACCGCGACGCCTCCGGCACCGGTGATCGTGGCGCGTGCCCGCCGCATCGCCCGTTCGCCCGGACCCGATGGCGGTGCCACCGCGCAGCCTGGTGACACAAAGACGACTCCGGCCGCGCCCAGCTTTCGGCGGACCGCAGCTCTCACCGAGCTCTGCTTGGAAGGCAGTTGATAAGCGAGCACCAGCCATTCAACGCGGCCCTCGGTCGAAGGCGATGTCAAAGATGATCAACTGATTCGCCCGCCCGGCCAATCGTGACCACCCAGTGGAAGTCCGCGCCGAGTGGCATACGACCGGGGGCTGCCCGGTCGCGCTGAAGTTCGCGGCGAATCCGCCGCTCTCGCGCTGACAGACGCATGACCCGCACACCAGCCTTCCCTAATCGATAAACCGACTAGGGACCATCAGCGAGCGCGCTCGCGGTTTGGGTGAGTCCCATCACCCTCTGCCTGACACAGTAGCAGGGTGCTCTTCATCAGCGCTCACGGCAGAAAGCGTGAAGCGTACCCAGCCCCTTCGAGCAGGTAATTGGATTACCTCGGTGCTCGGCTATTCGACCGAGCTCTGCCGCGTCGTTCCCGGCACCCAGTCCATGTCGTCCGCGCGTTCCGGCCGCCACAGGTTGCCCAGATAGGCGGCCGTCCGGACCCGGCCGCCGGGATGCAGGCCGCGCAGGTGCCCGGCGATCGGGGGGCGGAGCACCATGTCCGATAGCGCCCTGAGCGGGACGAAGCGGGCCTCCATGCCTTCCTCTCGGGCATCGGGGTCACCTCGGACCGGATCCGCGGCGAGGAACACGAGGTCCACCATGCGCCGGCCGCCTTGCGGTCCCAGAGCCTCGAGGACGAACGCGATCCTGCCCGGGTCCGCCGAGAGCCCTGTTTCCTCGAGGGTTTCGCGGCGAGCGCATGCCGCCATGCTTTCTCCCGGCCGGGGCGATCCCCCGGGCAGTACCCAGTCGTCCGCGCCGTCGCGGGCGCGGTGCACGAGCAGCACATTGTCCTCGCGGAACACGATGACCGAACAGCGCACGTCTACTTGAGCGCAGTCTTCCACGACACTGCCTTCCTCTCTCCCTGCAGCGGGTCAATCCAAATGCGTAAGACGCAGCCAGCCTTCGGCGAACAGCCAGCCCGCCGCCACGTCGGTCGGCCAGTGCACCCCCAGGTAAACGCGGCTGGCGCCGACCCCGGCGGCTGCCAGCAACGACGTGGCCTGCGCGGGTGCCCCGTCGAACCCGAGGGCCCGGATGCTCGCCCCGGCCGCCAGTGCCGCCAGCGCGGTGTGCTTGGACGGGAAGCTGAAGCCCTCCGGCTCGGTCAGCCACGCCTCGGCGGGTGGTCGCGGCCGGGCGATTGCCTGGGATAGGCGTCTTCTGACAGCTGCCCCGCCCACGACGACCAGGAACGGCGAGACCGCCCGCCAGCGTCTCCCCCTGCGTGCGGCGACTGCCCCGGCCAGAGCCAGCACCGGGTACACGAAAGCGGGCTCGGCCAGTGCGCTGAGCGCTCGCGCGACCGTGGTCGCGGACTGAGTGCGCCGCTCGCGAATGGCCTCGAGGGCCCGCGAATCGGCATCAGCCAGCCACGCATGATCGGCGGCCGCCGCCAGGCCCGCTACGGTTGCGAACGCCGCGGAGGCTGCCGCAAGCTGCCGCGGGGTCGTCACCGCCACGCGCTGTCGGCTCGGTCGGCCGCCTGGCGTGCCACCAACGGCATCGCAGCGAGCAATGCGGCCTCCGCCCTGCCGTAGGCGGCGGCGCCTACCCACAACTGGCAGTCCGCAGGCTGCCCGGAGTGGTCGCGCAGCCAGCCTGCCGCTGGGCTGGTCGGTGCCGCGTACGCAGGCACCATAGCCGCCTTCAGTACTTTGAGCACCTCGGGGACTACCTGCTCGCTAATCACGAGAACCGGGGCCCACGAGTTGTCGTTCAGCCCGTTGCTGTAACCGCCCGCAGGCAGCCATCCGAGGTTCTCGGGCTGACTGGCCCGCGCCGCGGGTCTCGGTACTGGTGCCGCCATAGCGTCCTCCTCGCCATTCCTGGAGAGCAGGACCCATCGGCCTTCCGGCAAACCCGCGCACCTCGATGCCTGCGCAGGCTCGGCGGGATCCACCGCCGGGCGTAATCGCCATCTTCAATTTTAGCCGACCTCATCGAGCAGGGCGAGGACGTGACGCAGTGCCTCGGACCGGGTGGATAGTTCGCGTTCCTTTTGCGCTGCCGCGGCGGAGGAGGCATTGCGCAGTTCCTCGGCTGCTCGCAGGGCGGCCTGCATGCGCCCGGTCGAGTCGTCATAGCGCTGCTGGACCGTGCGGGCCATGGCGCGGGTCCCCTCGGACAGCCGGTACTGAAGGTCTCCCCTGGCCCGGCCGATCTGGGCAGTCATCAGGCCTGGCGCCTGGCGGCGCAGGTGCTCGCGGGCGCGGCGGCGGCCCAGTTCGCCGGGTAGCTTGCGCCGGACGGCGCCGGCCAGCAGCTCGGTCTGGCCGACGTCCTCCGCGGTGGTGTAGAAGAACCGGCGGTCTTCGGTGAGCCGCGAGCCCGGCTCGGGCACCGCGAGGCTTAGGCCAAGCAGCTGTGTCGCTGAATCCCGCAGCACTTCCAGCGCTTTTCCCAGTTCCTCCGCCAGGCGGGCGTCGGCCTGCGCCAGCCCATCCTCGATGAGCTGCCGCCTCTGCTCGCGCCAGGCGACGGCTGCGTCAAGGGTCATCGCTACGAGCCGCTCGCGGCCCAGGCGCTCGATCTCGGTCGGAGAATCGTCCCGCAATTCGCCGTCGAGGACGTCGCCAAGGTGCCTCGCAACCTGCCGGCCCAGCCGCCGACCGTCAGATTCGGCGGCGTCGTTGAGCGCCGTCAGCTGCCGCGCCGACTCGGCGTTGACCACGGCGACCGCGTCACGGCCGCGTACCGCGACGTCCGACAGCCGCTCGCTGAACCGGGTCACCTGGTCCCCCGCGTCGCCGGTCGCCAGCTGCGCCGCCCGCCGGGTGAGCGCCACCTCGTCTAGGAGTGAGCAGACGATCCGCCGCGCACGCGCGATAGCGGACGAACGCAGGTCCGTTACCCGTTTGCCGGCCAGGTAGCTGCGGAAGTCCGTAGCGAATGCGTCGAATCCGGAATCGCCGCCGTTGAGGGCCGCGCGAGCCGAAAGCGGATACACGATTGCGGTCCCGAGAACCTGGCGAGTGAAGTCCGTTGCCTCGGCCAGGGCCGTCTCGTCGAGGTAGTCCGCCTTGTTGAGCAGCGTGAACGCCGTCACCGAGAGCTTGTTCACCTTGGCGTGCAGTTCACGTTCCGCCGCCGACACCGGAGGGTCGGCGGCGAGGACGAAGACCGCCGCGTCCATCGTCTCGAGCGCTGCGTGCGCGGCTACCGTGTCGCGCTCGAAGACCGAACCGGTGCCAGGGGTGTCCACGAGCTCGACGCCATGGGCCAGCAGGGGCGCGTCCAGGTACACGGTCACGTCCGCTACGCGGCGCCGGTTGCCCGGGTTTCCCCGCTCGGTGACCAGATCCGGCAGCGCGGTCAGCGGCTGTTTCTCCTCATGGCCGTCGGCGAACCGCACCTGCACGCGGGGGTCGTCGCCGTATCGCACGGCCGTGGCGACCGAGGTCAGCGGCGTCACCCCGGCCGGGAGCACCTCCCGGCCGAGCAGCGCGTTGATCAGCGTGCTTTTGCCGCGCTTGGCCTCGCCAGCCACCAGCACCCGCAGCCGGGCCGCGGCCAGCCGCTCGCGCAGCGACTCGATCTGCTCCCGGTCCGCTTCGTTTCCGAGGGCGGCCAGTTCATCAAGAGCCTTATCGAGGGCGTTGCCCGGCATATGGTCCTCCCGCATCCTGGGCGGCGACTTCGTCTTCATCCAGCCAGCCGCCAAGCTGGTAATACAGGTCCTCTCCGTAGCTGGTCGGTAGCGGGTCTCTGACAGTGAGCTTGTAGGTGCGGCGTCCGTCGGGCGCGCGCTCGGCCCGCAGGAAGAGGGAGGAGATTGCGCGCTGCCGCCGGATCCGGTCGGCGAAGCTGAACCGGTGAGTGACGAACAAGACCCTGACGTCCGCGTCGAGCAGGGCGCGGATGATCTGATACCCGATCTCGGATCCCTCGTGCTCGTTGGTGCCGGCGAAGGACTCGTTGAACAGCACGAGACAGTGCGGGGTGAGCTGGCCGGCGATGACGCTCATCCGCCTCAGCTCGTCGTCCAGCCGGCCGCTGGTCA
>Ga0335072_10006408_pt1 | contig 17199 bp, 13 predicted proteins | sample Lox_Sample_21_FD_206725 | JGI IMG/M metagenome (GOLD analysis project Ga0335072, IMG submission 206725) | Soil microbial communities from Loxahatchee National Wildlife Refuge, Florida, United States - Lox_Sample_2.1 | ecosystem: Environmental > Terrestrial > Soil > Wetlands | place: USA...
GGCGTCGCAGGATTGAGCACGACGCCGGCCTTGCAGCCGTGCGCGCGGATGAGCTGCAGGGAGCGGTGCAGATGCGGCCCGGCTTCCGGATGGAGCAACATGTGGTTGGCGCCGGCCTCGGCGAAGGCGGGCACGAAGGGATCGACCGGGGCGATCATCAGGTGGACGTCGAACGGCAGCCTTGTATGCGGGCGCAACGCCTGCAGCACCAGGGGACCGAAGCTGATATTGGGGACGAAATGACCGTCCATGACGTCGAGATGCAGCCAGTCGGCGCCGGCCGCCTCGACCGCGGCGACCTCCTCGCGCAGGCGGGAGAAATCGGCGGCGAGCAAGCTCGGGGCAATGGTGAGCGGGGGGCGCGAGGCGGGGGACATGGACGGGTTCTAGACATACGCTTGCGCGCGGCCAAGGCACGCCATCGCGCGCGGGCGGAACCGGAGCGCAATCCGGGCGTACCTATCGGCGCCGGAGGCACCATGTTAATGGTCCCGCGCCGGCCTCGACGCGCACCAGCCCCGGAGGTAACGTGGCATGTTGTCCCAATCTTCTCCACCAGGCCCGGTCGACCTCGATGCGCTGGATGCGTACCTGCGTTCGGACCGCGCGCCGGCGGACTGCATGGACATCTCGCAACTCGACGGGTTCCTGGCGGGGGTGGTGATCGGTCCGGAAATGATCGCGCCGAGTGAATTTCTGCCGGTGATCTGGGGCGGCGACGAGCCGGAGTTCGCCGACAAGGCGGAGGCAGAGACGGTGCTGGGATCGATTCTCGGGCGTTATAACGAGCTGGTCGACGGGCTGGCCGCGACGCCGCCGCAATACGCGCCCCTGTTCTGGCAGGACCAGGCGGGCAATCGCATTACCGAGGACTGGGCGGTGGGGTTCATGCAGGCGGTGGCGCTGCGGCCGGACGCCTGGGAGCCGGCGCTGCACGACGAGGAAACCGCGGTGCTGCTTATCCCGATCGGGATCATCGCCGGGGTGGCGGAGCCGGAGGTCGCGGTGACCGATGAATCGTTCCCGGAGGGGTTTCTCGACGAGTTGCTGGAGGACGCGCCGGACGTACTGCCGGGCTGTGTGCTGGCGCTGCGGGAGTTCTGGGTGACGCGCGAGGAGAGCGCGGACATCCGCCGCGCGCCGGGGAGCAAGAGCGTGCATTGAGGCGCTGGCGCGACGGGGCGCGGTGGGCGGCGCATAGGCGATCGGCTGAGGGCGGGTCTTGCGTTATTAGAAATTTGCAACCGCGGATGAACGCCAATGAACGCAAATGGGACGTGCGTTCCGCGGCAGTGACGCTTGTCACACAAACGCCATACCAGGCGTCGGATCGCAAGCCGCGGCCGGCGGCAGCCAAGTGTATTGTTGACCGTCAGCGCGCAGCCGATGGGTGACCCCGGAAGGTACTGTTCCTTATCGGGGCATCTGCGTTCATTGGCGTTCATTCGCGGTGCCATTTTCTAATTCTTATGCTGCCGACAGGACAGGTTTTTCCGGAGTTCCGCGTCGCCGCCGTCACCGATTGCGAACTTGGGACAGACGCTGAGCCCGTGCATGACGCGAGATGGGTCGCCTGTCGCCCTATTTCCCGACTGCTGAGTAAGGAACCTCTGCACAAGCGGTCCGCGCCACGCGCCGAACGGCAACGGCGCTGACCGGAGCAATGGCCGCACGTGCCGCGGCCCGCGCCACTCTTGCCAACCCCTCCGCTCAGGCGGAAGCTCCCGGCCGAGACCGCAGACCAACCGATGCTGCCAACCAAGACGACAACGGACAGAGGGGATTGTTCCATGCGCTACAATCGCATTTCCGCCGACTGCCATTTGGATATGCCGTGGATGCCGCCGACCTTGTTCACCGAGAACGCGTCGCGCGAGTTGAAAGACCGCATGCCTTTCGTTGCCGACGGTCCCGACGGGCCGGAGTGGCGGACCAAGGCCGGTGCCACGTTCGGCCTGAAGAACGGCGTCGGCCCCAGCGGTGCGAAACTGGTGCCGGGGCAGAACCGTCGCGTCGACATCATGGCCGAGACCGGCTTGTTCGCCGACGGCAAGAAAGACATCCGCCGCGTCAGCGATCCGCATCTGCGCCGCAAGGACATGGAACGCGACGGCGTCGACGCCGAGGTGATATTCGGCATCCTCGGCTCCGCCTCGAAGCTGCAGGACAACGAGGCGGCGGCGGAGATGTTCAGAATCTATAACGACTGGCTGGTGGATTTCTGCAGCCATTATCCGGACCAGCATATCGGCCTCGCCTGCCTGCCGTACGGCGATATCGAATGGGCGGTGCAGGAAGTCTATCGGACCGCCAAGATGGGCCTGAGGGGTATCGAACTTTCGTGCTCATGGGACATGGAGCCGATGTGGCACCCGTGCTGGGAGCCGCTGTGGAAAGCGGTGGACGACGTGCAGTTGCCGCTGCATTTCCACACCTTCCCGACCACGCCGCCGCGGGCGCGCTCGCAGGTGGACGCGCATGTGCGCCGGGCGGCGATGTTCACCGGCGTGTCGGCGTTCCAGATGGGGCTGATCCACATCCTGGCGGCGATGATGGGCGCCGGCGTGTTCGAGCGCTATCCGCACCTGCGCGTGTCGTTCGGCGAAAGCGGCATCGGCTGGATTCCGTATGCGCTGGACCGGATGGATTTCGAATTCGAGGACCGCTTCCGCGACCTCATGAAGCTGAAGCCGAGCGAGTACTGGCAGCGCCAGTGCAAGGCCACGTTCCAGTTCGATCCGATCGGGCCGAAATTGCTCAACGTGAACAACCTGATGACGGTGGATACGCTGATGTGGGGGTCCGACTACCCGCACACCGACGGGATCTGGCCGGAATCGACGAAGTATATCGAGGAGCAATTCAAGGGGCTGACCGCGGACGACATCCACAAGATCACCTGCGAGAACGCCGCGAAGTTCTATAACCTGACGAATTAACCCCGCCACTGCAGGCATCGAAAGTGAGGCTTGCCCGGGGCAGGCCGGGGTGGGCGGGTTGGTACGAGATCATAGTGTACCGGCCCGATCACCCTCTCCCTCGGCGCTGCGCGCCTCGACCTCTCCCGCGAAGCGGGAGAGGTTTGGTGGCGTTGGAGAGGTTTACTCGCGTCCCCGCTTCGTCCTACGGTTCGTCCACGGATCGTCCATCCGGGGGAAACGATGCAAATGACGAAGCCTGTACGTGTCTCGCGCCGCAACGCCTTGAAGCTGGGAGCCGCTGCCGCAGCGCTGCCGCTGGTGCACGTCCGCACCGGCCATGCCGCCGGCAAGGTCTCCATCGCGTTCTGGGACCATTGGGTCCCGGCCGGCAACGACGTGATGAAGCAGCAATGCGCCGCCTTCGCCAAGGCGAACAACGTTGAGGTCCAGCCCGACTTCATCACCTCGATGGGCAACAAGAACATCCTGACACAGGCGGCCGAAGCGGAGGCCAAGACCGGCCATGACGTGAACCAGTTCCCGCAATGGGAGGTTCACAACCACGCCGACGACCTGGAACCGCTCGACGACGTGATGGGCCGGCTGACCGCGAAGTACGGGCCGACCAACAAGGTCGCCGAGTACCTGGCCAAGATCAAAGGCCACTGGGTCGCGATTCCGACCAGCTCCGGCACGCAGAACAAGCCGCCTTGCGCGCGCATCAGCGTCATGCAGCAGGCGGCCGGCATCGACGTGGTGAAGATGTATCCGGCCGAGGACGTCGCCACGCCGGAAGCCGCCAACTGGACCTGGGACAATTTCCTGAAGGCGGCCGAAGCCTGCCACAAGGCCAACATGACGTTCGGCATCGGCACCGGCACCACCGCCGATTCCGTCGATTTCGCCGGTGCCCTGTTCTCGGCGTTCGGCGCCGACCTGGTGGACGGCAAGGGCAACATCATCGTCGATTCCGACAACGTGAAACAGGTGCTGGAATACGGCGAGAAGCTGGTGAAGTTCCTGCCGGCGGACAGCGTCAGCTACGACGATGCCTCCAACAACCGGGCGCTGATCTCGGGGACCTCGGCGCTGATCTTCAATCCGCCGTCGGCCTGGGCGGTGGCGAAACGCGATGCGCCGAAGGTGGCGGAGGACTGCTGGACGTTCTCCGCCCCGCAGGGCCCGAAGGGGCGGTTCGTGCCCTATGCGACGTTCTTCCTCGGCGTGTGGAACTTCAGTCCCAACAAGACCGCGGCCAAGGAACTGATCGAATATCTGCTGCAACGCGAGCAAGTGGAGGCGCGCTGCAACATTGTCTCCGGCTACGACATCCCGCCGTTCGACAGCATGACCGACTTCGCCATCTGGAAGGACGTCGAGCCGCCGAAGGGCACGGTGTACAACTATCCGATCCGCAAGAGCCACCGCGCGGTGCCGAACATCGCGGGCATGTCGGCGCCGCCGGAAATCGCGGTGCAGATGTACAATCGCGGCACCGTCTCCACCATGCTGGCAAAGCTGCAGAGCGGCCAGTCGATTCCTCAGGTCATCGCCTGGGCGAAGGACGAACTGGAAGGCTTTACGCGCTGATCTCTGTCCGCGGCGGCGGCCGGCCGCGTGGCCGGCGCCTCGCGTACAATCTCGGCGAAGCAACGGCCGGGCTGACGCCGGGCCCAACGATCACGGGCCGTGTTGGCGGGCATCATGCCGGCCGGCATGGCCGGTGGCGCGAACGGCGGGATGCAACCGCCTGCGGGAGGATTGAACTGCTGTGCGTTGCCTCTGCATGCCGTGAAAAGGAAGTCCCTATGATCACAACGAAACCCATCTCGCGCCGCCGCACCCTCAAACTGGGCGCCGCCGCGACCGCCCTGCCGCTGGTACACATCCGCACCGCGGGCGCTGCCGGCAAACTGTCGATCGGATTCTGGGACCATTGGGTCCCGGGAGCGAACGACACCATGAAAAAGCAGGTGGACGCCTGGGCAGCGCAGAACCACGTCGACGTCACCGTCGACTTCATCACCAGCACCGGCAACAAGCTGCAGCTTACCGGCGTGGCCGAAGCGCAGGCCAGGACCGGACACGACGCGCTGACATTCTTCAACTGGGACGTCTACAACGTCTCCGATTCGCTGGAACCGATCGACGACGTGATGCAGCGGCTGATCGCCAAGAACGGCGCGGTCGACCCGACCTGCGAGTACCTCGCCAAGGCGAAGGGCCACTGGGTGGCGGTGCCGACCAGTTCCGGCACGCAGACCAAGCCGCCGTGCGGACGCATCGCCTGGTTCAAGCAGCACGGACTGGACGTGGTGGAGATGTATCCGGCGAAGCCAGAGCATACCGCGTTGCAGGATGCCTGGACGTGGGACGAATTCCTGAAATACGCGGAGTTCGCCGCCAAGGACAACATGACGTTCGCGCTCGGCACCAACGGCCCGAGCGATGCGACCGACATGCACGGCGCATTGTTCAAGGCGTACGGTGCGACGCTGGTGGACAAGGACAACAACATCAAGCTGAAGTCGCCCGAGGTTCAGCAGGTGCTGGAATACGCCCAGAAGCTGGTGAAATTCTATCCGGCGGATGCGGCGAGCTATGACGACGCCTCCAACAACCGCGCGCTGATCTCCGGCAAGAGCGCGCTGATCTTCAATCCGCCGTCGGCCTGGGCGGTGGCCAAGCGCGACGCGCCGGCGGTGGCGGCGGATTGCTGGACCTTCTCGTCCCCGGTCGGGCCGAAGGGACGCTTCGTGCCGACGCTGAGCTATTTCTGGGGCGTCTACCAGTTCAGCAAGAACAAGCCGGCGGCGAAGGAACTGATCGAACACCTGATGCAGCGCGAGCAAGTGGGCGAACGCGAAGTCACCAGCATCGGCTATGACATTCCGCCCTATGCCGGATTGCTCGACTTCAAGATCTGGGAAGACGTGGAGCCGCCGAAGGGCACGGTGTACAACTATCCGATGCGCGCCTGGCACAAGGCGGAAGGCAGCCTGACCGCGGCCGAGGCGAGCCCGGACGTCGCCGTGCAGGTCTACAACCGCGGCATCCACAATCAGATGATGGCGCGGCTGCAGCAGGGCCAGTCGATCCCGACGGTGATCGCCTGGGCGCAGGACGAGATCGAAGGGTTCATGCGCTAGGCAGCAAACATGGCGTCCGGGACCGGCGTTTTCCGGTGCCGGACGCCATTGCGCGGGGGTGCCCGGACCGCTATGGGGCGGGGAAAATTTGCGCACAGCGGAATAAAGCCGGAGCGAGCGGGGTCCATTCAGACATGGCTCCCGGCGGCGGCGTGTCCGTTTTGAATACGGAATGGATAGTCCGGACAGGGCAGGTCCGGCATGCGTGGGAGCAGGCGTGCGGGTGGTTTACAGGACCGCGACTTCAAGTCAGGACAGCGCCGCGGACCCGATGCCGCGGCGCCGCTCGGCGTTGGCGCAACGGCGCCGTGCCCGCCGCCAGACCCGCCGGGAAAAGCCCTGATGGGTACTACAAAAAGGACATCCATTCCGTGACTGATACAAAAAACCCGCCGTTGAGCAGGCGCAAGACCCTGAAGCTCGGCGCCGCTGCGGCCACACTGCCGTTGCTGCATATCCGGACCGGCCATGCCGCCGGCAAGCTCTCCATCGCCTTCTGGGACCACTGGGTGCCCGCCGGCAATGACGCGATCAAGCAGCAGGTCGATACCTGGGCGAAACAGAACCAGGTCGAGGTGCAGACCGACTTCATCACCTCGAACGGCTCCAAGAACCTGCTCACCATCGCCGCCGAGGCGCAGGCCAAGACCGGTCACGACGTGCAGCAGTTCCCCACCTGGGAAGTGCTGAACAATCGCGACAACCTGGAACCGATCGATGACGTGATGCAGCACCTCACCGGCCAGTACGGCGCGGTGAACGGCGTCTGCGACTACCTGGCGAAGGTGAAAGGCCACTGGCTGGCGGTGCCGACCAGCACCGGGACGCAGTACAAGGGCCCCTGCGCGCGCATCAGCGTGCTGAAGGACAAGGCCGGGATCGACGTCACCACGCTTTATCCAAACCAGACCAACGACGGCAAGGCCGCCGCGGGCTGGACCTGGGAGGCGCACCTCGCCGCGGCCGAAGCCTGCGCCAAGGCGGAAATGCCGTTTGGCATCGGCCTCGGCCAGACCTCGGATTCCGTCGATACCGCCGGCGTGCTGTTCGCTTCCTATGGCGCGGAACTGGTGGACAGGGACGGCAACATCCAGGTGAAGTCCGACAAGGTCCGCAAGGTGCTGGAATACGGCGCGAAGCTGGTGAAGGTGCTGCCGCCGGACGCCGTCAGCTTCGACGATGCCTCCAACAACCGCGCGCTGATCTCGGGCCAGAGCGCGCTGATCTGGAACCCGCCCTCCGCCTGGGCGGTTGCCAAGCGCGACGCGCCGAAAGTGGCGGCGGACTGCTGGAGCTTCCAGGGCTGCGCTGGCCCTGCCGGGCGGTTCACGCCGTACCTGCCGTTCTTCTGGGGCGTCTGGCAGTTCAGCAAGAACAAGTCGGCCGCCAAGGAACTGATCACCTACCTGATGCAGCGCGGCAATGTCGAGGCACGCTGCAACGCCGTGGTCGGCTACGACGTGCCGCCGTTCGATTCCATGCATAATTTCAAGATCTGGGAGACCGTGGAGCCGCCCGAGGGGACGGTGTTCAACTACCCGATCCGGCCGTTCCACCATGCCACGCCGCACATCGCCGCGGCGCCGGCCCCGGCCGACATCGCGGTACAGATTTACAATCGCGGTACAATGCCCACAATGCTGGCGAAGCTGCAGAGCGGCCAGTCGATCGACCAGGTGATCTCCTGGGCATCCGACGAGCTGGAAGGGTTCACCCGCTGAACCGAAGGCGGGCGGCGCCGGGCACCAGACCCCGGCCCGCCGGCCAACGGCGGCGGAAGGGAGGGTAAACGATGGCGGATGGAACGAGCGTACCTGTCGGCGTGATAGCTCCGGGCGTCGTCGCGCGCCCGCGCGGCAGCATGAAGAAATTCGCCCAGCGGCGCTCCACCATCGCGGTCTGCCTGTGCCTGCCGCTGATCGTGCTGGTGGCCGGGTTCGTGATCTACCCGGCGTTCTACGCCATCTATTTGAGCATGCTGAACAAGAAGATGACGGCCTTCGTCGGGCTGTCCAACTTCGCCTTCCTGCTGAAGCGCCACACCTTCCAGCTCGTCATCTTCCAAAGCTGCTTGTTCGCCATCACCGCGGTGGTGTTCAAGGCGCTGATCGGCTTCATCCTGGCGCACCTGATGCACAACGTGCCGGGCAAGAACCAGCGGATCTGGCGCGGCCTGCTGCTGGTGCCCTGGGTGATCCCGCTGGCACTGTCCACCCTCACGTGGTGGTGGATGTTCGACCCCTCCTACTCGGCGCTGAACTGGGTGCTGGAGGAATTGGGCTTCCGCGCGGTGCCATGGCTCGGCGTCGGCTGGATCGCGCGGTTCTGCACCATCACGGTGAATGTCTGGTATGGCACGCCGTTCTTCATGATCATGTATCTCGCCGCGCTGAAGTCGGTGCCAGAGCAATTGTACGAGGCCGCCTCGATCGACGGCGCCGGGGCGGTACAGAAACTGTTTTTTGTTACCCTGCCGATGATGCGCAACATCATCGCCATCACCGTGTTGTTCTCGCTGATCGTCACCTTCGCCGATTTCGATATCGTGCGCATCCTGACCTCGGGCGGCCCGGAGGACATGACCCACGTATTCGCGACCTACGCGTTCCAGGTCGGCATCCAGTCGGGCGACATCCCGCTCGGCGCCGCCGACAGCTTGTTCATGTTCCCGATTCTCGCCTTCGCTGCCTTCTTCGTGCTGCGCGGCGTGACGCGCCGCAGCAAGGAGATCGCCGTATGAGCGCCACCACCTTCGAGGCGGCGAACAATCGCCCCATCAGCCACCGGAGCAGTATGCACCGCCAGCGCGCCTGGGCGCTGTGGGGCAGCTACGCGGCACTCGGCGCGTTCGTCGTGGTGTTCCTCGTCCCACCGTTCTACATGCTGATGACCAGCCTGAAGTCGTCGGCGGAAATCTCGGCGCAGAAAGGCAGCCCCTGGATCGTTCACCACCCGACGCTGGCCAATTTCTGGTACCTGATCACCTATCCGAATTTCCAGACGTACTACCTGAATACGGTAATCGTGACGGTGCTGACGGTCGTGCTGAGCATGACCATCGCCATCCTGGCCGCGTTCAGCCTGGCGCGCATGGGGTTCTGGGGCAGCCAGACGCTGGCGACCGGCGTGTTCCTCACCTACCTAATCCCGGCCAGTCTGTTGTTCCTGCCGTTGTTCCGCGTGATCGGCTTCCTCGGGCTGATCAACAGCTACTGGTGCCTGGTGCTGCTGTACCCCACGCTGGCGGTGCCGTTCTGTACCTGGATCATGATCGGCTATTTCAGCTCTATCCCGAAGGAACTGGATGAGGCCGCGCTGATCGACGGGGCCGGCTACCTGCAGATGTTGTTCCGCATCTTCATCCCGGTGGCGATGCCCGGCATCATCGCCGCGACCATCTTCGCCTTTACCATCTCCTGGGGCGCCTTCCTCTATCCGCTGGCGTATCTCTATACTTCCAACCAGATGGTGCTGACGGTCGGCATTGTCAGCGACCTGATCCGCGGCGACGTGTTCGAGTGGGGCAAGATCATGGCAGCGAACGTACTGGCGTCCTTGCCGCCGATTCTGATCTATGCGTTCCTCATGGACTACTACGTGGCCGGTCTGACCGCTGGCGCAACCAAGGGCTGAGGCCCAAACACTAGACAGGGAAGCAAACGACAATGGCTGAAGTCTCCTGCCGCCAGGTGGTCAAGGTCTACGATGGTGGCGTTCAAGCGGTTAAAGGCATCAACCTGGAAATCGCCGACCGCGAATTCGTCGTGCTGGTCGGTCCGTCCGGCTGCGGCAAATCCACCACGCTGCGCATGATCGCGGGGCTGGAGGAGATCAGCGCCGGCGAAATCTGGATCGGCGGCGACATCGTCAACGACGTGCCGCCACGCGACCGCGACATCGCCATGGTGTTCCAGAACTACGCGCTCTACCCGCACATGAGCGTGTTCGACAACATGGCGTTCGGGTTGAAACTGCGTAAATTCCCGAAGGACGAGATCAAGCGCCGGGTGGATGAGGCGGCACGCATCCTGGATATCGTGCCATTGCTCGACCGCAAGCCACGTGCCCTGTCGGGCGGGCAGCGCCAGCGCGTCGCCATGGGCCGCGCCATCGTGCGCAACCCGAAAGTGTTCTTGTTCGACGAACCGCTGTCCAATCTCGACGCCAAGCTGCGCGTGCAGATGCGCACCGAGATCAAGAAGGTGCACCAGACGGTGCGCACCACGACGGTGTACGTGACGCACGACCAGGTAGAGGCCATGACACTGGCGGATCGCGTGGTGGTGATGAATGGCGGCGTGATCGAGCAAGTGGGTTCGCCGCAGGAACTGTATCACAGCCCGGCCACCCGTTTCGTCGCGGGTTTCATCGGCTCACCGGCAATGAACTTCCTGCCGGTGAACGTGGTGGGCGCCTCGAATGGCGGGCTGGCGGTGCAGGTGAGCGAGCAAATCGTGCTGCCGGTGCCGCCGTCGCGGATCGATCGCTACGGCAAATACAAGGGCCAGTCGATGATCCTCGGGCTGCGGCCGGAGCATTTGTTCGAATATCACGAGAACGGCCGCGCGGGCTGGGAACGCGTGGAACTGCCGGTCGACGTGGTCGAGCCGATGGGCATGGAAACGATGGTGCATTTCTTTGTCGGCCACGAGCCGGTGTGCGCCCGCGTCGACCCCGCCACCCGCGCCGAACCCGGCGAAATGCTGCCGCTGTCCGCCGATATGAACCAGATGCACCTGATGGAACCCGACACCGGCCACGTGGTCTAGCCTTCGGACGGTCTCGCTGGGCAGATGATGGGCGAATGCTCTGCGGGCGGATGATCGGGTGCGCGGATGGTCCGCGGCGGGTCGGACAAAGCTCTGCCGCGCGCCGATGATTGGCTGGCGGGCGTGGCGCGGGGCGGCTCGGCGGGGATGCGAACCAGAGCAATAAGGAGGGCGCCGGGGCTGAGGCCGGCCGGGACGGTGGCCGCACTGGCGGCTCGACTCGGCTCGGCAACGAGCCACGCGTGCCGATGCGTCACCGCACCGTCTCGACGCTGTCATAAAACCGTGCGCATGCCGTGGCGCCGACCCACAATGTTCGCAAAACCGCAGTGAAAAACACGTCGTCTTGAGTTTCGCCGTTCGCTCCCGAATGTTATATAACTCAAAGCAATTTGCCGCCGGGATAACGTTCCCGGCGCGAACTGCGCAACGACCCGGCCCGTCAAGCGGCGCGATTGCCGCCGGTCCGTGCCCACCAACCGGAGACATGCCAATGCAACACCAGGCGAATCGGGCGAGCCGCCCGCGTCAGTCGCCGGCAACGCCGGCCTGTCAGCCTTGGCGCGCGGCCTGACACGATAACGGCGCAGCAGAATGAGAATCCTGGAGCCGCGTACCGCGGCGGTGCGCCGCGCGCTGGAAAGCGCGCACTGCGACGCCGCCATCGCCGATCTCCTGTTCCTGGAGACCTGGGAGGCATCACCCACGCCGGAGGTCGGCGCAGTGCTTCGTATCGCGCAGATCCGCCGCGCCAATCCGGAACTCGCGAAGGCCGTGCGCGTCGAACTGGCCGAACGCAAGCGCTCGCACTGAGGGATGGCAGCGCGCACTGACGGATCGCGGCGCGCGCACTGAATGGATGGGCGCGGCGCGGGCCGCGGCCAGGGCATGCCGCGAAGCGGCGCCGCGACGCCGGGTCGGGCATGCCCCGCGAGCACGGCCCGCGACCATGCCGCACGGGCACGACTCCTGCGGCAGTGCACAGGCCGCGCGTGCTGCGTTACGCTGGGCCGCCACTGCAAGGTCATGTCCGTGTCGCGACTCGTGGTCGTCTCCAATCGCGTCGCGCCCATTCAGGAGGGCGAACCGACCGCCGGCGGTCTCGCGGCCGGCGTGCTCGACGCGTTGAAGCAGCAAGGCGGCATCTGGTTCGGCTGGAGCGGCGAGATCGACGGCAACGCAGAGCAATCATCGCAGCAGGCGGTCGGACCGATCACCCTGGTGACGATCGACCTCTCGCGGGCCGATTACGATCAGTTCTATCGCGGCTTCGCCAACGGCACGTTATGGCCGGTGCTGCATTACCAGATTGGCCTGCACCGTTTCGACTGGTCCGAATTCGCCGGCTACCGCCGGGTCAATGCGTTGTTCGCCGACTCGCTTTCGCGCATCATCCAGCCGGACGATCTGATCTGGGCGCACGATTATCATCTGCTGATGCTTGCCGAATCGCTGCGCGCGGCCGGCAGCACGCAGCGCATCGGCTTGTTCCTGCACACCCCCTTCCCTGCCCCTGCGGTGTTCATGACCATCCCGGCGCATATCGAGTTGATTCGCGCCATGTGCGCGTTCGATCTGCTGGGCTTTCAGACGGAGACCGACCGCACCGCCTTCACCGACTACGTGCTGCGCCACGCCGGTGGTTCGCCGCTTGGCGACGGTGCGCTGCGCGTGTTCGATCGTGTGGTGAAGACGGGGGTTTATCCGATCGGCGTGCATGTCGATGAGGTGCGGGCGCAGGCGGAGGATCCGGCCAATCGCCGCTTCGCCACGCGGCTGCGCGCCAATCTGATGGAGAAGCTGATACTCAGCGTCGATCGGCTGGATTATTCGAAAGGCCTGCGCCAGCGTTTCGTGGCGTACGAGCGGTTCCTGGAACAATATGCCGGCTGGCGCGGCAACGTGACGTTCATGCAGATCGCGCCGCCGTCGCGCGCCGACATCCAGACCTATCGCGAAATCCGCCGCGAACTTGAAGGCGAAGCGGGGCGCATCAACGGACGTTTCGCGGAAGTGGATTGGGTACCGCTGAGATATTTGAACAGGGGGTTTGCGCGGAATGTGCTGATGCCGTTGTACGCGGAGGCACAGGCGGGACTGGTGACGCCGCTGCGCGACGGTATGAATTTGGTGGCGAAGGAATACGTCGCCGCACAGGATCCCGATGATCCCGGCGTGCTGGTGCTGTCGCAGTTCGCCGGCGCCGCGGTGGAGTTGCAAGCGGCGCTGGTTGTCAATCCTTATGACGAGGCCGGCATCGGAGCGGCGGGAACGTCACGCCGACATGCTGACCGTGATGCGTGCCCACAGCCTGGAAAGCTGGCGCGACAGGTTCGTGACGGAGCTGCGTTAGCAGCGCCCGCGTGTGGTGATGCAGGCGGGGCTGTCATGGCGCCGGGCCGTCGTTTTGCCGGTGGCTCAGCAGTATCGCGTAGCGATGCAACAGCCACACCGCGCGTTCATAGAGCGGCACGAGGGCGAAGACGGATTGCAGATGCGCGGGGTTGCGATCGGCCGCGTCGGCGATCGCCTTCTGGCGGATGCGTCCCACCAGTGCGCTGCGATCCTCCGTGGTTCGCAGCAGCACGTCCCAATCGCCTGCCGGATCGGGCCGGGCCGCCGCTTCCGCGAGCAACAACAATGTGCCCAGACCTTCCGCGATCAACCGGGCGATGTCTTCCGCAGCGGTGCCGGCGGACTGTGCGAGCAAGGATGCCACACCCGCCAGGGTTTCCTGGAGGTGGCGCAGTTCCTCGTTGCGGCTGTGCAGGGCGCCGAGCCAGGCCAGTTCCGGCGGCGTCGGGCGGTTGGCGGCCACGGCGGCGAGGAAGCGGTCGAGTTCGGCGAGAAGCGCCGGCGCCGCGGCGGCAGCCTCGGTCTGGAGGATGCCGGAGGCCGTTGCCGCCTCGTTCGGCACATGCGCCACGAGCAAGCCGACCACGCGGTATTGCTCTTGCTCCGCCAGGGGGAGCGCCGAGGTCGGATCGGCGGTGACGTGCTGGGAGAGGAAGCGCGGGCGGCCCAGTTCGGCCGGCGCGGTGGCGCTTTCGCCGGCGGCGAGCAAGCGATGCGCCTCAAGGCGGGCGCGCTGGAGCTGGAACAAGCGGGCGACGTTGATCGGCAACAGGATGCTGTGCAGCAGCAGGACGGGGCGGATATCCGAGACGGCGGCAAAAAATATGAAGCTGACATTGCTGCCGATGGCGGCGGTGCGCAGCCAGCGCATCGATCGCATGCAGAACGAGGTCAGCACGAGCGCGGAGGCGATGTAGCCGGAGAGTTCCTTGTCGCGCACGGTCAGGTGGATGTGGGCGATCCAGGCGGCCCACGGTCCCAGCAACCAGGTCATGTGATGCATGCTGCGGGGCTTCCGGCCGGCCTCGGTGCCCCTGATGCGGGATGGACCAGGCCGGTCCGATGGCGGGAAGGTTCTATTGGGGGCGAGGGTTTTCGGTCAATTGCGTCGTGCGTTAGCGCCGGGTGGGATCGCCGGCCTGATGCCTGCCGCGGCAGACACGTCCCCTGGCCGCCCCGGACCCGCCCGCGCGTGGTGGCCAGGCAGCAGGGCAATCGCATTTGCCCCGATCCACCCGGTAGCACAATCAAGGACAGGCGTGGCGGCACAGTGCGATGGGCAGCAAAGAAAGCCAGTTCACCACAGATTGCACCAGATTACACAGAATAAGGCTCGGACGAATGCTGACCCACCCTGAATATGCAGGGCGGTTATCGTGCGACAGGTTACAGTGGTCCGTGGCTTACTCTGTGAAACCTGTGGTGAACCGGCTTGCTAGGCTACGCGCGGCACCGCAATCGGGTGATGAACCGCGCGCCGCGGAACCCGGCCGATCCAAAATACGATTGCCCTGGGCCAGGCAGTGCCCGGGATAGTCCCCCGCTGCTGGCGCGGCTATGGTCCGGCCCCCCATTGCCGATCGAAGGTGACCCGACCATGCGCCCATCCGGCCGCGCTGCTGACGCCCTGCGCAGCGTCTCGCTTACCACCGGCTTCGCGCGCCATGCCGAGGGCTCCTGCCTGATCCGCATGGGCAACACCGAAGTGCTGTGCGCGGCCAGCGTGGAGGGCCGGGTGCCGCCATTCCTGCGCAACTCCGGCCAGGGCTGGGTGACGGCGGAGTATGGGATGCTGCCGCGTGCCACCAATACCCGCGGCGAGCGCGAGGCCGCGCGCGGCAAGCAATCCGGCCGCACCCAGGAGATCCAGCGCCTGATCGGCCGCGCTCTGCGCGCGGTGGTGGACCGGGCAGCGCTGGGAGAGATGACGATCACGCTCGACTGCGACGTGCTGAACGCCGATGGCGGCACCCGCTGTGCGGCGATTACCGGCGCGTGGGTGGCTCTGGCGCTGGCGTGCCGGCATTTGCAGACGATGAAGGTGATCGCGAAATCGCCGCTGACAGGGCAGGTGGCGGCGGTGTCGTGCGGCATTGTGGCGGGCGAGGCAGTGCTGGACCTCGACTACCAGGAGGATTCCACCGCCGGGGCGGATGCCAATTTCGTGCTGACCGATGCCGGCGGGCTGGTCGAAGTGCAGGGCACGGCGGAGGGTGCACCGTTCTCCGAAGCGCAGTTGCTGGAATTGCTGACGCTGGCGCGGCTCGGCACCGGCGCATTGTTCTCTGCCCAGCGCGAGGCGATCGGCGCGTGATGCAGCGCAGACTGGCCGCGGCGACGAAGCTGGTGGTTGCCACGCACAATCCCGGCAAGCTGCGCGAGATCGACGCTCTGTTGCGCCCGCACGGGATCGAGGCGGTCTCGGCCGGTGCGCTGGGCCTGCCGGAGCCGGAGGAGACCGCGCCGGACTTCGTCGGCAATGCGCGCATCAAGGGGCTGGCGGCGGCGGAGGCAAGCGGGTTGCCGGCGCTGGCGGATGATTCAGGTTTCTGTGTCGCCGCGCTGGGCGGCGCGCCGGGCGTGCTGTCGGCGCGCTGGGCTGGCGCGGCCAAGGATTTTGCCGCCGCAATGGCGCGGGTGCACGAGCAAATGGCGGATGCGGCGGACCGGCGGGCGTGGTTCGTCGCGGCGCTGTGCGTGGCATGCCCGGAAGGCGTGACGCGGACATTTGTCGGCCGCGTCGATGGCGAGGCGGTCTGGCCGCCGCGCGGTGAGCATGGCTTCGGCTACGACCCGATGTTCGTGCCCCACGGCGAGCGACGGACGTTCGGCGAGATCGCAGCGGAGGAGAAGCACGCCGTCAGCCACCGCGCGCGGGCCTTCGCGCAGCTCGTGGCTGCGTGTTTCGCGTAAGGCGAAGGGGCGGCGCGCGGCGGCATTGGCGGCATCTCAGGTGATCCACAACAGCCAGGGCAGCCCGACGGCCAGGAACACCAGCAGGCTCACCGCGCCGAACACCGCGCCAAGCCGCCAGAAGTCCTTGGCCGGCACATAGCCGCTGCCGGCATAGATCGGGCCGGGGCCGGTGGCGAAGGGCGTGATGATGCCCATGATGCCGATGGTCATGCTCAGCGCCAGGGCGGCTGCCGTCACGTTCATGCCGGGCACCGAGGCGGCGACCGCGAGCATCGTCGGCAGCAATGCCGTGGTGTGCGCGGTCAGGCTGGCAAACAGGTAGTGCAACAGGAAGAAGGCGGCGACGAGTGCCACCAGCGCCCAGGCCATCGGCAGATGGCCCACATGGGCGCCGAGCAAGCCGGCGAGCCATTTGACCATGCCGACCTGCGCCAGGCCGCTGGCCAGCGCCACCAGCGTGCCGAACCAGATCAGCGTGTTCCAGGCGGGCTTGTTCGCAAGCAGGTCGTCCCAGCTCACCGTGCCGGTGACGACCAGGCCCACGACGACCAGCAAGGCGGCCGTCGTCGCATCCACCCAGGCACCGCAGAACACCCACATCGCAAGCGCGCACAGCACCAGGCCGGCGAGCACGATTTCCTTGCGCGACAGCGGGCCCAGCTTGCGCAGTTCGGCATGCGCCCATTCGGGCACCTCGGGACTGTCCTTCACTTCGGGCGGGTACAGCTTGTAGGCCAGCCATGGCGTTGCAAGCAGCAGGATCACGCCGACCGGCAGGAAGCCCACGAACCAGCCCAGCCAGGTCACCTGCACGTGCAGTATGGTGTGAATCAGCTCCAATGCGAGCAGGTTCGGCGCCACGCCGGTGAGGAACATCGAGCTGGTGACGCAGGTCGCGGCCAGCGCGGTCCACATCAGATAGCCGCCGATCCGCCGTGACGACGGGTCATTCGGCAGCGAGCGGTAGATCGCCGGCAGGTGCTTGATCACCGGGAACACGGTGCCGCCGCTGCGCGCGGTGTTGGATGGCGTGAACGGCGCCAGCACCGCGTCGGCCAGGGTGACCGCATAGCCGAGCGACAAGGTGCG
>Ga0335072_10006409_pt1 | contig 17199 bp, 9 predicted proteins | sample Lox_Sample_21_FD_206725 | JGI IMG/M metagenome (GOLD analysis project Ga0335072, IMG submission 206725) | Soil microbial communities from Loxahatchee National Wildlife Refuge, Florida, United States - Lox_Sample_2.1 | ecosystem: Environmental > Terrestrial > Soil > Wetlands | place: USA: Florida...
AAGCCTCTTCCGTACCTCGCTGGTTTTACCCACCCTGGTAATAACCGCGCTTCTTGTCATTGTTCTTCCTGATCCACCGATGACTGTTTCTGCTGGCACTCAACAGAAGCCCGACTCTCCGGCGCTCGCGCAAAATCCCGATGCAGTCTGTGCCAGCTGCCATCAAGAGATCTATCAGGAATATGAGCGGACCCCAATGGCGCGAGGAAGCGGGATGGCCCTAGACGGTCTGATTGAGGGAGGGTTTCTACATGCAGCCTCCGGTGTCCGTTATCAGGTCTTTTTGCAAAATGGAAAGGCCTGGATGTCGTTCGACCGCGACTTGGAGTCCGCCAACTCGAGCGGTCAGCCGGTTCTGCATGGAGAGAGGCAGCTCATCTACTTTATTGGTTCCGGGCAAAAGGGAAGGACATATTTGTATCAGGAAAGCGGCGAATGGTTCGAAGCTCCTATCAACTATTACAGCAGGAAAGGCATATGGGATATGGCTCCGAACTACGGCGCAACGAAAACGATGCCCACGGCGCTACCTATTGATTCCAACTGTCTCCACTGCCATACGACGGATGTCCAGATGGCACTCCCCGGAGCTCGTAACGAGTACGAGGGACCACCGTTTCGACAGGCTGGAATAGGTTGCTCCACCTGCCATGGAGATCCTTCGAAGCATCTGGAGGAGCGGGGGCGCGGTCCAATTGTCAATCCCGCCAAGCTGTCTCCCGCACGACGGGATAGCGTCTGCCTCCAGTGCCATCTTGAAGGGAATGTTGCAATCTACCGCGCTGGAAAGTCCCTTGCGCAGTTTCGCGCCGGAGACAATCTTTCCGACTATGCCGCGTACTTCGTCAGGGCCAGCCAGGAGTCGGGCGGCGGACGCGCAAGCAGTCAGTATGAGGCTCTTCTGCACAGTGCATGCAAAGTTGCGAGCGGCGACAAACTGACGTGCACTACCTGCCACGATCCTCATAGCTCACCCAGTGCTGAAGATCATGTCAGCTACTTCCGCAGTAAGTGCCTGACGTGCCACAACAGTCCTCGGATGGTCACACAACATCATCCCGAGCAGCAGGACTGTGCTGCGTGCCATATGCCCACTCGTCAGACTCCGGACGTCTCACACGAGCAGGCGACGGATCACAACATCCAAATTCGGCCTTCAGCGCCAGAATCGATGCTTAAGCTGACCGATCTCGAAGAATCCGACGAACTCGTGCCTGTCGGCAATATGTCGGCGGGTGACCGGGAGCTTGGATTGGCCTATGCGCAGCTAGGCGAGCGTGGAGATCAGAAGGCCGGGGAAATGGCGTTCAGCCTCCTGCGAAGGGCGGAAAAGGAGGGTGACAGCGACGTACAGGTTCACACCCAGCTTGGCTTCCTCGAGCAGATGTCCGGCGACAGGACGAGCGCCAGTAAAGAGTATGCAGACGCATTGGCGGAAGACCCTTCCGACACCACGGCAATGGGAAATCTCGCCGTTCTAGATGCCGCTTCGGGACGCACCACGGAGGCAGTCGATCTGCTGCAGCGTGTGGTCGACGCCGACCCCAGTCAGATGGCTGCCGGGTTAAACCTTGCATTCATCGAATGCCGGATGGGCAACAAAAGGAAAGCCCTGGAGATACTAAACAGACTGTCTCAATTGAACCCTGACGATCCAATGCTTTATAAGTTCCTGACTTCCGGAACTTATAGCGGGCAGCGATGTGATCTTCGCTAGACAGGATGCGCCGATAGTCATCCTGACCACCCACCGGGCCGCCCAGAATCTGGTTCGATGACCCCCTGGGGAGGACCACGCCGTCATCACAACAACAACTTCAGCAATGACTGCAATCAAGATCCTTCAATATCGTCACAATTTAGCGAAAAGTTCTTGCTTGGACTATTTCGAATATTGTCTACTCGTAGCGTTATGCGGCACTCCTGTTTTGTAGCGTTGGTTTTGGTGAGTGTGCTGGCCGCTACGCCGGGCGGCAGGGCATCCGGATTACAGCGAATCTACGGCTATAACTTGAACGGGCAGCCGGTTACAACGCTTGCGTCTCCTGATACGCTGGCCGTTGTTCTCTTTTTTGCGGCTACCGATTGCCCTATCTGCAATCGGTACATTCCCGAAATCCAGGGCCTCGAAAATAAATTTGCTCCGCAGCATGTCGTGTTCTGGTATGTCTACCCCAACGTGGGGGAAACCAGCGCCGGTGTGCGGCAGCATGAAGCGGATTACGGAGCCGAACTGCATGTCCTGCTCGATCCGCATCACCGGCTGGTTAACCTCACGCACGCCATCATCACGCCTGAAGCTGCCATTCTTATTCCTCAACGGTCAGACACGGCCCCTTTTCGCGTCGTTTATCACGGCCGCATTGATAACCGATACATCCAGATCGGGGAACAACGGCCCAGACCCACGCAGTATGATCTCGAGCAAGCCATTGAAGATGTGCTTCAGCATCGCCCCGTACAAACTCCTGACGGCCCGCCCGTAGGTTGCGGAATTATAGGCCAGTGATGTCACGGCGACGTGCTGGCCGTCTCCTTACGGTTCTGGTTGGGATTGTTACTCTGAGTGCGTTTCTCATCGAGCTGCCGCCTGCTCACATCCGTGCTGCCGCGGCCCCGGTTACCTTCAGCCGACAGATTGCGCCCATCTTTTACAACCACTGCAGCACGTGTCATCACACCGGCGGCGCCGGCCCCTTCAGCCTGCTTACCTATGCCGACGCCAGGCGATGGGGGCCGCTGATCGTGAATGTTACTCAGAGCCGCTTCATGCCTCCCTGGCTGCCCGCTCCAGGCTATGGTGACTTCGCCGATGACCGCCGGCTCCCGGACGAAGATCTGCGCCTCATTAAGGAGTGGGTGAAAGATGGCATGCCCGAGGGCGACCTCGCGGAAGCGCCTAAGCCTCCCGTCTACACATCGGACTGGGTACTTGGGCCGCCCGATCTTATATTAAAAGTGACGTCACCGACAGAAATTCCCGCGTCAGGGACAGATCTTTTTATCAATTTCATCTTGCCTGTGCCGATCAAACAGACAAGATATATTCGGGCCATGCAGATCAAGCCTGGTGCGCCTCGAGTCGTTCATCACTGCAACGTCATTATCGACCGCACCGCCTCGATGCGTCGTCAGCATCCCAACGATTGGCAGAAGGGAATTCCGGGGATGGAATTCACCTTTGATTCAGGAGACACTTTCGATCCTGACAGTCACTTTCTTTTTTGGAAGCCCGATACCCCTGCTCTGATCGAACCCAAGGGAATGCCTTGGCGGCTTGATCCCGGTAATGATCTCGTTCTGAACACGCATTTCAAGCCCACCGGCAAGCCGGAGACCGTGCAAGCCACCGTGGGTCTTTACTTCACCGATAAGCCCCCCGTCGCCCATCCCATGCTTTTGCAGCTTGAGGACGACGAAGCGCTCGACATTCCCGCAGGGGACTCGCACTTTGTGATTACGGACCAGTTGACGCTTCCCGTGGCGGTCGACGTTCTCGGCATCTATCCACACGCCCACTACCTCGGCAAAAGGCTGGAAGGATACGCCATCCTCCCCAACGGTGAAAGGAAATGGCTCATCCTCATTCCCGACTGGGACATCGATCGCCAATCTGTGTATCGCTACAAATCACCTATCTTCCTGCCGAAAGGCAGCGTTCTTCACATGCGTTATGTCTACGACAACTCTGCGGCCAACATCCGCAATCCGAATAGCCCGCCTATACGAGTCAGGGCCGGAAACCGTTCGGTGGACGAGATGGGCCATCTCTGGCTTCAGGTATTGCCTCACCCTCTTCCCAATTCAAACGAGGATCCACGTCTCCTTCTGGAGCAGGCCTGGATGGAGAATCGACTGCGCAAAAATCCCGGCGACCAAACCGCGCTCTACAATCTCGCCTCAGTCGATATGATCGAGAATAACTACTCAACTGCCGAAGGGCTCTATCGCCGCATCCTAGCGAGCCTGCCCGACGACGTGCGAAGCCTCACGGCACTCGGAACTGCACTCGACGAAGCGGGAGACTGGCAGCAGGCCCAGACCGAATACCAGAAAGCGCTCGCGGTCAACCCTGGTTATGCGGACGCCCGGTTCGACCTCGCGCACCTTGAGTTCAAGCACAATAGCTATGCGGAGGCTGAACAGCAGTATCGCACTCTCATCGTTGAACATCCCGACGACGCCACAGCGCATAACGAGTTGGGAGCGGTTCTGATCGCGGCCGATCAAACCACAGAAGCACAGCATGAGTTTGAAGCTGCAATCGCTCTGGATCCGGACAACTTTGACGCCCTTTACAACCTTGCGAGTATCGAAGCTGGGAATAGTAATTTTGCTCACGCCACTGAATTACTGCAGCAGGCTCTCAAACAAAAGGATGACGCCGATGCGCATCAGCTGCTTGGCAACATCTATGCGCAATCCGGTATGCTTGCCGACGCATTGCAACAGTTCAAGGCTGTGCAGCGGTTGCGACCGAGCGACACGGTGCCGCACCGGCAGCTTGCGCAGCTGTACGAACAGATGGGTCAGTTCGACGATGCCATTCGCGAGCTGAATGCAGCGCTCGCTCTAGAACCGAAGAACGCGGACGATTGGAATAACCTGGGCGTGCTGCAGGCCCGCGCTGGTGATAAATCGGCGGCCCGCAAGGATTTCGAGCATGCTTTGTCTCTGGACCCTCAACACGCTGCTGCACGAGCAAACCTGGCCCGGCTCTAATGCGTCAAGTGTCATGCGGCGGGAGGACAGACGCGATTTGAGCAGATAACATCATCTCGCGGGAGTCACATGGGTAAATTTCCTCAAGACAGGCTGGGGATCCTGAAGGCTGCATTTGTTGCTGCGCTGGCCATCTCACGCGTCGCGCGCTGTCAGCAGCCTTCTCCGGCTCTCATAAAAGCGGACGCCGCCTATCGTGCAGGACAGTCTGCGCTGTCGCACAGAGATCTGAGCGCGGCCCAGGCCGATTTTGAGCAGGTGGTGCGCCTGGCTCCGCAAGCCGAGCAGGGGCACAGTGCACTCGGCGCAGTTTTGGTAAGCCGCGGCCACATGCAGGAAGGCATTCGTGAACTAGAAAAAGCGCTTGCCATTAAATCCACAGATAGCGCGGCGCAGCTGAACCTCGCGCTGGCGTTCGAGCAGACTGGATCACCGGAAAAGGCCCTCCCCTTGTTTTCCCAGTTAGAAGCGGAAGCGCGTCTGCAGAAACGCGAACTCCCGTCGAATGTTTTGACTGCCTATGCGGGTGCGCTGGCTCAGACGGATCAGCTCGGAAAAGCTGAAATAAAGATGAAGGCTGCCATCGCTTCGGATTCGCAGAATGCAGAGTTGCATGATGACCTTGGGTCTCTTTACGCGCAGCAAAAAGATTGGATCAACGCGCAACAGCAATTCGCGGCAGCCGTTCGGCTGAATCCTGATTTCGCCGTTGCCCATCTTCACCTCGGCCTCGCGATGAACGCTCAGAGGCAGGGGGATGGTCTGACAGAATTGGCCACAGCATCCCAATTGGATCCTCAGAATGCAATGATTGCTTTTGAATTGGGGAGCGCGCTTGCAGCGAGCGGACATGACGAACAGGCGATCCCGGTCTTCCAGCACGTATTGGAATTGAAGCCGGGTTTCACTGCAGCCGCCTATCAACTCGCCTTGGCCCTGCAACGTTCCAACAAAGTGCAGGAGTCAATCTTACTGTTCAGAAAAGTGGTTGCCGCTGAGCCGACCAATGCTGAAGCCTTGACAAATCTCGGAATGGCTCTGAGCCAGGCGCAGCTCGCAAAAGATGCTGTTCCCGTATTGCAACGCGCCATTGAACTCGATCCCGGAAGTGTTACAGCGCATCAGAATCTCGCGGCCGCCTATGTGCAGCTCAGCCAGTTTGCGGACGCGGTTCGCGAGTTGCGCGCTGCACTTCAGCTGGCGCCCAATCTTCCTCAGCTGCATTACAACCTCGGGCTTGCCCTCAAAATGCAGGACGATGCGGCCGGCGCAATTCCCGAGTTGGAGACCGCCGAGAGGCTCAATCCATCCGGTCCCGAGGCGCCCTACCTCTTGGGTATCCTCTACATGCAGACGGGGCGTTATGCCGATGCGGCTCGCGAGATGAACACCTCCCTTAAGCTTCGTCCGCAGAATAGCGACGGATGGGCCACGTTGGGCAGCGTATATGAAAACTTGAACGAGCTGCCTCAGGCTGAATCGGCCTTGCGCGAGGCCATCCGCCAGAATCCATCCCAGCCCGACGCTTATTTGACGCTCGCATCTGTGCTGGTCAAACAGCACAGGCCTGATGAGGCCGTAATCGAGCGCAAAAAGGCGGCGGACCTCATGCGCGCGCACATGAATTTGCAGCGCGCAGAGGTTGCCACCAATGCCGGCAACGCGCTGTTGCGAAGCGGCGACGTGGCGGGCTCGATACTTCAGTTTCAGGACGCATTGAGTTACGACCCAGACTACGCGGACGCTCACCTCGGGCTCGCGAATGCCTTGGAGCTGCAGGGAAAGTCCGCAGAAGCTGCTGCGGAACGCCAAAAAGCCGGTGCCGCCGGGAAACAGCAGTGAGGCCGATAATTTGTATATATAGTGGTTCTGTCTATTTGCTATACTCCGCGCGTGGCTGAAGGGCGGAGCGTCACTCACCTCAAGCAGTCGCCTCGTCGGAAGGCAGATTTCGTTGGTTGGGCTGTTTTGTTTCTGGCTTTTGTTGTGAAGTTTATGACTGTATTTGGTCGGCGCACGGGCCTGCTGCTTTTGCTGGGTGCGGGCATGTGCGTCTTCCTGTGGTCAACAACACGCGCGGCCGAGGATCCCGCGTCACAGGAAGCGATGACACGGAAGGTATACGCCGACAAGATCAATCAGACGTATAGTTACCCATTTGGGCCCGGTCAGATTTCCCTCCCCGGAAATGCAGCTGTCGAAGGCAACACCTTCCTCGAGCCCTCTGCCTTTCCAACCGCCGAATACTGCGAGCATTGCCATCAGGAGGCATATCACGAGTGGCGCCAGTCGCTTCACTCCAATTCGTTTCGAACGCCGTTTTACCGGGAAAGCGTGAATATCCTTGCGCGGACCAAAGGCATTGCATACACGCGGCACTGCGATAGCTGCCACAACCCCATCGGCGTACTCTCCGGTGCGCTCACCCCTGGTGCGCAGGGAGATCGCGCATTCGATCGCGATGGAGTCACCTGCATGGTCTGTCACTCGATCCAAAGTACGGCATCGAAGCTTGGGAATGGCAGCTATGTGATGGGCGTGCCCGCGGTAATGGTGGATGAGAAAGGAAACCGCATACCTGGCATCGTTCCCGACTCTGAGATACTCGCTCATCTCGACCGGCATTCAAAGGCCGTGATGCAGGACTTCTACCACACGCCTGAGTTCTGTTCCGCATGCCATAAGGCCTATTTGCCGCCACAGCTTAACGACTACAAGTGGATTCGTGCGTTCACTGCCTATGACGAGTGGCAGAATTCGAAGTTTTCGCAACAAACTCCGCTCACTTTCTATCCCGGTGATTACACCACCTGCCAGGGCTGCCACATGAAGCGCGAGCCAATCAGCATGTCGGATTACGGAGCCAAGCACGGCACGCTGGCTTCGCACCGCTGGCCGGCTGGAAATACTGCCGTGCCGTTCTACTATGGCTTCGACGAGCAGCTGAGTAAGACAATCGAGTTTCTGAAAAGCGGCAACTATCTCAACGTCGATCTCTTCGGATTGAAGATTGGCAACACGGGTCCTGTCATCGCTCCCTTGGGCTCAATGCCCTTCACGCTGAAAGCCGGAGAGGTGGTCGAGGCCTACGTCGTAATTCAAAACAAGAACATCGGCCATTCACTCATTCCCGAGGTTCGAGATCTTTATCAGGCATGGGTGCAGTTCACAGTAAAGGATGCATCCGGGAAAGTCATTGACAACAGCGGCTTCCTGAATCCTGACGGCACGCTCGACGCGCGCGCCCACAGCTTTACCAATCGGCCGGTGGATGTAACCGGAAACTTTGTCGACGATCACAAGGTTTGGACCATTCACTCGGTAGCATACGACAACACAATCCAGGCAGGACGCTCCACGCTCGTCCGCTATCAGTTTCAGATACCAGAAGACGAAAAAGGGCCACTCACGATGACCGCGTGTGTCAACTACCGGCACCTGCGGCAAACCTATCTGAACGATGTGCTCGGCAAGGACCATCCTGCGTATCCGGTTGTCGAAATCGCTTCAAGAAGCCGAACGCTGAATATCGGCGACAATCCAGTTTCGGCGCCGCTGCCGACCGATAACCCGGACTGGATGCGGTGGAACGACGCCGGCATTGGGTATCTCGATGAGTTGCAGTATGAATACGCGATGGAGACGTTTGAGCAGGTGGTCCGCTTGCGTCCGGATTACAAGGATGGCTATATCAATATCGGCCTTACGTATATTGAGTGGGAAAAATACGCCCAGGCGCGTGCGCCGCTAGAAAAGGCGCTCACGCTACATCCAGGCGATGCGCGGGCGCTGTATTATCTGGCGCAGGTGGAGCGCCGCCAGAGGCATTCTCAAGCTGAAATTGCAGATTTAGAGAAGGTAGTCGCGCAATATCCGCAGTGCCGCGATGCGCGCAGGGAGCTTGGCATATCCTTTTATCAGCAGCACCGGAGCGAGGCGGCCATAAAACAGTTCAAAGCTCTCCAGGCAATCGATCCCGATGACCTGGCCGCGCACTACAATCTGGCTATTTTGTATCACCGCATGGGCATGAAGAAGCAGGCAGCAGAAGAAGCCGCGCAGTACAACATAAAGCGAATCGACCCGTCTGCGCCAACGTATTCGCTTGATTATCTACGCAAGCATCCTGAAATCTCGATCGAAAGCGTGCCCTGGCATCTTCACTCCGACCTCGCGCATTCTGTCGGTGGCGCGGCTGGACAACAATAAGCATAAGGATGGTAATACGTTGAATCGTCGCAGGTTTATCCGTTCACTCAGCCGCACCGCGCTGGTTCTGCCCTTTGCGGACATCGTCGCACTGGCGTCGCCTTGGCAACAGCAGGCACAGCCACCTGAACAACCAAAAGGCATTGGACCGCAGGAGCGCAGCTATGACGCAGTCGCCGCTCCCCCTCCTCCTGGCCCAAAGTCTCCCATTGAAGGCACACCACTGGGCGTGAGCTTCGTCGATGTGGTGAAGGAATCCGGTCTCGACATCGAGACCATATACGGCGGCGAAGGCACCAACAAATACCTGCTGGAAACAACCGGGTGCGGTTTGGCCTTTTACGACTACGACAATGACGGCTGGGTCGATCTTTTCCTCGTAAATGGATGGAGGCTCCAGGGTTTTCCCAATGGCGACGCACCGCACTGCCACTTGTTCAAAAACAATCGGGATGGAACCTTCACCAATGTGACGGCTGGTTCCGGGCTGGAGCATAAGACAGGGTGGGGCCAAGCCTGCTGTGTAGGCGACTACGACAACGATGGCCACGATGATTTGTTCGTCACATACTACGGCCAGCCCGTCCTCTACCGCAACCACGGCGACGGAACCTTCTCTGACGTGACCACGCAGGCAGGTTTGATTCAGCCCGGCCCCAAGACTCGCTGGAATACGGGTTGCACCTTCCTCGACTATGACCGTGACGGTCATCTCGATCTCTTTGTTGCAAATTACGTTGACTTCGATCTGAAGACCGCGCCGACACCCCAGGATGGGCCATGCACCTATAAGGGAATCCTTGTTGCATGCGGTCCTCCGGGACTGCCGGGTGGTAGAAATATCCTGTACCACAACAACGGCAACGGAACATTCTCTGACGTCAGCCAGAAGGCCGGCATGTGGACCGCCGTGGGCACCTACGGCCTGAGCGTAGCCGCGTCCGACCTGAACAATGACGGCTGGCCGGACATTTACGTCGCGAACGACTCGGCTCCCGCAACCCTATACCTCAATCAGAAGGACGGCACATTTCAGGACATTGCCATCGAGGCGGGCGCCGCGCTCTCAGCCGAAGCGAAACCGCAGGCTGGAATGGGCGTCTCCATCGGCGATTACAACCGCGACGGAAATCTGGACATCGTGAAAACCAATTTCGCCGGTGACACCGATTCTCTCTACACCAATCTCGGCGACGCTTCGTTCGAAGACCGAACCTATCCAAGCGGCCTTGGAGTAAATACGCGCCTGCTGGGCTGGGGCGTCGGCTTCTTCGATATGGATAACGACGGCTGGCTCGACATTCTCATGTCGAACGGGCATGTCTATCCGGAGGTCGATAAGTCCAAGGCTGACCTCAAGTACGCTGAGCACAAATATCTTTATCGCAATTTGCGCAACGGGCGATTTGAAGATGTCACAAATCAGGGAGGGCCGGGCATTCTGGAGCGGGCGCCTGCGCGCGGCTGCGCGTTCGGCGACTACAACAACAATGGAACCATCGACATCGCCGTTAACTGCATCAATGCGCTGCCCCAACTCCTCCGCTGCGATACCACCCTCAATCGCAACTGGATCAAGATCAAATTAGTGGGCGTCAAATCGAATCGATCAGGGATAGGAAGTCGTGTCATTGTTACGGCTACGACGATTCCTGGCGCTGGCAAGCCGTTGGTCCAGATGGATGAACTGCGAAGCGGCGGCAGCTATTTCTCGCAAAACGACCTGCGCATGCATTATGGATTAGACCAGGCGACAAAAGTGGACATGGTAGAGATTCGCTGGCTAAGCGGACAAGTGGATCAGCTCAGAGACCTTGACGTTAATCAGCTCTATGTCATCCAGGAAGGCGGCAGGATTCTGAAGTCAGGTTCTCTTCCGAAAGCGACGGCGCCGAAGGTAAAGGCCTAGTCGCCGCTATGTCCTGTCGAGGCCTGATTTTGGCGTTGCTGCTTTCGACTGTTGCTGCGGCGCAAACGCAATACGCCTCCCCGAACACACCACAAAAAAGCTCGCAGGCGCGCTCAGAGAACCTCCAGCAAGTTGCCTGCCCCTGGCTCACCCAGGGAACCGCTGCCAACGCGCTCGGCGGAGATGTATCTGCGACAGTCAACGTGTCTGACGCTGGCGAGGGTTTGTGCAGGTTTTCGCGGCAGTCAACGCCGGATTTCCTCGAGATTCTTGTCAGCAAGGCTGCACTGCCAACATGCCCCCCTGGGAGCACAGAATTGAGGGGCATAGGCGGTCAGGCCGAGGGCTGCGTCCATAGCGGTTCACATGGTGAGGTCGTCGAAATGATAAGCAGTCGGGTCCGCGACATGTATTTCACCGTAATGCTCACCTCTCGACAACAGAAAGGTGCTGTGAAATCCTCCTCCGTGCAGGGCGATACATTGGAACAGATTGCAGAGCAGGTGGCCGGAAGCCTCTATTGAGGCGATTGAGCGGATTGAGCTGCAGTCCATTGGCGGCAGCCGGGCGCTGAATCGGTTCGGCAGGAGGTAAGGAATGCTACCAGGTCCTTCACGTCGCTTTTAGTAAGAACATCCTCGAATGGTGGCATCCCGTGACCTCCCTTGAGAATCTGTGTCTTGATTTGACGGGCATCGCGGCGCTGCCCAACGTTGCCCAAATCAGGCGCACGGTCTCCGCCCACTCCCGTAATGCTGTGGCAATGTTCGCAGCCCTTGGTGTGAAATATGTTTGCGCCACGATCCCGGGCAGATGCACTCGATGCATAGACCTCGAGACGATTTGCAACGATGAGGATCGCGATTGAACAGCTGAGAAAGAGAATACAGGCGCTCAGAGCGCGTCGGAATGGGCTCATCATGTGCAATCTATTCTATAGGCCTGACCGAAGCGAAACCCTATCTCGTAAGGTGCCGGCGATAAATGGTTACCAACTCAACAAACGCGCGGAAGAAGTCCGCCGGACTGACTTTGGATCCCGCTACATCCCTCCACACAGGAAGCGGATATTCATAAATCTCATCCTCCATTTTACGGGCTGTGCCTTTTTGAAGCTCCAGAAAGCGTGCTAGGATCTCCACGTCAAAAATCCAACGGGAGTGGAAGGGCTCGGCAAGAACCTGGCTGAGTTCGGGGGTAATACGGAACAGCTTGGCGCCGCATTGGGTGTCATATACGGGTATCCCAAGCAGCAGCGAAACCGCCGTCGCGAAGCATCTTCCCAAATAATGGCGAAGCGGCTGCCTGTGAATCTCGTGTCCCAATAGCCGCACGCGTGCGCCAAAGATCACATTGAGCGCGGGGTTGCAAACCATTAGTACCAGCAGGTCCTGAATCTGGGCCAGCGGTGTGGCGAGATCGGCATCCCAGAAACCGGTGAATCTGGCTTGCCCGCGAGCGATGACCTCGAGCATCCCTTTGCGAACCGCTTCAGCCTTACCGCGATTCGGTTGCTGATCGAGAACGGAAACCTGATCCGGAAATTGGTCGCGTAACATCGTAAGAATCTGAAGTGTTCCATCGCTGCTGCCGTCGTTCACAAAGAGAATTTGAATATTTTCTGGCTTTCCGGACCCTAGGAACCGCTCGTATTCGTCGATGGGAAATCGCGCAGCTTCGTTGTAACAGGGGATGACCACTGTACAGGGCTCCCTGGTGACGGACGCGGCCTCGCATTTCACAGGTCTTATTGCATCGGCCATCGGTGCGCAGTTGCTCCTTCGTCAACCTGTTTGTTACAGATGCTTGAATATAACGCACTATTGCCTGGTGATGGATTTTGCTTTTGGGCAATCGTCGCCCGTCCGGAAAGTATCAAAAAATCGGTACGTCGACACGACCTTAAGTCTGGTCAAACTGCAGCGCCGAATGTAAATGGAATAGCGCTCAGAGTTTTAGCTTTCGCCCGGAAATCGGAACGAGCCACTGGCCCGAAGATCGGCCACATGACGCACGGCATCATTCGCCTTCTCTTTGTCGATGCCTGTATCTCTAGAGAGATAGGTCAGTTGCGTCTGTGCCGCAAATCCCGTGCCCGACGCCTCGACAATGTCAACAATCTTCAGCAGCACGTCTTGGCGAATGGCCGTCAACTGCGTCCAGTCACTCGTCGTGCCGTATGCGAACAGCTCCAATTGGAATGCCGCTCCGGCAAAACCCACCAGTCGAATTCTTGAGTTTCCTGCTTCGATCATCGGGTGCTGGTCCAGCATGCTTTTTATGCGGTCCAGCACGAACCGTAGCTGTTCCACCTCGGTTTCTATGCGTAACGAGAAGCTTTGCTGGATAAGCAATTTGGGGCGGTTTTTCATGTTTTCGAACTGCATTTGCGCTAGCAGGCCGTTGGGAACAACCAGCATATTCTGGTCGAGGGTTCTGATCTTCAGAGAGCGAAGCCCGATGTCTTCAACCGTCCCAACTCGATCGCCGATCTTGCAAAAATCACCCACCTGCACCGCTTTGTCCATGAGCAAGGTGATCCCGCCCAGGAGGTTTTCCAGTGTTTTTTGGGCGGCCAGCGCTATTGCCAGTCCACCGATGCCCAGCCCGGCCAGTGCTGTCGTGATGTTCAACCCAAGTGTCGCAAGGGCCACGACCAGGGCGATGATCGCGATCAGGACGCGGTTAAGTCTCCGCATCAGAATCAGGATGGACTCTCCACCTCTGTTTTGTGTTCGTACCCGGTTTAGCGCACTGTCGAACCCCTGATCCGTGATCCGGCTTGCGAACCATGCGAGGCACCCCACGAAAAGGGCTGCCAGGAAACGATAGTAGTAGAAGCGATATAAAATCGGCGGCTGAAGCAGGTATATAAAAAAGGTATGCAGCAGAATCGCAATCATGCAACGGAGCGGTAAACCGAGTGGCGTCTCCCAGATGGTATGAAAGGAAAGCTTACGAACCGCGCGCCAGGTTCGCGCGGGCACACTCAGCAGAAATGCCAGCAGCCATGCCAGAAGCCACGAGACCGGTATCGAGATTAGCCAACCAAGCCATTGCCCAGATGACAAGTTCAGCAGTTGAGGGCCTCTTAGAATCGCAAGCCTGATCCGATTGACTCCGGTAGGCGATTCATTTTTCAGCTCGGCCGCGAAGACTGGCAGGGCGGCAACCGTCTTTTGCGAAACCAGCCAGATTTTCCCCCAGGTCGGATCGTTCACGCGGACCAGAACCACATCTATGGACCTGTCACCCGCCTGCAAGGTGCCCGCACTCATCTGACCCAGCGGAAGCACAGGATCCACAGTTCCGTTGGGATCATCGCTCAACAAGCTAACGTCGCCCTGGTATCTCGGATGAAAAGTCTGAATTTGCTGGATCAGCTTCGGAACATTCAGGTCTTTACCGGGAGGCTGTTGCATGTAACGAGCGGCGGTAACATAGTCGTGAAGCGCAAGATACTTGAGAAAACCAACTACCGTGCTGCGAGGTGTCTGACGTCCTAGCGGATCGACGGGACCTGCAGGCGCAGTTTGGGGCGGGGGATGTGATGCAAGTTTTGAAAGCTGGGCGGGCGAAGATCCTGTTACACCTGCGAATAAGAAAACAGCAAGCCATGCGGCGAAGGCATAGCTCCTCCGGTGTCGCGAACTATTGATTCGTCGATTCTTGATGATCAAGGCCATTTATTTGTCCGGTCGCTCGCCTGTCAGTCCGCGGCCACAGTTTTCTCTGTGGGACTTTCCTCAGCGGCGAAGGCACCTGCTTTGCCAGCATTCAGGAACTGTTGTCCGTCGATGCGGCCAAAAAGATCGATCAGCTTTGCTATCAGACCGGTCCATCCAGTCTGATGGCTGGCTCCCAAACCCGCACCGTTGTCGCCATGGAAGTACTCGAAAAACAGGAGGTAATCCTTCCAGTAAGGATCGGTCTGAAACTTCTCCGTACCTCCATACACCGGCCGGCGCCCCGATTTGTCCCGCAGGAAAATTCCTTCCAGCCGGTTGGTAATCTCCCGGGCGACCTCGAACAGGTTCATCAATTTTCCCGAGCTGGTCGGGCATTCGATCTTGAAGTTGTCGCCGTAATAGAGATAGAACGAGAGCAAAGCGCGGATCAGAACCGCATTCACCGGCATCCAGACAGGCCCGCGCCAGTTGGAATTGCCGCCAAACATGCCCGTATCAGACTCAGCCGGCAGATAATTCACCCGGTATTCCTGGCCTTCCACCTGGATGATGAATGGATGGTCGTCATGATAGCGGGAGAGAGCCCGTATCCCATGCGGACCGAGAAATTCGTTCTCGTCCAGCATGCGCGTCAGAATCCGCCGTAATCGAACCGGGTTCACCAGTGCGGCGATGCCGCGTTCCGCATACCCTAGATGGCCAACTCCGGTTGGATGAATGCTGTCACGCAGCTCGGGCATGCGCTGCAGGCGGTCTTGAAGAACCCTCATTGTTCGCGGAACCCGTTCGCGTTGCCATGGTTCGATAACAGTGGTGGCGCACAAAGGCAGCAGCCCCACCATGGAGCGCACCTTGAGCCGCTCGGCGCGTCCGTCGGGAAGGCGCAGAACGTCGTAGTAAAAGCCATCCTCCTCGTCCCACATTCCTTCCGCTCCCGTTTGATTCATGGCGCGAGCGATCCATAGGAAATGATCGGCGAACTTCATGGCCATGTCTTCATAAAACGGGTCCTGGGCCGCCAGCTCGACGGCGATCTCCAGCATGTTCTGGCAGAACATGCTGACCCACGCCGTGCCGTCGGCCTGCTCGAGATGGCCGCCGGTAGGTAGCGCTGCGCTGCGGTCGAAGACTCCGATGTTATCCAATCCGAGGAAGCCGCCCTCAAAGAGATTGTTGCCATAACGGTCTTTGCGATTCACCCACCAGCTGAAATTCAGCATCAGCTTGGCAAACGAGCGTTTGAGAAACTCGAGGTCGCCTTGGCCTTTAAGCGCCTGTTCCGTCCGGTACAGGAAAATCGTCGCCCATGCATGCACCGGAGGATTCACGTCGCTGAAGTTCCACTCATACGCCGGGATTTGACCAGTCGGATGCAGGAAGAACTCCTGCAGCATCAGGTCAAGCTGCTCTTTGGCGAAATCCGTATCGACCGCGGAGAGCGCGATGGTGTGGAACGCGAGGTCCCAGGCGGCATACCACGGGTATTCCCACTTGTCGGGCATCGAGATGATGTGCTGATTCACCATGTGAAACCATTCGCTGTTTCGCACGGAGCGCTTGCCCGCCTTCATCGGATCGTCGCCATGTTCCTTCAGCCATTTGTCCAGGTCGAAGAAGAAGTACTGTTTGCTCCACAGCATCCCGGCCAGCGCCTGCCGCATCACAAGGGCTTGATCTTCGCTGACATGGGCGGGAGTTATCGTTTGGTAGAACTCATCTGCCTCCCGCTGCCGAGTCTGCATGATTTCAGAGAAATCCTTAAAAGGATCGCCCATCGCGCCGGGCGGCAGATCGCTGAGCCGCAGGCGGATGGTAGAGGTCTGTCCTGCTCCGACACTCACCTGATAGTGTGCCGAAGATTTGGTTCCCGTTTTCCCGGGGTTAACCGACTCGCGATTACCGGCAACGACGTAATTATTGATCCCGTCTTTTACATATGGAGAAACGTTGGGAGTGCCGAAGATCCGCTCGGCGTTCGTCTCGTTTTCAGTGAACAGCAGCGGGACATCTCCCTCGCAGTAAAGATAGCGCTCACCCAGATCGGCATGCGAGGCGGTAATTGTCTGATAACCATTCTGGCCTGAAAGCTGCCATAACGACGGTTTGGGTGTGCCGGGCCACCATATCCAGGTATTACGAAACCATAATGTTGGCAGGACGTGCACGGCAGAGGCCTCAGGGCCGCGATTACTCACGCTGATCTGAATCAGGATGTCTTCCGGCGACTGCTTGGCGTATTCAACAAAAACATCGAAATAGCGATCGTCATTGAAGACGCCCGTATCCAGCAGTTCATATTCCATGTCGCCGCGGTTGCGGCCCTTGTTTGTCTCGATCAGATCCAGATACGGATAAGCCGCCTGCGGATACTTGTACAGGTACTTCATGTAGGAGTGCGTCGGAGTGCTGTCAAGGTAGAAGTAATACTCCTTAACGTCTTCACCGTGGTTAGCCTCGCTGTTCGTAAGGCCGAACATGCGCTCTTTGAGGATTGGGTCTTTGCCATTCCAAAGGGCCACACTGAAGCACAGCAGCTGCTTATCATCACTGACCCCGGCAAGACCATCTTCGCCCCAGTGATAAGCGCGGGATCGGGCCTGGTCGTGACTGAAATAGTCCCACGCGTTTCCGTCCTGGCTGTAGTCCTCGCGAACCGTGCCCCACTGTCGC
>Ga0335072_10006410_pt1 | contig 17197 bp, 18 predicted proteins | sample Lox_Sample_21_FD_206725 | JGI IMG/M metagenome (GOLD analysis project Ga0335072, IMG submission 206725) | Soil microbial communities from Loxahatchee National Wildlife Refuge, Florida, United States - Lox_Sample_2.1 | ecosystem: Environmental > Terrestrial > Soil > Wetlands | place: USA...
CGCTAGCGGTCCCCGGTGAGCGTGTTCCACAGCTGGCCGTCGCCCGCCAGGACGTGACGGCCCAGTCCGGCCGCCCAGTCCGCCGGGCTGCCCGCCTCGTCGCGCCATGCCCACAGCCGGGTCGTGGCCAGCCGCAGCGAGTGCTCCTCGGTGAACCCGATCGCGCCGTGCACCTGGTGGGCGATGCGCGTCGCGACCGTGGCCCCGCGGGCCGCCTGCACCTTGGCGGCGGCCACCGCGAACGACGCGCCGGGATCCGGGAAGCCGTCACCGGCGCAGCGGTACAGCGCGGCGTCGGCCGCTGCCCGGACGGCCGCGGCCTCAGCGGCCAGCTCGGCGATCTGCTGCTGGATCACCTGGAACTTGCTGAGGCGGCGGCCGAACTGCTCCCGTTCGGTCGCGTAGCGGATCGTCAGGTCGAGCGCCCGGCGCATGGCGCCCGCGATCAGCAGCACGCGCGCCAGCGCGGCCCGGTGGCGCAGCACCACGCCAGTGCCGTCCTCGACCACGGCCGCCGCGGCGCGCTCCACCACGGTGTCGACGGTGAGATCATCGCGGGGCTCGCCGGCGACGTTGCTTCCCGGGTCGACGGTCACGTCGTCCGGGCCGAGGGCGACCGCGACTTCGCCGCCATCCGCCATCGCGAGGACGACGACGCGCGCGGCGACGCGGCCCCAGCCGACCCGGGACAGCCGTCCGCGCACCTGCCAGCCGCCGGACACCCGAGAAACCCGGACCGCGTCGGCCTCCGCGCCCGCCACCGCCACGAGCGGTCCGGCCGGGATCGGCAGGCCCGCCTCGGCCAGCAGCCAGCCGCCGAGCAGGGCGGTCTCGGCGAGCGGCACCCGGCCCGAGTGCTCCCCCGCCGAGCTCAGCACCACCGCCGCCTGCTCCAGCGACCCGCCAGAGCCGCCGACGGCCTCCGGGACCGCGATAAGCGGGAGACCCGCCTGCTCCAGGGCTTGCCAGAGCCGCTCGTCCCACGGCCCGGCGCCCTCGTCCCGGTGGCCGCCGAACAGTGCGGCGCAGGTGTCGGCGAGCAGCTTCAGCTCGCCGCCGTCCGCGCCGTTCATGACCTCTGTCATCCCGCTGTCGTTCGTCGTGTTCATCGCAGTCCCAGCGCTCGTGCCACCACGCCGCGGAGGATCTCGTTGGTTCCGCCGCGCAGCGTGAATCCCGGTGAATGCATGACCGCTCCGGCCAGCAGCCCGGGCAGGCCCGGCGCCGACGGCGCGGCCTCCACCCGGGCGAGCTGCCTGGCGACGTCGATGACCTCGTTCTCCAGCCGGGTGCCGAGGTCTTTCACCAGCGCGGCCGCCACCTCCGGCGCCTCGCCGCGCGCCAGCGCGCCGGCCACGGCCAGCGACATCTGGCGCAGCGTCCACACCCGGGCGACCGTCTCGCCGAGCACCGCCTCGGCCGCGCGACCGTCCCCCGATCCGGCCGGCTGGTCGGCCAGGTACCTGACGAGGCTGTCGAGCAGCGGGAACGTGGACAGGAAACGCTCCGGCCCGCTGCGCTCGAACGCCAGCTCCGCGGTCACCTGCCGCCAGCCCTCGCCCGGCTCGCCGAGCACCATGTCGTCAGGGACGAACACGCCGTCAAGGACGACCTCGTTGAAATGGTGCTCGCCTGACAGCAGCCGGATCGGGCGGATCCGGACCGCCGGATCGGGCAGGTTGACGATGAACTGGGACAGCCCGGCGCGCCGGTCGCGGCCGTCGGGCGGGCCGCTGCGGGCTAGCACCACGATCACGTGCGCGCGGTGCGCGCCCGACGTCCAGACCTTGGTGCCGGTCAGTTCCCAGCCGCCCGTCACCTGCGCGGCCCTCGTCCGGACGCCCGCCAGGTCGGAACCGGCGTCCGGCTCGGACAAGCCGAGCGCCACGTAGCACTCACCGCGCGCGATGCCCGGCAGGTACCGCTGCTTCTGCTCTTCGGTCCCGTAGCGGAGCAGGGACGGCGCGGTCTGCCGGTCTGCTATCCAGTGCGCGGCCACCGGCGCGCCCGCCGCGAGCAGTTCCTCGGTCACCACGTACCGGTCGAGAGCCGACTTGCCGTGCCCGCCGTAGCCGGCGGGGATCGTCATGCCGACCCAGCCGCGGGCGGCGAGACGCCTCGTGAAGGCCGCGTCCCAGCCCGCGTGCCAGGCGTCGCAGCACGGGATGAACCCGCCCGCGGCCACTTCCTCGCGGAGGAACGCGCGCACTTCGGCGCGCAGCGCCCGGGTCTCGTCCGGCAGCCGGACGACGGGCGGGACCAGTGTCGTCATCTCAGAACGTTCCTCCGTCGACGGTGATCCGCTGGTCGTTCACGTAGCCGGCGGTCACCAGGAACAGCACGGTTTCCGCCACCTCGGCCGGCGAGCACACGTGGCCGAACGGCGAGCTCGCGTCCAGCTCGCGGATGTTGTCCTTGCCTTCGGTCGCACGGATCAGCCGGACTCCCATCTCGGTGTCCACCAGCCCGGGAGCGACGATGTTTACCCGCACGCCGTGCGCGCGCTCCTCGCGGGCGAGGGTGTGCGCCAGCGCCTCCTGGGCGGACTTTCCCATCGCGTAGGGCGCTCCGCCGGGCCTGAACCGCCGGGTGCCGATGCTGGAGATGAACACGATGTCGGAACGCGGGCCGCGGCGCAGGTGCGGCAGCGCGAGCCGGCACAGTTCGTGCGGGCCGAGCGCGTGGACCCGGAGCACCTGCTCGAGTTCGGCGGGGTCCGTGTCGGCCACGGTCCGGCCCCGGCTGGCGACCCCGGCGTTGCTGACCAGCAGGTCCAGGCCGCCGAGGTCCGCGACGGCGGCCTCGACCACCGCTTTGTTGTCCGCCGGGTCGGCCACCGATCCCCGGTAGGCGCGCCCCTTGCCGCCACGGTCCTCGATCGCGGCGACCGTGGCCGCCGCCTGCTGCTCGTCGCGGACGTAGGTGATCGCGACGTCCGCGCCGGCCGTCGCGAGGGCGCGCGCGATCGCCCCGCCGACCCCGCGGCCGCCGCCGGTCACCAGGGCCCGCCGCCCGGACAAGGGCCGCGGACCCTGGTCGTGCGTGACGGTCACGTCGACAGGGTCCGCTATCACTGTTCCTCGTCGGCGGGCCGCGGCTTAGGGCGGCGCCAGAAGACCGCGAGCTGGGCCGCCGCGGCCGCCAAGCCGACTCCGGCGGCGATCGCGGCGCCCTGGAGCGGGGTCAGCCGCCTGTCGATGCCCAGCGCGTGGTCGACGCTGAGCCGGCCCGGGCCGATGGCGGCGAGGGCGACCGAGGCCGCGCTCAGGTTGAGGACGTACTCGTAGCCCTCGCGGGTGATGAAGAACCCGTTGGGGAGATGCACCGAACGGGCCGCCACCGTGAGCGTGCCCACGACCGCGGCGGCGGCGAGCGGAGTCGCCGCCCCGGCGAGCACGGCGGTGCCCGCGCCGACCTCCACGACCGCGCTGGCCTTGGCCTGTACCTCCGGCTGCCGGAAACCGATCGAGGAGAACCAGCGGGCCGTGCCCTCGAGCGTCCGGCCGTGCCGGACGCCGTGGGCCACCATCGTTCCGCCGATCACTCCGCGCAGCACGAGCCCGGCCACGTCTCTGTGGTCCACTGCTGGCCCTCCTTAACTAGGGGATAACGCCTTGTGTCTTGAGTGTGCCGATAGCGTCCCAGTCGTAACCGTTTTCCAGCAGGATCTGCTCGGTGTGCTCACCCGCCTCGGGGGCTCGCGGCGCGGGATGGTCCGCCATCGCCGAGAAGTCGACCGGCGTCGCGATCGTCTGAAGCTCGCCGCCCTCGACATCGCGCAGCACCCCCGCAGCCCGTACGAGCGGGTCGGCCAGCGCCTGTTCCGCGCTCTGGACCGGGTCCCACCAGACGTCTTCCGCGGCGAAGCGGCGCGCCCAGTGCTCCATCGGATGACGGGCGAACGCTTCATCGAGGATGCTAAGCAGGGCCTGCCGGTTCTTGATCACGGACCGCAGGTCGGCGAACCGGGGATCGTCCGCGAGATCGGGGCGGCCGATCGCGCGGCTGACCGCGGGGAGATGCCGCAGCGGCTGCACGCCGAGCAGGCAGAACCAGTGGCCGTCACCGGACCGGTAGACGGCGAGCAGCGGGTTGAACATCATCCGCGGGGCCACCGGGACGCTGCGCATGTGATGGGCGGCGCTGACCAGGTCGGAGCCGATGGCGTAGGCGCCGGAACGGATCAGCGAAGTGGACACGAGCTGCCCGGCCCCGGTCCGCTCGCGGCTGTACAGCGCGGCGGCGATTCCGGCCGCCGCGGCCAGGCCGGTCGGGTGGTCACCCTGGCCGGGCCGGGACACGGGCGGGTCCGTCCCGTCCGGGGCCAGGGCGAGGGCCATCCCCGACCGGGACCAGTACGCCCCGATGTCATAGCCCGCCTTGCCGGCCGCCGGCCCGGTATCGCCGTATCCGCTGATCGCCGCGTACACGAGCCGCGGGAACCGCGGGGCCAGCGTCGCGTAGTCGAGTCCGAGCCTGGTCAGCGCCGAGGTCCTGAGGTTGGTGACGAACACGTCGGCCTCGCCGATGAGCCGCAGCGCGATCGCGCGCCCGGCCTCCGTCTTGAGGTCCAGGCACATGCTGCGCTTGCCGCGGTTGTCCAGCTGGAAGTACGACGTGTTGGGGTTGCCCCGCTGCGGGTCGCCGTCCGGCGGCTCGATCTTGATGACCGACGCCCCCCAGTCGCCCAGCACCGCCGCCGCGGCCGGCCCGGCGATGACCACGCCGAGCTCGACCACCGCGATGCCATCGAGCGGTCCGGTCAAGGCGCGTCCGCGGGCGGGTCTCGGTCCGCTGAGCTCACACTCGCGATGAGGTCGGCTGCCGCGGACACGGGGCCGAGCAGCCGCCAGCGGTCGGCGCCGCCCGTGCCGTTGGCCCCGGCGCCGTCGTTGGCGATCAGTCCGCGGCGGTCCAGGTACACCAGGTGCGCGTAGGTCTCGCCGATCGCGGACCGGCGGACCATGCCCCGGGCCTGCTCCCACGGCCGCGACCAGGTGAGGCGCTCGGCCACCTCGGCGGTCGAGCAGCCCGCCGCGGCCGCGACGACCGCGAGGACCTCGCGCAGCCGGGCGCGGTGGTGGTCGTGCAGCTGGCGGACCCGTGCCTCGAGGCCGGTGAACCGGTACTCGTGGGCGGGGAGCACTTCATCCGGGTCGGATCCGGCCAGCTCCGCCAGCGAGCGCAAGAAGGTGCCGAGGATGTCGTCGGCGTTCGCCGGCGACGGGCTGATGTTCGGGCTGATTCGCGGCAGCACGTGGTCGCCGGTCAGCAGCACGTTGTACCGCTCGTCCGCGAAGCACAGGTGGCCGGGCGTGTGGCCCGGGGTCCAGATCGCCCGCAGCGGAGTGCCGTCGCCGAGCGGGCGGGCCCCGTCCTCGATCATGACGTCGGGATAGACGCGCCGCCGCGAGTGGACGTGCTCAGCGGGAAGCATGCCCCTGATCTCGCCGGCGGGGACTCCCCGGCGGGCCAGCCAGGCCCGGTCGGCCACGGCGAAGTCCCCGACCGTGGGGTACCTGCCGATGGCGCGCGCGTCGGCCTCGTGCATGCCGATCCAGGCGCCGGACGCTTCCCGGACCCGGGCCGCGAGGCCGAAGTGGTCGGCGTGGAAGTGCGTGACAAGGACCGCCACGACGTCACTGACCTCGTGACCCGTTTCCCTGACCCCCGCGACGAGCCCGTCCCACGCCTCGTCGCTCGGCCACCCGGTGTCGACTAGCACTGGCCCCCGCTCGGTCTCCACGAGATAGGCGAGCACGTACCGCAACGGGCTGTCAGGAAACGGCGTCGGCACGGACCACACACAAGGCCGCACCTTCTCGACCGGCGGCAGCACCCGGTCCCGCCATGCCTGCCACTGTGACGTCCCGGTGACCGTGATCGACTGTCCCGTATCAGGTATCTGGTCTTCAACGGTCACCGCGTCGCCTTCCTGGATGAAACGTCAACGGCCTGCCGTCACCGCGGCGCCATCCGGATCGACCCGTCGAGGCGCACGGTCTCGCCGTTGATATACCGATTCTCCAGCAGGCTGACCGCGAGGTGCCCGTAGTCCGCCGGGTCGCCGAGCCGCTTGGGGTGCGGGACCGAAGCGGCCAGGCCCTCTCTGATGTCTTGCCTGAGGCTGGCGAGCATCGGGGTATCGAACGTGCCGGGCGCGATCGTGTTCACCCGGATTCCCCAGCTCGCCAGGTCACGGGCCGCCACCAGGGTGATCCCGTGGATCGCCGCCTTGGACGCGGTGTACGACGTCTGCCCGATCTGCCCGTCGAACGCGGCCACGGAGGCGGTGAGCACGCACGCGCCGCGATCGCCGTCGAGCAGGTCATTGTGGCTCATCGCCGCCGCGGCCAGCCGCAGGACGTTGTAGGTCCCTGCCAGGTTCACCTTGATGACCTGCTCGAACGTCTCGAGCGGTCCTGGCTGGTGCTGCTTGTCGACGATCCGGTGGCGATCGCCGCCACGCCCGGCGCAGTGCACCAGCGCCCGCAGCGGGCCGGCCTGCTCCGCGATCGTGATCGCCGACCGGACCTCGTCCTCGCTGGTGATGTCGGCCGCGGCGAACCGGGTCCGGTCGCCGAGTTCCTTCGCCACGGCCGCGCCGTCGCTGACCGGCAGGTCGAGGATCGTGACGAACGCACCGCGCTGGATCAGTTCCCTGGCGGTCGCGAGGCCGAGCCCGGAGGCGCCGCCGGTCACCAGCGCCGATATGCCGTCTATGCGCACTGTGGGCTCCGCGGGTTCGTTGCCGGCCGGGTCACGCGACCAGCTCGACGAGTGTCGCGTTCGCGGTTCCGCCGCCCTCGCACATCGTCTGCAAGCCGTAGCGGATGCCGCGGTCGCGCATGTGATGGACCATCCGCGTCATGAGGCTGGCCCCGGAGGCGCCCAGCGGGTGGCCGAGCGCGATCGCGCCACCGAGCGGGTTCAGCCGCTCAGGGTCGGCGCCGATATCGTGCAGCCAGGCGAGCGGCACCGGGGCGAAGGCCTCGTTGACCTCGTACACGCCGATCTCCGACAGCGGGACGCCGGTGCGCTTGAGCAGCCGCTCGGTGGCGGGGATCGGCCCGGTGAGCATGAGCACCGGATCGGCGCCCACGGCCGCGCCCGCCTGGTAACGGACGATCGGGGTGAGGCCGAGCTCCCGCGCCCGGTCCGACGTCATCACGAGAAGCGCGGCGGCCCCGTCTGAGATCTGCGAGGAATTCCCGGCGTGGATGACGCCGTCCGGCTTGAACGAGGGCTTAAGACCGCCCATGACGTCGACGGAGGTCTGGCGGCGGATGCCCTCGTCGGCGCTGAACTTGGTGCCGCCGACGTCGACTGGCACGAGCTGGCCGGCGAAGGCGCCCGAGTCCGTCGCGGCGACGGCCTTCTCGTGCGACCCGACCGAGAACTCATCGAGCTGCGGCCGGGACAGCCCCCACCGCTCGGCGATGAGCTCCGCGCTGATGCCCTGGTTGAACGAGAAGTCGTCGTACCGGCGCAGGACGCGCGGCCCGTACGGCATCCCGGTCTGGCGGGCGGCGCCGAGCGGCACCCTGGTCATGGACTCGACGCCGCCGGCGATGACGATGTCGGCCTGCCCGGCGAGCACGGCGCAGGCGGCGTAGTCGAGCGCCTGCTGGCTCGACCCGCACGCGCGGTTGACCGTCACCCCCGGAATTTCCTGCGGCCATCCGGCGGCGAGCACCGCGAACCTGGCGACGTTGCTCGACTGGTCGCCTACCTGGCCGACGCAGCCGATGACGACGTCATCGACCAGCCCCGGATCCAGCCCGGTCCTGGTGACCAGCGCGGACAGCACATCGGCCAGCAGGTCGACCGGATGCACCTCGCTCAGCGTGCCGTTGCGCTTGCCGTGGGCACTGCGCACCGCCTCGACGATGACTGCGTCCCGCATTGTTCCGCGCCTCACTCTCGTCAGTTGGGGCTCTCGTCAGTAGGGGCGGTTGAGGGAGAAGGGCACGTCCGCGAGGCGCGCGGCCTCCTTGGCGAGCTCCTCGACGGTCCAGCGTCCGTCCTTGCTGACCGCGTCGATGATCGAGAACGGCTGGAACAGGTGCACGCCACCGCCGGCGACGAAGAAGACGCGGCCCGCGATCGGGCAGTCCGCGGTGGCCAGATAGGCGACGAACGGGGATACGTTCGCCGGGTCCGCCGCGTCGAAGTCACCCTCCGGCTGGCCGCCGAGGCCCTGGGTGAGCCGGGTCCGCGCGGCCGGCGCGATCGCGTTGACCCGCACCCCGTACCGGCCGAGCTCCTCCTGCGCGATGATCGTCAGCGACGTGATCCCGGTCTTGGCCGCCCCGTAGTTCGCCTGCCCGGGATTGTTATACAGCCCCGACGTGGACGTGGTGTTGATCACCGAGGGGCGCAGCTCTTGGCCGTCTTTGTGCTGGGCGCGCCAGTACCTGGCGGCCGCCCGCAGCGGCATGAAATGCCCGCGCAGGTGGACGCGGATCACGTCGTCCCACTCCGCGTCGGTCATGTTGATGATCGTCCGGTCGCGCAGGATCCCGGCGTTGTTCACCAGCACGTGCAGCGCGCCGAACTCCTCCACCGCCTGCGCGATCAGCCGGTCCGCGCCCGCCGCGTCCGTGATGTCATCGCCGTTGGCTACCGCGCGGCCGCCGGCCGCCCTAATCTCCGCGGCGACCTGCTGAGCGGGTCCGCTGTCGCTCCCCGACCCGTCGGGCCCGCCGCCGAGGTCGTTGACCACCACCGCCGCGCCTTCGCGCGCGAACAGCAGCGCGTGCTCGCGCCCCAGTCCCCGGCCCGCCCCCGTGACCACCGCGACACGCCCGTCGAGCGCACCCACCAGCCAGCCTCCTCTACATCCGCCTAGTCACAACTCCGTCATAATAAGTACACTGAACACACCAAGGCAACCCTCACAGGGTGAGCCGAAGCTATGCATATGGACAGTTCGGCAAAAAAGTATCCTTAAAGGACTGGTGATGGCTGACTTCCCCCCTCTCGAGGAGTGGACAGAGCAGGCCCGGCAGTGGCTCGCGGCGCGGCTCCCGCTTCAGGATCGCAGCATCCGGGATCGCAGCGCCAGGACCTGGGGCGAGGGATCGGACGACGTCGCGGTCTTCCATGCGATGACGCGCGAGGAAGAAGGCCGCCTGATCCGGAACATCATGGACTGGCAGCGGGAGAAGTTCGACGCCGGCTACGGCGCGATCACCTGGCCGCGGGAGTACGGCGGCGCGGGACTGCCGTCCAGTTACGCGCGCGCGTTCCGCCGCGTCGAGGCGGGGTTCGCGACGCGCGGACACCACGAGACCCCGAACGTGTCAATCAACCTGGTCGGGAACACGATCCGCGTGGTTGGCAGCGAGGAGCAGAAAGCGCGGTTCCTGCGGCCGCTGCTGCGGGCCGAGATCCTCGCCTGCCAGCTGTTCTCCGAGCCGGGGGCGGGCTCGGACCTGGCCTCCGTGACGACGGCGGCGGTGCGCGACGGGGATGAGTGGGTGCTCAACGGCCAGAAGGTCTGGAGCTCGGGCGCGCTCTTCGCCGACTGGGGCGAGATCATCTGCCGGACGAACACCACGGTCCCCAAGCACCAGGGCATGACCGCGTTCCTGCTGCCCATGAACCTGCCCGGCATCGACGTCCGCCCCATCCGGCAGATGACCGGCGGCGCCAGCTTCAACGAGGTTTTCCTCAGCGACGTCCGGATCCCCGACGAGTTGCGCCTCGGTCCGGTCGGTGACGGCTGGAAGGTCGCCCTCACCACGCTCGGCTTCGAGCGCGGCGGCAGCGGCGAGGTGCGCGGCGGCACCTACCGCGACGTGCTCGCGCTCGCCCGCTGGCTCGGCGTCACGTCCGATCCCGTCGTGCGGCAGACGCTCGCGCGGCTGTACTGCGGTCACCAGGCGCTGGCCCTCACCGCCCGGCGGGCCGCCGCCCGGGCCAGGGCAGGCGGCCCGCCGGGTCCGGAGGGCTCGGTCGGGAAACTGCTCTTCACCCGCCAGCAGAAGGCGATCAGCGACGCGGTCGAGGCGCTGCTCGGCGCCCGCGTCACGGCCGACACCGGGGAGTGGGGAACGTTCGCCTGGTCCGCGTTCCTGCTCGGCGCGCCGGGCAACCGTATCGCCGGCGGGAGCGACGAGATACAGCACCACATCATCGGCGAGCGGATTCTCGGCTTGCCCAGGGAACCGAGCCCGACCGCGTAGCGATGCGGACCGCCGTCCCCATCTCCGAGGTATGGGCCTTCGACGTCGATGGCTGCCTGGTGGACCTCCTCGGGGGCACGTCGTTGCGGCCGTTCGCCAGGGAGCTGCTGACCGCCTTGCGGGCTGAGGGCGTCCGCGTGGTGCTGTGGAGCGGCGGCGGCGCCGCGTGGGCGCTCGCCAAAGCCAGGCAGTTCGGCGTCGCCCCGCTCATCGACGGATGCTACGGCAAGCCCGCCAGAGACAAAGACGGTCGGTGGACCACCAGTCACATGGCACCGTGGCACCAGCCGTCGGTCTGCGTCGACGACAGCCCGGCCGAGCTGCCGCGCGCGGTCCGCGCCATCGCGGTGCGCCCTTACCTGGCGCCGAATCCAGCCGACCGCGCCCTGCTCGAGATCCTCGCGGGACTAGTCGCGGACTAGCCGTCCCGGCCGAGACGGCAGTCCCTCACGGCTGCCCGGGACGGAGCTCGACGAACAGGCCTTCCGCGTCGGCGAGCAGCCGTTCGCCGTCATACAGCCGTCCGGACGCCCATCTCTTGCGTCCCTCGATCTTGTCGAGGGTGGCCTCGACTCGCAGCTCGGTGTCGAGCGGCGTGATCGCGCGGTAGTTCACGGTGAGGAACGCCGTGCGCGCGCGGCGCGGGGGGCGCGCGCTCGCCAGCCGGCCGACGACCTCGTCGAACAGCAGGGGCAAGGTCCCGCCGTGAGCGGCGCCGTGCCCGCCGAGGTGGTACTGGCGGAACGTGACCCGGCCCCGGATGTAGTCGTCGCCCTCGTCATCAACGATGAGGGGGAGCAGCAGCGGGTGCCCGCGGCCGGGCAGGTCGGGCCGGCGGCCGGCGACCCGGTCCCGCTCGCCGACGGCCCACGGCCGGAGATCGGCGACGAGCCGCTCCAGCCGCTCGGCCGCGTCGAGCGTCACGTCGTCGGGCGGAGTCGCCTCGGTCACGGCGTCCTGCAGGGCGCGGACCGCCTCGATCAGGCGACCGTAGTGCGGACCTCCCCGGGTCTCGTCGATGGCCAGCGTCTGCCAGGCGTCAATGTCCTCAGGGAGCTCCGTCACAGGTAACAGGGTACTTATTGGTTGCGGTGCTTAGGCGAACGCCGGAATCACCTCGCGCCCGAACAGGTCGAACTGCTCGCCGGCGTCGGGCCCGCGGAACGTCGCCAGCACGTACTCGCATCCGGTCGCCTGCTCTCAGGCCTTGAGCTGCTCGACGCAGTCGGCCGGCGTGCCCGCGATCAGCATGTCGTCGAACGTGGCGAGCGTCGGTTCCCGCCGTTCGCGCAGCGACGAGGCGGCTCGCTCGCTCTTTTCCCCGGACGCGCCCGCGCGCCGGTAGCCGCGCATCATCTCGACCACCCCCGGCAGCCAGGTGCTCTCCACCGCGTCGCGGCTGGCGGCGACGCCGACAAGACGGAGCAGGCACACGGTGGCTGCCCGGCCATGCCCGGCCGCCTGATCGCGGTAGGAGGCGGCGCGAGCCGCGACCGCGGCCAGCCGGTCACCGAAGCCGGCCAGCCAGCCGTCCGCGAGGCGCGCCGCCCGCGACACCCCGGCGTCGCTGTTCGCGCCCACCCAGATGGGCGGGCGCGGCCGCTGCACTGGCTTCGGCACCACGCAGACGTCATCGAAGCCGAAGTGCTCACCGTGGAAGGAGAAGCGCTCCTCCGTCCAGGCTCGCTGGACGATCTCGAGGCACTCCGACATCCGGGCGCCGCGACGATGGAAGTCCAGCCCGAGGGCGGCGTACTCGTAGGGGCGGTACCCCACTCCGGCCCCGAGGAACACCCGGCCGCCCGAGATCTGGTCGACGGTGGCGACCTCCTCCGCCACGTCGAGCGGGTGGTCCAGCGGGAGCAGCATGATGTTCGTGCCGAGCCGGAGCGACGTCGTGCGGGTCGCGAGCGCGCCAAGCGTCACCCACGGCGACAACGGGTACCCGGGCGTGAACGGGTGCTGTGGCACCACGCCGAAATCGAAGCCGAGCGCCTCGGCGCGGGTGCAGACGTCGAACGCCCGGCGCAGCGGCTCGCTCGCGTCAGGATCGGGGGCCGCCGGGACGTTGAAGCCGAACTTCATCTCAGCCGAGCGCCAGTTCAGGAGGAAAGGATCTTGATCGCGCGCTCCGGGCAGGCGGCGGCGCCGGCGCGGGCCTGCTCTTCCAGGTGCGGGGGCACCAGTGCCTCGCGGATGGCGCAGTAGCCGCTGTCGTCGAGATCGTAGACGTCCGGAGCGGCGGCGTTGCACTGAGCGTGGCCAGAGCACAGGTTGGTGTCGACCTGGATCTTCATGATGCCCTTCTTCCGCTGCTATACCTTGGTCGCGCCGTGATCGACGGTGAGCTGGGTCCCGGTGATCGTGCGGGACTCGTCGCTGGCGAGGAAGAGCACGGCGTTGGCGATGTCCTCGGGCTCAGAAATGGGCGGGTCGACGAGAATCTCCCCCATCGACCCCGCGTAGGACGGATTGTCGGCGAACGTCCGCTGCCCCTCCGCGGTCATTTCCCCCATCGGGGTGCGGACGCCCCAGGGGTGGATGGAGTTCACCCGGATCCGGTACGGGCCGAGCTCGATGGCCGCCGCCTTGACCAGGCCGACGACCCCGTGCTTGGCGGCCGCGTAGTGCGCTTGCCCGGGCAGCGACTTGATGCCGGCGACCGAGCTGGTGGCGATGATCGAGCCGCCGTGGCCGGCCGCGATCATGGCGGGGGCGGCGGCCCGCAGCGTGTTGTAGATGCCGGTCAGGTTGATGTCGATCATGTCCTGCCAGCGCTGCGGGCTCATCTCCCAGAAGCGGCCCCACGTGCAGATCCCCGCGTTGGCGACCACGATGTCGAGCCGGCCGAACTCCGCGACGCCCTCCGCGACTAGGCTCTCGAGCGCGGCCAGGTCGCGGACGTCGGCGACAGCGTGCACGGCCCGGCGATCCAGCTTTTCGACGGCGGCGACCGTTTCGCTCAGTTCCTCCGGGGTGGCCGCGGCGTACTCGACGTCGGCGGTCGGCCGCGCGCAGACGTCCACCAGGATGAGGTCGGCGCCCTCCTCCGCCAGCTTGACGGCGTGCGCCCGGCCCTGGCCGCGGGCCGCCCCGGTCACCAGCGCCACCTTGCCCTGGACTCTGTTCATCCCGTTCTCCTTCTCCGGCCAGTCCCGATCGCCTGGCAGTAGAGTATCCTTAAATAGTCCAGCGTACCAAGGAGTTCCATGTCGCTCGATCCGGCCCTGCGGGCCCGCCTGCACCTGCCGGCGGTGTGCGCCCCGATGTTTCTCGTGACCGGACCCGATCTGGTCCGCGAGGCCTGCCTGGCCGGGATCATCGGCGGCCTGCCCAGGCAGAATGCCCGGACACTGGAACAGTTCACCGAATGGCTGGCCGCCATCCGCCAGGCGCTGGACGAGACCGCCGCCCGCGTTCCCGGCGCCCGCATCGGACCGGTCGCGGTCAACCTCGCGACCCGCCTTCCCGCCGACGAGCTCGCCGCCAACCTCGACGTCTGCCGCCGGTACGGGGCCGACATCATCATCAGCGCCACCGGCGACCCGACCGAGCTGGTGAAGCGGGTGCACGACTGGGGCGGTTCGGTGTTCCACGACGTGACCTCGCTGCGCTTCGCCGAGAAGGCCATCGCGGCGGGGGCCGACGGGCTGACCTGCATCGGCGCCGGCGGGGGCGGCCATTCGGGCACGATCAGCCACCTCACGCTGATCCCCAAAGTCCGTGCCATGTTCGACGGGACGATCGTGCTGGCCGGCGCGGTGTCGAACGGCGCCGCGATCCGCGCGGCCGAACTGCTCGGGGCCGACCTTGCCTATCTCGGCACCCGGTTCATCGCCACGCAGGAGTCCGCCGCGCCGCCTGACTACAAGCAGCTGCTGCTGTCCGAGTCCTCCGCGGACCTGCGGTACACGGCGGCCATCTCCGGCGTGCCGGCCAACTGGCTGGTCGCGTCCATGCGGAACGTGGGCCTTGACCCGGACAACCTGCCGGTCCCAGCGGGCCGCATGCGGCACGACCACCTTCCCCCGAGCGTCCGGCCCTGGAAGAACCTCTTCAGCGCCGGACAGGGCATCGACCTGATCAGCGACATCCCGACCGTCGCCGACCTGGTTCGCCGGCTCCGCCAGGAGTATGTCGACGCCTGCGCGATGCCGGACATGGCCGACGCCGCCCGGCTGGCCGATGAAGCGCTCGACACCGGCCGGTTTTAGGACAGGCCTGCCAGCTCGTAAGCCGCCGCCAGCATGCGCACCTTGTTCACCGGGTCGCCAGGCTCGACCTCGACCATCGAGAGCGTCGTAACGCCGGCCTCCGAGAACGCCTGCAGCCGCTCCGCGACCCGTTCCAGCGGCCCGAGCAAGCACGTCTGGTCGAGGAACTCAAGCGGCAGCGCCGCCGCCGCTTCTGCTTGCCGCCCGGACAAATAGAGCTCCTGGACCTCGGCGGCGGCCTTGGCGAACCCCATCCGCGCCGCGAGCGCGTTGTAGAAGTTGTGCTCGCGGCTGCCCATGCCGCCCACGTACAGCGCCGTGTGCGCCCGCACCTTGTCCGCGCACGCGCGGACGTCGTCGCCGAACACGACCGGCATGCTCGCGACCACGTCGAAGCCCTCGAGGGTCGCGTCTGCCTCCGCGCGCCCCGAGGCGATTTCCTTCAGCCGCTCCCCGATATGGCCGGGTGACAGGAACAGGCCTAGCCAGCCATCGGCCACGGCGCCGGCGAGGCGCAGGTTCCCCGGCCCCATCGCGGCGAGGTAGACGGGGATCCGGTCGCGGACCGGACGCACGGACAGCTTGATCGGACGGCCTCCGTCACGAGGCAGGACGTGGTGCTTCCCGCGGTACGAGACCGGTTCGCGAGCCAGCGCCATCCGCACAACCTCGACGTACTCGCGGGTCCGGGACAGCGGCTGGGCGAAGTTCACGCCGTGCCATCCCTCCGAGACCTGCGGCCCGGATACCCCGACTCCGAGGCTGAACCGGCCCTGGGAGAGCAGGTCCAGCGTTGCCGCCGTCATCGCGGTCATGGCGGGCGTGCGCGCGGGAATCTGGAGCACCGCCGACCCCAGTCCGATGGACGAGGTGCGCGCGGCCAGGTAGCCAAGGACGCTTACCGCGTCCGACCCGTAGGCTTCCGCCACCCACACCATCCCGTAGCCGAGCCGGTCGGCCTCCTCGGCCGCCTCGAGCTTGGCACGCTCATCGCCGCCGCGAAGATGTCCTAGGTTCAGGGCCAGCTTCACCGGTCCTCCAGACGCCACCGTACGTTCGGAATGAATAGTAGAGTATACCTAATTAGTGTCACCTGGCGTAAGGAGAGCCCATGACGGGACCGCTTACCGGCCGCGTCGCCGTCGTGACCGGGGCCGGCCGCGGGATCGGCGCGGCACACGCCCGGATGCTCGCGGCGGACGGCGCCGCCGTTGTCGTGAACGACGCGGGGACGGACCTGGCGGGGACGACCGCCGGCGAGCCGGTCGCCGAGGAGGTCGCGGCGATGATCCGCGCCGACGGGGGCCGGGCCGTCGCGGACGCCTCCGACGTGTCCACGTTCGCCGGCGCCGCCGCGGCCGTCCAGGCGGCGCTCGACGCGTACGGCAGGATCGACATCCTCGTCAACAACGCCGGGATCATCGGGGGCAACGGAGTCGGCGACCTTGACGAGCAAGACCTGCTCCGGATGCTGGCGGTGCACGTGGGCGGCAGCGCGGGCACGATCCGCGCCGCCTGGCCGGCCATGCGCGCTCAGCGCTACGGGCGGATCGTCAACACGACGTCCGAAGCCGCGTACGACCTCCGGATGGGCGCCGACATCCCCTACTCGACCGCCAAGGCGGCGATCTGGGGGCTGACGATGTCCGCCGCGGGCGAGGGCGCGGCGCACGGCATCACGGTCAACGCGATCTCCCCGGGCGCGCGCACCCGGATGTCGGAGCCGTTCCTCGCGCGGGCCGGCGACAACGGCCTCGACCTCTCCCCCGAGCACGTCGCGCGCGTCGTCGCGGTCCTCGTGCGGGAGGATGCCGGAGACATCACCGGCCGCGTCGTGCACGCCGCCGCCGGCTTCGTCCGCGAGTACGTGCTGCGCCGCGAGCCGGACACCGACCTTGTCACGCGGCTCGTCGCCGCGCGCGATCTCTCGATGAGGACGTAATAGTGCGCTCAAACTCCCGAACCTGACAGTTCCGCCTGCGCTTCTCGTGCTAGTAGCCGGATTTGAGTGTACGCTTTTGCCAAGACGCTCCCCGGAGGTGGCCGTGGCCGAGTGGACCGAGGTTCAGCAGAACCAGGCGCGGATGTTCGACGTCATGACGCGGGCGGCCGCCGATCCTGAGATCGCCGCCGCCGTCACCGGGACCGATCCGCAGCCGGTGTTCGCCGGGGTGGTGACGACGTGCCCGGTGCGCGATCTCGGCGGCGCCAGCTACTCGCTGGCCCGGGTCAATGACCTCCGGTACGTCAACACCCACCCGGCCGTCGAGCAGGGGCTGAAATACCTGGGCAGTGACCGGCCGGCGATCCCGTTCGGCATCGACGGGCCGGAGCACCGGCGGTACCGGCGGCTGCTCGACCCGGTGTTCTCGCCGAAGCGGGTCGAGCCGCTCGCCGGGCAGGTCCGCCAGCTAGCCCACGAGCTCATCGACACGTTCGCCGCGGACATGGCGGTTGATGCCTACGCCGCCTGGTGCCAGCCGCTGCCGTCGATGATGTTCCTGTCCATCATGGGCCTGCCCATGGACCAGCTGGACAACTTCATCCGCTTCAAGAACGCCAGCCTGGATCTCGGCGATGACAACCAGCCGCTCGAGGAACGGCTGGCCCGGCGGGCCGAGGCCGTGACCTGGATCCAGGAGTACTTCACCGCCGACCTGGACGCTCGCGAACGCGAGGCCTCCCCGCGCGATGACATGATCGGCTGGCTGCTGACCGCCGAGGTCGAGGGCTACCGGCTCACTCGCACCGACATCCTGGACATCCTGGGGCTGCTGATGATCGCCGGGCTGG
>Ga0335072_10006413_pt1 | contig 17193 bp, 15 predicted proteins | sample Lox_Sample_21_FD_206725 | JGI IMG/M metagenome (GOLD analysis project Ga0335072, IMG submission 206725) | Soil microbial communities from Loxahatchee National Wildlife Refuge, Florida, United States - Lox_Sample_2.1 | ecosystem: Environmental > Terrestrial > Soil > Wetlands | place: USA...
CCGGCGACACCGCCGCCACTCTGAAAGCAATCTGCGACCGGATCGTTCCCGCCGATGAATTTCCATCAGCCTCTGAAGCCGGCGTCCTCATATATATTGATCGCCAACTCACCCGGCACTACCGCCACCACCAGAAGGCTTATCTCGCCGGCCTCGATCAGGCCAATCGCATCAGCCGCGAGCGTTTCGGCGCCGCGCTCGAAAGCGTCTCGCCACAGCAACAGCTTGCCGTAGTGGCCGTGCTTGAATCTCATAACTCTGCGTTCTTCGAACTTGTCCGGGAACATACGCTCGAAGGCTACTACGGATCGCCCCGCCATGGCGGCAATCGCGATGCCGTGAGCTGGCGCATGCTCGGCATCGATGAGCCGCCGTTGCGCGGCCGCGCGCAGTTTGACCTGCGCAAAGGCTCGCCCTCATGAAGCGAGTGAATGCAGTGGTAATCGGTGCGGGCGCAGCGGGCGGAATTGTGGCCAAGGAACTCTCGGTTGCCGGCCTTAGCGTGGTCCTGCTGGAACGCGGTCCCTGGTATACGGCTAACGACTGCCGCAAAGACGATTTGCGCAACCAGCGCACCACCGTGCTGGGCAACGCTTTCGGACCTGAGGATGACGGCAATCCACGCATCGCGGTCGATTCCACAGGCAATACGCGCATCTGGCTGCCTAGCGAGGGAGGCTACCAGAACAACGCGGCCTGCGTAGGCGGAGGAACACTCAGTTACGGGGCTCAGGCCTGGCGCTATTTGCCGCAGGACTTCCGCATGCGCTCCACCTACGGTGCACCTGCGGGCAGCTCGCTTGAGGACTGGCCCATAACTTACGACGATCTTGAACCGTACTACGAGAAGGCCGAGTACGAGATCGGCGTTTCGGGCGACTACTCCGGCACTCCCTTTCATGCTCCGCGCCGCCGGCCGTTGCCCATGCCGCCGCTGCCGCCCAATCGCGAGTTCCATATCCTCGAGCCTGCCGCCAGGCGCCTCGGTCTGCATCCGTTTCACATCCCCATGGCTCGCAACAGCGTGCCTTACAACGGACGCGGACCCTGCATGCGCTGCCGCTGGTGCGTGGGTTTTGCCTGCGAAGTAGATGCCAAGAACGGTTCGCAGAACACGGTGATTCCTACTGCTCTCGCCAGCGGCAACTGCGAACTGCGCACCGGGTGCATGGCCAGGGAGATTCTCACCGACGATCGGGGGCGTGCCCGCGGCGTGGAATATTTCGACGCACGCGGTCATCTGGTTGAGCAGCCTTGCGACCTGGTTGTTGTATCCGCATGCGCCATCGAATCGGCACGCCTGTTGCTGAATTCGAAGAGCCGTCTCTATCCCAGCGGCATCGGCAATCGCTACGACATGGTAGGCCGCAACCTGCAAGGCCACCATTACACCGGCGCAGTGGGCTTTTTCGATTACGACACCTACGACGACGTCGGTCCGGGCGCCAGCATCGCCATCACCGACTACAACCACGGCACTCCCGGCCTGTGCGGCGGGGGAATGCTGGCCAACGAGTTTACCCGCTTGCCGATTCATATGATTGACCGGCTGCCTGAATCTACGCCGCGTTGGGGTCTGGGCCACAAACAGGCCATGCGCGCAACTTACAAGCGCAACATCCAGGTCTTCGGTCCTACGCAGCAGATACCCACAGTCAATGCCCGCGTTACGCTCGATCCCGCGGTGCGCGATAAATGGGGAATCCCCGTGGCGCGCATTTCGGGCAACGTACACCCGCACACCTTCGAGATTGGCGAGATACAGGCGCAGCGCGCCGAAGCCTGGCTCAAAGAGGCCGGCGCCGCCAGCACCATCAGGCTCTCAAGCAGGCCTACAGGCGTTTCGGCAGGGCAGCATCAAGCCGGTACCTGCCGCATGGGCAACGATCCGCAAGACTCGGTCGTCGACCGCGACTGCCGCATTCACGATGTCGACAACATCTTCGTGATCGACGGCAGCGTGCACGTTAACAATGGCGGCTTCAATCCCGTGCTGACCATTATGGCCATTGCGTATATGGCTTCCGCGTCGCTGGTCCGCAACTGGAAGGGTACGGGTCTCAAGTCATGATGCGCGTGCTGAAGCTGGTTGCAATGGTTGCGGGCCTGCTGGTGGTGCTCGGTTTTGCCGGCGTCTTTGGCGCGTCGGCGTACTACTCTTCAGAGCGCGGCCAGGGCTGCGCGAGCTGCCACGAGATGAGCACGTACGTCACCTTCGTGCACGATTCGCCGCATCGCACCATGGGCTGCATGGAGTGCCACGACGCCGGCCTGGGCACCAAGCTGCGCCACACCTGGAGGCATCTCACTCACCGCTGGCCCGAGAACATCCGGCTCCGTCAGGTCGATGTTCTGGCTATGAACGCGAGCTGCCAGCGCTGCCATCGGCACGAATACGCATCATGGTTTGCCGGTCCGCACAGCGCCACCTACACACAGATATTTACGAATGCAGCGCACAACTCCCAGCGCCGCATGATGGAAGATTGTCTCCGCTGCCACGGCATGTATTTCCCCGGTTCGATTCGCGATCTGGTGCAACCGCAAAACACCACCGGGCCATGGCACATCGTGAACGCCCGGCTTGCCAATCAGCCTGCCATGCCCTGCGGTACCTGCCATTCGATTCACCGTGAAGGCCAACCCGAGTCGAAGCCGGCTGAGCGAATTTCGGTTGCCGGTCTGGCCGTTCCTATTTCGCTCGCGTTTTATGATCGCCGTGAGAGCCTGCACTTCGCCGCGGTCAACCTTGCAATCCCTCAGCTCTTCGACGGCGCGCGTCCGCTCAAGGTCAGCCAGGACGAGCGCCAGACAGTCTGCTACCAGTGCCACGCGCCGCGCATGCCTGAAACGGGCTCAGCGGCCGCCGGCAACAGTTGGGGAATGCAGGCCGGCTCGGGCGACGATCGCACCCCGATGGGCGTGCATGAAGGCCTGAGCTGCTTTTCTTGTCACAACGGGCATAACGAAAACACCCGCGCCTCGTGCAAGACCTGCCATCCCCAGATGTCGCATTGCGGCATCGACGTGGAGAAGATGGACACCACCTACGCGAACACCAAAAGCACGCACAACATTCACTGGGTGAAGTGCACTGACTGCCACCAGCACGGCATTCCCAGGAAATAGCGTTACAGGAAATGCGAGGAGCCGAAGCAAATGCAGCTTCGCCGGCCTGGTCGGCATAAACTGGCGGCCCCGGGCTCGGGTTAACCGCGGACTATCATCTACCTGTGCAAACCCAAACCAAACTGGGCGACATTCTTGCCAACGCAATCACGCACGGGATCGGGGCCATTCTTGCTGTGGCGGGCGCAGTCTACCTCATCGCCGTGTCAACGCGAGGATCCGCATGGCTCATCGTTAGTTGCGCCGTCTTCGCCCTGACTCTGGTCCTCGTTTACCTGTGCTCTACGCTTTACCACTCGCTGGTGCGTACGCGGGCACGGCATGTCTTTCAGGTTCTCGACCATTCAGCAATTTACCTGCTGATTGCCGGCACCTACACACCTTTTACCTTGATCTCGCTGCGTGGGCCTGTGGGCTGGGCGCTTTTTGGCGTTGTCTGGGCCCTGGCCGTCGCCGGAGTGATCTTCAAGAGCCTGGCTATCGGCCGGTTCGCCGTGGCTTCGGTGCTGGTCTACCTGTTCCAGGGCTGGGTCGTGGTCTTCGCGGCCCTTCCGCTTCTCAGGGCCATCGGTTGGCACGGGGTGATGTGGCTGGGCGCGGGCGGATTGGCTTACACGCTGGGCATCGCATTCTTTGCTTTGGACCGCTTGCGCTATTTCCACGCCACCTGGCATGTCTTCGTCCTGGCCGGCAGCGTCGCCCACTACTTTGCCATTCTCTTCTATGTGGTTCTGCAGCGTCCTTGACGCGGACTCCGGAACATCAGCTCGAAGTAAACGCGCTCCGCGTTCTAAAGGCGCAATCGCACCCGCCAGCGAGTGAGAATACTGGCGACGACGAGCATGAACGCTGTAAACAAAAAGCACCGCACCACTCCTTGCCAGCCGTAATTAAAGTGCAAATCGAAATAGCGGATGCCCATCGCCGCGAGAATGTAGTACCAAAAGTCTGGAAGCAGATAGGTCGTTAGGGTATTGGAACCTGCGGGGCGCGCAAAGAAAGCCCATCCGGTTCTCTTCTTGACATCGCAGATCCAATAAAGCGCGGTGAACAGCAGAGCCGCGGCGCCAATGCTATAGAGGCTCCAGGTGGGCGTCGCCCTGATCTTGGAGATCCCGAGCGGGGTCAAAAACCATCCCGCGATCAGCGGCAAGACACCAAACGTCAGGCCAAGAAATGTCTTCTGGCCCAGCGTCTGCCAGCGATGAGCCCCGAGAAAGATGATGGAAGTGACAATGCCGGCGAAGACGATCCCGGTCATGGCTCCGTTGTCGAATGGAAAGATCCAGTAAGGAAGATGCTGGTTGAAAGTGATCAACCTTGCGGCCGTCAGGGCATTGAACGCCATCATCGCGACGAACCACGCCAGCGGAGCCCAGAGCCAGCGGCGAGTCGGAATGTAGAGGATGGCAACGGCAAAGTACGTATAGCCGATGAGGCCAAGAATCTCAGGGTAAGAGATTTCAATCCACGAAGCGTGTCCATCAACTGGGATGTGACGGAAGATCGCGAACATCGCAATCACCAGGACAAGGCCAAAGATGCGGAGCCCGGTGAACAGCCTGGCATGGCGGCTGGATTTGTCGTATTCGTTCAAGAACAGAGCCGCACCAACGAGCGCGAGGATTGCCCACACTGCAGGGCGGATGATCATTCGCGAAGCATCGCCGTCGTCGGCGTTGGTCAATATAAGTCCGAGCATCATCAGGCTTGCGGTCCGAAGCGCGACGTGCCCCCAGAGCGCGGGAAGGGATGGATTCCGCTTGAGCCGGCTGGCGATGGCGATCGGGATTGACAGGCCAACGATGAACAGGAAGAAGGGAAAGACCATATCGACGTAAGTCATGGCGTCAATGTTGGCCTTCATGTGGTAGTTCCACCACGGCAACCCTCTCACGTCAGACTGTTCATTGACATAGATCATCAATGTCATGGTGAGGCCGCGGAAGATATCGATAGACGCCAGGCGTGCGGCGGCGGGCCGTTGTTCCTGAGCGGTGGCTGGCGCAACTGCTGTCGTGGTCACTTGTTTCCGCCTTGCGTACTGTCCATCTTATTAAGCCCGTCATTGACGGCGTTCAGCAGCCCTCCCGTGGTGTCGCTTTCGTAGCTCCAGAACATGATGCCTCTGAGTTTATGTGCGAGCACGTATTTGCATTTCAACGCAATCGACTCCGGGTCGTCGTAGGAGACGAAGACTTGCTTTTCAGTATTGTAGAGATACGGAGCCGCGGCGATGGGGTCCCAGTAGCGGATGAAGCCGTTTTTCAACATGGCCTGTGGCCCATCCCCGTAGCCGGCGTAGCCATGCGGTATCTCTTTTCCGGGTTGAAACAGCCCGTGGTTCGCGGCGGGTACCTGCCCCCATACATGCGCATAAAAGGGGACGCCAAGCACGATCTTCGCCGCAGGAACGCCGGCCTTCTCATACTCCTGAATTGAGTTATCATCCGAGATCTTCTTGGGGTCGGCAGGATCTGTGTAGAGAGGCGCATGGTTGCCGGTGACTGCATCGACGTCCGGTTCGTAATAGTCGTAGGCCATAAGGTTGACCGTATCGACGTACTTCGCGACTTTCTTCATCTCGGTATGTGAAAGCCAGTCAGAGTCGGCGCCGGTGGCGACGGTGAGATAAAGCGTGCGGTGAAGCTCACCCTCCATCTTGTCGAACCGCGAGCGCAGTTCTTTCAGCAGAAGCGTGTAATTCTGCTTGTCTTCGGCGCGGAAATGACTGGTTGCGCCCTGCATCCCCGGGAATTCCCAGTCGATATCCAATCCATCGAGTTGATGGAGGGTCACATAATCGGCCACGCTCGAGATAAAGATCGCCCGGCTCCGTTTCGTGAGAGCCATATCGGAAAACCCGCCCGACCAAAGCCAACCCCCAACACTCACCAGCACAGTCAAGGAGGGATTCTCCTGCTTCAATGCGACCAGTGAGGTCAGATTCCCATTGTCGTGACTGTATCCGTCCACAATGCGTCCATCGTTGATGTTGGCAAAGGCATAGTTGATGCGCGTCAGTTTTTGCGCCGCGATTTCACCTGGCAGAATCGGATTGTCGCGGGGAAAGACGTAAGCAACAATCATTGCATTGGAATTGGGAGCGGATGCTGCCGCGCACATTGCAGAACTAAGGCAGATGCATGCGAGAGCAACCAGGCGCGAATTCGACAGAACGACGTTTTTCATTTCGATGAATTGCCTTGCAAGCATTTTCTCACCCGCCGCCTTAAGGAGGATCAAAGCTGCGTGACTGGCTTAAGTTGCATCGTCGATGTTGAGCTGGCGTTTTCATTGAGGGTGAGGGGCGTTCGTCGCCTGCATCATGCGCAGGTATTCCTGTGTCATTAATGCGCGCATTCTTGCGGCCACACTAATGTCGCATGCGGCTTCAAGTGTGCGGCAACGATCAATCGCCGCGCGCAGATCCTTCAGAAATGCGACACAGGCAGGACATCCCTCGATATGAACACGCATCTGCTCGCAGGTGCGCGGTTCCATCCGGGCATCGATGTATTCCGATAGGTTGGCAAAGAGTTCCCGGCACTCTTTCGGCCGCCGCGCCAGGCCCTCGCCCTTGATCGGAGGCTGCTCCGGAAGGCCTTTCAGTATCCGAGTCATCTCCTTGCGAACCGCCAGACGCGCGCGATGAAGACGAACCCTTACCGTTCCTGTTTGAACCCCAAGGATGCGAGCCACTTCCTCCGAACTCAGATCCTCCATGTCGTGCAGAACCAGGACCAGCCTCAGAGCGGTCGGCACTCTCAACACAGCATTGTGCAGGAGATCTTGCCGCTCATTTCTCAGGAACTCATGCTCAGGACCTTCCCCCGCCGCTTGCATCAGGAGGCGCAGTTCATTCTCATCCGGCATGAGCTCATCCAGAGAAATGTGTTGCTTTTCAGAACCCGGATGCATTCGTCGCATCCGGCGGCAACGATTCCTGGTCACCGTGTAGAGCCAGGCGGCCAATTCGCCTGGCTCCTTTAAATTGGTTAGGTATTTGAGCGACCCAAACAGCACATCCTGCATCGTGTCTTCGGCATCTTCGCGGTGCCCGCACATCTTCATGCTGAAAGAGAAGACGGTATTCTGCAATAACCCAATCGCCTTCTCGACTGACTCCGGAGTTTGTTGGCGCAGCAGTTCAGATGCCTGTATCAGTTCAGGGCGCATTACCAGCACTCTCTTTTGCGGCGGACCGCGGCCATTTGCCGCTTTCACTCGCGGAAAGCCGCCTCTAATGTACATCCTGCTGCGGACGCGTTGCGCAGGTTGAATATTCGTTCAAGGCGCTTTCAATCATCTTAAGACAGTGCGGACAAATAATCTTCAGCCACTCACGCATCTCTTCGCGATCGGCTACTTGTTCTGACTCGACCATCGTTCGAAGCAGCGCGAGTGCAAGCCCCATTTCCGATCCCGGCCGTTTCGACTCGAGGAGGAACATCTCGCGGTAAACAGCATCCTGAAGCCTATTGGATTTTCTCGATTGAGCGGACTTCAACCTGGTGAGATCACCCTTGCTGCCCTCGCTCATTTTTCGGAAACGATTGCCTGAACGAGTCATGAATACCTTCCTAAGTGCGGCCAACCGCCTGCTCTCGATCGCGCTTCGTAAATTCAGTCTCCGCTGGGCGCGCTGCAGTTTGCGCCCTCTTTCAAGCCGATCATGCGAAAGATGCTCATAGCCGGGCACCAGTTGGTGAACGCCGACTGCAAAAGATTGAGGCCGACGAAGACGGTCAGCCACAGCCAGTACAGCGAGAGATAGTGCGCCAGCGCCAGAGAGATAAGGATCATGATGCCGGCCATCAGCCGGACCGCGCGTTCTACTGTCATCGATTTGCTCCTTCTGCGCCATCGGGCGCGCATGCGATCGGTTGCACAGCATTGCGATGCACGAGGTAGTAAAGAATCGGGATCGTTGGCCACGAGAGAAATGTAGAGGCAATGGCTCCGGCGATCAGCGAGACGGCCAGCCCTTGGAAGATCGGGTCGGTGAGGATCACGCTCGCGCCGACGACGACCGCTGCCGCGGTGAGCAGCATGGGACGGAAGCGTATCGCGCCTGCGTCGATCACGGCTTCAGCCAGCGGCGCTCCCTGACGCAATCGCAGTTCGATGAAATCAACCAGGATGATCGAGTTGCGCACGATGATGCCCGCTCCGGCGATGAAGCCAATCATCGAAGTCGCGGTGAAGAACGCGCCCATTATTGCGTGCGCCGGCAGAATCCCAACCAGCGTGAGCGGAATCGGCGCCATGATGATGAGCGGCACCACGAACGACCGGAACCATCCGACGACGATGACATAGATGAGAATCAGCACGGCTGCAAAAGCCAGGCCCAGATCGCGGAAGACCTCAATGGTGATCTGCCATTCGCCATCCCACTTCATTGAGTAATGGTCCGTCGACTCCGGCATCGAAGCGTTGTAGCGCTTGAGCGTGTAACCGGCGGGAAGGGTCAGCTTGTCCAGTGCCTGATTCATCTTGAAGATCGCGTACACCGGACTCTCTTCCGCGCCAGCCACATCGCCGGTCACGTAGACCACGCGCTTCAGGTTCTTGTGGTAGATGCTGCGCTCGATTGTTCCCTGATCGATGGTCACCAGTTCCCGCAGTGGAACCATCGCTCCGTTCGCCGCCGGCAGGTGGATGTCGTCGAGCGCCTGCTCGGAAGACCGGCCCGCGCGCGTGAACTGTACCACTGTTGGAATCGGTTCACGCGAGTGGTCGTCGTGCAAAAGCCCAGCCTCCACTCCCGAAGTTGCGAGCGCGAGCGCCCTTGCCACATCGTCCACTGCGATGCCGTTTTGCGCCGCCTTTGCAGCATCCACACGGATGGAAAAGCGCGGCTGCGGATCCTCAACGTACCAATCGATGTCGACAACACCCGGCGTGTGCAGGAAGATCGACTTGATCTGCTGTGCCACCTGCGTCTGGCCGTTGAGATCGGGGCCGTAGACCTCGGCCACAAGGGTTTGAATCACCGGCGGTCCAGGCGGCACTTCGCTCACCTGGATGCGCGCTCCGTATTGATTCCCGATCGCATCAAGCAGAGGGCGCAGCTTCTTTGCAATTGCGTGGCTTTGCTCGTGGCGTTCTTTGGCTGACACAAGATTCACTTGAATATCTGCCTGATTGGGCATGCGCCGCATGTAGTAGTGGCGCACCAGCCCGTTGAAGTTGTACGGACCCGACGTGCCGGCGTAGAGCTGGTAATTCAGCACGTCGGGCTGCTTCGCCAGCGCATCTCCCAGCGCCTGGACTACCCCCAGGGTCTGCTCAAGCGGAGTGCCGTCTGGCATGTTGATGACCACCTGGATCTCGCTCTTGTTGTCGAAAGGCAGCATCTTAACTCGCACCAGGCCCAGCGGAACCAGTGCGACTGAGGTCAGCAGGAGCAACAACACCCCGGCGAAAAACAGCCAACGGTTGCGGCCCGATGCGATCAGCGGAGTCATCACCTTGCGGTAAAACCGGGTGCGCCAGTTCTCATGTTCGGGCTCGAGAATCCTGGCTCCGCCGAGATGCTTGCCAAGCAGCCGCATGGCCGCCCATGGCGAAACAACGAAGGCAACCATCAGCGAAAACAACATGGCCGCCGACGCGCCCACGGGAATCGGCCGCATGTAAGGTCCCATCAGGCCGCGCACAAAGGCCATGGGCAGCACCGCCGCAATCACGGCGAAGGTGGCCAGAATCGTAGGATTGCCGACTTCAGCGACAGCTTCGACGGTTACATCGGTGCAGGAGCGATGCTGATTCTCCGGTAGCCGGAAGTGGCGAACGATATTCTCGACCACAACGATGGCGTCGTCCACCAGGATGCCGATCGAGAAGATCAGCGCAAACAAAGTGACACGATTGATGGTGTAGCCCAGGAAATAAAAGATCGACATGGTGAGCGCAAGCGTTACCGGAATCGCGAGCAGCACGACGCCGGACTCGCGCCAGCCGAGGAATAGCGCAACCAGGAAAGTCACCGAAAGAGTTGCCAGCAGAAGGTGTTCGAGCAGTTCGTCAGATTTCGCTTTCGCCGTGTCACCGTAGTTGCGCGTCGTCGTCACCTGCACATCGGCGGGAATCGTAACTCCCTTCATCTCGTCGATATGCTTCAGAACGGCGTTAGCGATATCGGTTGCGTTGGTGCCCTTGCGCTTGGCCACCGTGATCGTGACGCCGGGATATTGTCGCGGCGCCGAGCCCTTTTGAGCGCTGGCGTTGGTGGTTCCGAATAGAACGTAATCGGCCGGCTCCGCTGGTCCATCAATGATCTCGTCGGCAACATCGCGAAGATAAACCGGTCTGCCCTGCTCAACACCCACCACCACGGCTTCAAGATCGGCGCGGCTGGTAAACAGATTGCCTGCGTCGACGCGAACCTCGCGATTGTTCTCTGAGAAGCTTCCCGTCTGCAGGCTCGCATTTGCCGACTGCAGATGGCCGACGATGGCCATGGGAGACAATCCGTAGGCGTCCAGTTTCGACGCGCTCAGCATTACGCGCATCGTGCGCGGCAGACCCCCGATGACCGTACTCTCTGATACATCGGGAATGGTCTCGATGTTGTGCTGAATCTCGTCGGCAATGGCACGCAACTGGTAGCCGTCATAGTGCTCGCCCCAGAGAGTCAGAGAGAGAATCGGCACGTCGTCAATCGAGCGCGCCTTGATAATCGGTTGCGAAACACCGGGAGGAATCTGGTCGAAGTTCGAATAGAGTTTCGAGTAGACCTTGATCAGCGCATCTTCCTGCGGAGTTCCCACGAGGAATCGCACAATGACCAGGCTCTGTCCCGGACCGGAAGTCGAATAGACATACTCGACGCCGGAGATCTGGTGGACCAGCTTTTCGATCGGAAGCGTGACGCGTTCTTCCACCTCCGCGGGCGACGCGCCCGGCATCGCGGTGGCGATGTCGAGCATGGGCACCAGAATCTGCGGGTCCTCTTCGCGAGGAATGATGAGAACCGAAAAGATGCCCAGCGCAAGAGAAGCGGCAATGAACAATGGCGTGAGCTTCGAGTTGAGAAAAGCGTGCGCCACGCGTCCCGCTAATCCCAGTCCGTGCGTTGCGTGGTTCGCTTTCATGGCAGAACCTCAACACGCCTGCCGGCCAGATCGCGGTCCGACGGGTTATCAACCAGCTCTTCTCCGCCATTCAGGCCGGAGAGCACTTCAACTTTGTCACCGACTGCATTGCCCAAAGTCAGGTAGCGAAGCTGTGCAAGTCCGTTTGCATCGAGTGCATACGCGCAGGCCAGCGAACCACGCATCACGATTGCCGAGCGCGGCGCGAGGATGGCCTGCTTTATTCCCGTGGGAATCTCCGCGTTGGCGAACATGCCTATGCGCAACCGAGGAGAGTTGGGAACCGCAATCTTGATCAGGAAGCTGTGGCTCGCTGGATCCGCTGCGGGGACGATTTCCGCTACCGCACCTTCGAACCTTTGTGTGTCCGCGTCGTCGAGGGCAATGTCAATCTTCATCCCCTGGTGTACGCTGCCGATAATTGATTCGGGAACCGTAGTCTGCAGCTCCAGCGTGCCCGTTCCGTCAACCTGAACCAGCGGCACGCCCGGAGCAGCCATTGCGCCGCGATCTACCATGCGCGAAGTAACGATTCCAGCAAACGGCGCAACGATGTGCGTGTAGCCCAGCATTGTCCGCGCACCGGCCAGTTGCGCTTTGGCGGCCTGCACCTGGTCCTTTACCGCGTCAGCCTGTGCGCGCGCGGCCTCGGCCCGACGAGTCACTTCATCCATCTCCTGTGGACTTACGCTCTTTTGCGCTTCGAGCTGCTTGAACCTCGCCAGCGTACTTTCGGCAAGATCGGCATTAGACTGCGCCGCTGTCTGTTGCTGTTCGGCACTCTTCATGCCGGCCTGCGCCTGTTCCACCGAGGCACGCATCGCGGTGTCATCCAGCATCACCAGCGTTTGTCCGGCCCGCACAAGGTCGCCCTCGCGAACCAGAACCTGCTGCACTTGCGCAACCACCTGCGCCGACAGCATTGCCGACTCATGCGCATGCAGCGTTCCGGTTGTGCGCACCAGGGCGGGAGTCTCTGCCATTTGCACATTCACAACCCGCGCCTGCACGGTTTCCGGCGTGCTGTTGAGTGCGGGCGCTTCCGATCTGCACCCCGCCAGCACCATCGAGACCAACACGAGTGAACCTAATTGAACGGCTACTTTCATTGCAGATCCTCCGCGGTTTCGGGAGTCAGTGTCCCGGTCGCAAATAACAATTGAGCGTATGCCATCGTATTTCCGTACACAGCGCGCCAATAGCTGGTTTGGCTTTGCCGCTCTGCATCTTCGGCGCGCAGCAGGTCAGTGATCGTGGCTAGACCAGCCTGATATCGATTGCGGATGATGCGCAGGCTCTCGGTTGCCTGATCGATCGCTGCGCGCGCAGTCTCCATCGATTGCCGGGCCGTCTCCAGTTGAATGTGTGCCTGGCTCACTTCGACTCGCACGCGCTGGCGATAGGACTCGAGCTCCGCATTCACGCGCGCACTCGCCGCCTTCTCGTGCTCGAGTTGCGCATGCTTGCTCAACGGCAGCAGATCGATGCTGATCCGCACGCCTGCAACCCAGTTGGTTCCGTTTGCTCCTCCAAAAGAAGCCGCATCGTTCTCCAGGTTGCCGTAGGCGTTCACGTGCGGCCCGTAGTTGAAGCGCGCCGCGCTGGCCGCCGCACCCTGCGCCTGACCGGCCAGGCCCATTGCCGCCAGGTCCTTGCGGCCGGTCGCCGCGGTCTTGAGTTCCTGCTGCAGGTCACCTTGAGGGAAGTCATGCGTTTCGAGGGGCGCGAGGCGCGTCTCGGCCAGATCGGGAGCACCGGTCGCCATGCGAAGCTGAGCCCACGCCAGTTCGCGGTCGCCTTCCGCGGCAATCAGGCTCTGTTTGCACGCAGCCAGATTCACCTGCGCCGACATTCGATCCGACTCGACCGCCAACCCTGCCTTCACATGCTCGTCCACCGATTCGAGCAGTGCTTCGGCGGTCTTCTCGTCATGCTGTGCCGTGTCGATCTCGCGTTCGGCGTAGAGCACTTGCTGGTAAGCCGCTACAACACCAAAGACTGTTTTCTGATCGATTGCTCCGGCCTGCGATTGAGCGCTCTTCTCGATCAATGCGGCTCCGCGAATCAGCCGCTCGGTACGCAGTGAATCGAAGACCTGCCAGCCGCCTGAGATGCGCGTCGAAAAGTTGCCGGCCGGCTGCGGACGGTTCAATGCATTGATGGCAAAATCGGCTTGGGTGAACTGCTGTTGCCGCAACCGCGTGCCAAAAACATAAACCGGATCGTCGCCTCGCGTCATATCTTCGGTGAAATTGAACTGCGGCAGCAGCGCCGTCCGTGCCTGCGCTGTATCGGCCCTCGACTCATCGACTGCCGCATGAGCCTCGGCCTCCTCGGGATTCTGCTTAAGCGCCAGGTCGATTGCCTGCTTGAGGGTTAGCGGCTCCTGGGCCACCGCTCCCGACCCTGTCAGGCATCCGAAAATGACAAGCCATACGGCTCGACGAAGAACGCGATTCATGATTCTGACTTTCCCCTTTGAGGTGGATCCACTAGAGGAAAGTCAGATCGCGGCCGATCCGTTACAGGCTATTTCAGAATTTTCCCGCGCAGGGCGCGCGTGCAGCCAGGAGGCAATTCTGAGTCGAACTCCCCTATCGGCATGAAATCACGGGTGTTAGCCGCTTCTGCGACAACCTCGCACTCGTTGCGCTGCAAGATTTGGCGGTCCGGTGCAATTCCCCGCATCCTGACATTGCATTTGTGCAACTGCGTTTCAAACCTCTGCAATGGGCAAGAATCATCCGGGTCTGAACCCCAGGATGACGGAGTTGCGCAAGTCACATCTCTTAAAAATCAACCGCTTGCAGAAATTGAGAATTTTATTCAGAACTATGAAACGCTTCTTCGGCGAGTTGCACTACTTACTGCACCCCGATAATGGGGAGGTTCCCGGCCGGGGTCGCCATAAATATATAGATCGGCGTGGAACGTTCTGCCTGACGCTTGAATGCTGTGGGTCCGGCAGGAGTTCTACACATGAGCCGGACCCTCCTCCAGAACCGGACGGGGCTCGTTCTTCTGAGCGAGTTCCGTCTGCGCTGAGTGCGCGGGAGGAACAGGTTGGTGGCAGAGACGATCAATACCCTAGCGTCCCGGGCGACACCGGATTCACCTCGGCGTCGCAGTTTCGAGCCTGTCCGCAAGAGGCTCAAACCGTTGTTGGAGGTTGTCAACTCAGGTTCCAAAGTTCTCCGCATCAATCCCGTTGTGTTTTCTCTTTGGCTTCTGCTTCCGCTGTTTCTGACTTTGACCAGCGATTGGATCGGCCTGCTGGTCGTTTTCCAGGCGATGACCGCAGCGGTGCGTTTGCGAAAAGCATCGCCCGCGAGGACTCTTGCAGCCTGCTCACCAGCAAGCGTGTCAACCAGCAGGGTCAAAGGAGAATGCCGTGGACTGTAACGAACTGCGTGACACCCCGGAAGAATGCGAGGAAGCGGCCGGTTCTTCGCTGAAGCTCCTCTATTTTGGCAGGCCGCCGATTACCGTGCGCGGCCCGATCACTCGAAACCTTTATCACTTCTCTGAGCTTGAGCCGGCGCAGATAGTCGATAAAGAAGACGCCGGATACCTGCTGGCCACTACTGTATTTGGAATCGCCCAGTGAGTCGCTCCAGCCAACTTGACGCAAAGTTTCGCAGCGCTTTTCCGCGCTCTGCCCCTGCGCACCCGGCAAAAGCGCGCCGCTTGCATCCGTCTCGAACTTCGGCGATGGTATACTCGTATCCTTCCATTTCAACGGGGCCATTGTTGGAATTACACTCATTCGACGCTAGTTATGTAGAGAGCCTTTGCGAAGGAGACCAGAAGACCCAGGAGCACTTCGTCGGTTACTTTACCGCATTGCTCCGGCTCAAGCTCCGCTCGCGGCTGCAGTCGTGGCACGCCATCGAGGACGTGTGCCAGGAAACGTTTGTGCGCGTTTTTGCGGTGTTGCGTAAGGAAGGCGGCATCAGGGAACCCGAGCGTCTGGGAGCCTTTGTCAATAGCGTCTGCAACAATGTGCTGTTTGAGACCTATCGCTCTTCCGGTCGCATCGAGTCGCTCGACTCCGCAGACAGGCCTGAGCTGCCGGCGACAGGACTGGACGCACTAGCCATGGCGGCCGCCAGCCAGATCAAAAAAAAGGTGCGGGAGATTCTGCTTGGCTTGGCTCCGCGCGACCGCCTCCTGTTAAACGCTGTCTTTCTGGAACAGCGCGACCGAGACGAAGTCTGCCGTCAATTCGGTGTGGATCGCGAGTACCTGCGTGTGTTGCTGCACCGGGCCAAGCAGGAGTTCAAGACGGAGTATGTGAAACGCATTGGAGGCCCTGTGCCGCTGGATGCAGGAGCGTGAACGCGGTTGCTTTTGATAGCGCGCGGAAACCACGGTAGAAATGATGAAAATGGGGCAAAAACGATGAATCATACTGAAGCAGTAGAAAAAATGACAGTGGAGCGTTACCTTCTTGGCGAACTCGATCCTCTCGACCGTGAGGAATTTGAAGAACACATGTTTATCTGTCCTGATTGCGCCTTGGACTCTCGCGTTGCGTCGGTGTTTATTGAAGAAGCCAAAGCCCAGCTGGGCGAAATTGCGCCGAGCCGGCCTGATGTGAGAGAAACCGGCGGCCGCGGAAAAGGCTGGGATCATTGGTTCTCATGGTTAAGGCCGGCCTTTGCCGCCCCGCTATTCGCACTCTTGCTGCTGGTAGTCGGTTATCAGAATCTGGTCACATTCCCGGCCCTTCGCACGGCGGCGGACCAGCCGGCCATTGCACCGGTTGCCTCTTTATCCGGAGCCACCCGCGGCAATACGCACGCGACCGTGGTTGCGGACCGCGCGCATGGCATTGCCCTGCCTGTCGATCTTCCCCTCGACCCAGCCCTGGGCGACTTTGTCTCCTACTCGTTCGAACTCTACAACCCGCAAGGCAAGCTGGCGTGGTCAGGCGCGCTACCGGCGCCGGCGCAGTCGTCTACCGGCGATTTGCAACTATCGGTCGTATTGCGGGGCCGAATGCTGGAGGACGGCACTTACTCGGTATCAATCTTCGGAACCGGCACGCATGGTGAACGTACCCCGCTCGAACATTATGTCTTCGACGTTACATTGACCAAGTGAGGATCCTGAATTGCGAACTACCGGCACCGTCCGAAGCCCCACCGCACTTATTGCTCGAATGACGCAAATATAACTACAATGCCGGATAGTATCCTTTAGAATTCCCCAACAGAGGGTGTAGGAAATGAGCGAGCAAATACCGGAGTCTGTCGAAAGAACCCACCATTATCACGCGTCAGCCACCGTCATTGCCGGCCATTTGAAGCTGCCGTTGGCGAGGGAGATCAGACCCCAGGCCCACTCAGCTCTTCAGAAGGAGGGCGGATATTTCTCCGAACACGCCGAGGGATTTACCGTCGAAGGCGTGATTTCGTTCCGCTCCGCCTACACGCAGGTGGCCGGCAACAAGAGCAACAAAGACGGACGCGGCTGGACCACGATCAGTACTACTGCCATCGAGGGGCTGAATGTGCTGGAAGTGGTCACGGCCGACCGTGTAGTGACGCAGATTATCACCGAGCATCCGCTGGTGGGTTACGTGCCCTCGATCAACTTGCTTGGGACTCGCTTTGAGAACCTGCGTATCGCCGGGCATCCCGTCGATCTGGATCTGGACCACAACATTCTCGGCGCCAAGCCCGATGGCGATGCGACCTACACGAAGGACTCGGGCCTGATTACCCGCGTTGGCAGCCAATACAGCCGCGTACTCGAGAGCGACTCGCTTCCCGAAGACTTGCGCGAACGTTACAATCGACTTTCCTCGACTCTTGGGAGCGCGGAGGCGGTCGAATGTTCCCTGGTGAATCGTGCCAGCGGCTCCTACCCTGGCCATTCGTTCGGTCACATAATCTACGTGCCCGATTTTGGCAAGATCGTGCTGGCCAAGTTGATAGTGAGTCACGGCAAGCACGAC
>Ga0335072_10006414_pt1 | contig 17190 bp, 12 predicted proteins | sample Lox_Sample_21_FD_206725 | JGI IMG/M metagenome (GOLD analysis project Ga0335072, IMG submission 206725) | Soil microbial communities from Loxahatchee National Wildlife Refuge, Florida, United States - Lox_Sample_2.1 | ecosystem: Environmental > Terrestrial > Soil > Wetlands | place: USA...
AGCCGCCAGAGCCGCCCGAACCCCCGGTGCCGCCGCCCCCGCCGTATTGAGCAGAAGCAGTGCCAGCCGTGGCGAGAGAAAGCAAAAGCATCCCCGCAAGCATTGTGAACCTGTGTGAGCGCATGGAATCTCCTTCTGTGGGAAAGGGACCTTGCCAGGGGGTGGAGCCGGGCGTCCGATTCGCGGGAGAGTGTCGCGCGGGGCGGGCGCACGAGTGTCTCCGATAAGTAAAAGCGGTGCAAAATCGAGCGCGCGAGCGATGCGGCCGAGAAGACGCGGGCGGGTTCGAAAGAAGGGAGCTGTGGGAAACTTCAGGAATTCGCGGGAGATTTTTCGGTTATGCGCGCGCGCAGGGACGCAGCGACGGACTGGACGAAGGGATCCTTGAGGATATTGAAGTGGTTTGAAGGAATGGGGCAGACGTCAATTCCGCCGGAGACGTAGTCGCCCCAGCCGAGATAGGGATCGTCGCCTTCCATGGCGGTGCGGTTGGTGGAGCGAAAGAGAGTGAGCTTCCCCGGATATTTGGCGGGGTGGTAGTTGAAGGCGATGTTGGTATTGGCTTCCTCGATGGACTCCGGATTTGCCGGGGCCGGACTTCCCGAGAATTTGCGAAGGCCTTGGCGAAGCCTGGCGATGCGGGCGTCAACGCGCGTGCGGATGTAGCCGATGCGGTCCTTGCCAAACAGGATCGCGGAAGCGTGTTCCTTGATTTCCTCGAGGCGTTCGGACAGGCGCAGAGACTTGTCCACTTTTTCCCCGTAGTGCCACTCCAAAGTGTCGAAGAAAGCGAGAAGTTCGACGTCCTTACCTTTGGCGAGGAGCTGCTGGGCGGTCTCAAAGGCCACGATGCCGCCGAAGGAATATCCGACGAGATGGTAGGGACCGTCGGGCTGCCTTTCGAGAATCGCCTGAACATAGTCGGCGGCGACGTCTTCAATGCGGGAATGAAAAGCGGCGTTGCCGTCGAGACCACGGGGAAGAAGGCCGTACATGGGCTGATCGGCGCCGAGATGGAAGGCGAGGGTATTGAATTTGATGACGTTGCCGCCCATGCCGGAAATGACGAAGAGCGGGGCGCGAGAGCCATTGGGCTGAATGGGGACGAGTGGCGACCACGGCTTGTGCTGGGGAGCGGCCAGCTTCCTGGAATCGCGGATGAGCTGGGCGAGCTGGCGAACGGTGCGAACTTCGAAGACAGTGGAGAGGACGAGATCGAGACCGTAGGTTTTCTTGACCATGCTGAAAAGCTGCACGGCAATGAGGGAGTGGCCACCCAGCTCGAAGAAATCATCGTCGAGGCCGACCGAATCGAGGGACAGCAAATCCCTCCACCAGGAAGCGACAACCGATTCGACATCAGAAGCGGCGGCGGAGGAGGAAACGGCGGAACGCCGGGAGGGAGGCAAAGAGGCAAGGAGCGCGGCGGAAGTGACGACAAGAATCGAAGGGGAAAGAGTGGAGCAGGCGCGGAAGAAAACCCCGGCTTCCTCCTCCGAAGAAGGAAGCGGGAGCGAAAGCGAGCCGGAGGTGGGCGAATCAAAATGGATGGAGTAGGGAGCGGCTCCGTGAAACGCGGAAGCGAGGGAATCGAAAAACGCGCCCGCGGCAGCGGAGGCAGCCAGGTCCGCAGCGAGCGGGAAAGGATTCTCGCGAGAGGCGACGGCGACGAATTCAGGAGTGAGAGAGGCGAAGGCGGACTTGAGCGCGAGAGCGTCGGCGGCGAGCGGGGCGAGAAAGCCCGCGACATCGGCGGGAGAGGAAGAGGGGGCGCGGAGGGATTGGCCGAGCGGAGCGGAAAGAATTATGCCATTGAGCTCCGGAAATTTCGCGCGGACGGCTTCGGCGAGAGGAACAAAGCGGTCCGAGCGAGCCGGATTCGCCGAGAGGTAGAGGATTTCGCCGCCGAGAGACTGAAGCTTGCGCAGGCGCGAAATCGACTGGCGCGCGGTCTCCGGGGTTGAGGGATTCGCCCCGGCCTGGGCCCATTCGGAAGAGGGAGGAAGGTCGAGCGAGTCCGCGAGAACGAGGCGAGCCTGAAAATTGCGGAGGAGAATTTCGGAAAGAGCGAGAGCGAAAGGAGAGAGCGCGTTGGCGATGAAATAGACGCCGGAGTTTCTCCAGGGGCCGGCGGGGGGATCGGAAGGAACCTGCCAGCGATCCACGGTCTGAATCCAGCGCTCGCCGCCGCGAAAGGCGACGACGGAATCGGAGAAGGGCGAGCAATGCTCGGCAATGATTTGAACGGCGGCGTGGCTGAGACCCTGGGCCGAAGGGTCACATTGGAGGCTGCGGCAGACGACGCCGCGAAACCGCTTGGGAATGGCGCGAACCGGACCCAAGAGGACGGCTTCGAGCGGATTCGAGACTCCGCCACCCTGAAGCTCGCCGGAAACGACGGCGATATCCACGTCGGAAGCGCCGCGCTCGTAGAAGGACGCGGCGAGATGCATGAGGCTGGTGAAGCAGAGCGAGAGCGTCTGAGCGGGCGAGGAAGAAGCGGAAGCATCGGAGAGAGCCCAGAGGTGGACAACTTTCTGGGGAACGAAGCCGCGCTTGGCAATGTCTGTGATGAGGAGGTCGAAGTCGGCGCGGCTATCGGGATTGACAAGATAATCGGCCTTGCCAACGCGGCGGAAGGATTTGCCCGGGCGAACTTCGAAGACGCGGTGGTCGGCGCCCTTGAGCTGGGTGACGATCTGGCGGCCGAGGCCGAGAGGGTCCATGAAGACGAGCCAGGTGAGCGAATCGAGGGCCGAGGGAGCGGGAGGCTGCGTCTGAACCCAGTTGACGGCGTAGGCCGGGGTCTCAGGCGAGGGTTCGGGTGTCTGAGCGGGATTTTCGGCGGCCACTTCCGTCTTTTTCAGGGCATCCATGGGCGGCAAGACATTGCTCCCGGCATTAGCGATTCAGGTATCGGCCCCTGGTCCGGCAGGCGTACTCCGGCAATTAGGGACACATCCAGCGCAGATGGATGGGCAATTGGGATGCCAAAATGGGCTATTCCAGCGGCTCGCAAACCTAGTTAAATGACTGAAAATAAAATGCTTGTTGTGTTGCGGTGCGGATGGAAGGGCAGGCGGGAGGGAGATCGCTGGAAAGGATTTTGACAGAGTGGAAGAGGTTTTACCCAAGGTATCCCTCTGGCGACGACAAATTGCCCCATTTGGAGGGACTCAGGCGGACGGGGTGCGCTTGAGGAGGCAAACGCCGGTCCAGGGGTATTTGCCGTAAGGGTCGCGAGGCTCGGGGAGCAGAGCCAGCAGTTCGGCGGGAGCGCGATTGAGCTGGGCAGCCGTCTTCAACATGCCCTGGACGTCGGCGGAGCGCCAGCCGTAGGGAGCGAAGAAGTTGGGGCCCTCGCGCGGGCCGAATTTAAAGGGAGCGCCGGCTTCGCTGAGTTTTTTGCCGGTAGTGCGCTGCATGAGCTCGAGCTGGCCCTGGGAAGCAAGGTCAATGGTCCAGCTCTCGAAATGGGAGGGGGCCGCGAGATCCTTGGCGAGAGAGGCGACTTCTTCGGGGGTGAAGTAGATGAGAAGGCCCTCGGAGGCGACGGCGATTCTAGAGGCGCGCTGGTTGATGTCGTCGAAAAGGCGGCGGCGATTTTCGGTGTCGGAGAGGTCGAGAGGATAACGGGTGAGGCGGCAGACGGGTTTTTCTCCGGCGAGAATTTCTTCTTTGTAGGCGACGAGGCCCGGAAGGTCCACTTCAATCCACTGAAGATCGGGAGGCAAATCCATGCGGTACGGGCGAGCGTCGAGACCGGCGGCGAGATTGAGGACGAGCGTGGCGCCCTCGGCGATTTCGCGGGCGATGAAACGGTCGAAGAGATAGGTGCGGGCCATCCAGGCCCATTCGTGGCTGCTGCCCTGCGGGAGAGTGCGGGCGATTTCGAAGCCGCGTTTTCCGGCGAGGCGCTCGGCGAAGGGGTCGGAGAAAAGCTTGTCGGGGCGGAGAGTCTCCTGAGCCCTAAAGTAGGCGACCCAGAGGGCCGTATCGGAGACGTTGCGAACCAGGGAGTCTTGGTCGGTCAATGGGAATCAGCAGTCGCGAAAGGGTCGCGTAGATGCGACAATTCTAGGTGGGAAGAGAAGGCAATGCAACGGAAGTTGGCGTAGAGTTTTCGAGAAGGTAAGGCAGAGCGCAGGGCGGAAGCGCGCGGCGAAGAAAAAGATCAGCGAAGGAAAGGAACGAGGGAGTGTCGGAAAAAAGAGTGATGGTGGGATTCTGGCCGGAGGTCGCGGTGCTGGAAGCGGGCGACCAAGCGGAGTGGGTGTGCACGACGGGAAATCTGAAGATCGAGTTTGACGCGGCGCGGTGCCCGTTTGCCTCGAACGTGCTGCAGGCGCCGGCGGGAGTGCGGCTCTTGAGCGGCCCGGCGCGGCCGGGAACGAATGCGGGGTCGTACAGATACAAAGTATCGATCAATGATGTTGTGGTAGGGCAGGGAGAAATCCTGCTGCGGAAGAATTAGAGCGAGAATTTTAGAGATTCAAGCGCGCGATGGCGGCGCGTTCCCCGATGTAGCAACCTTCCTCCAGATACCTTCGAGGACCCCGGCAATCTCTCCCCAATCGTATTTTTGGACAACCGTGCGGCGGCCGTTTACCTGAAGGCGGCGGCGGAGCGGAGCGTCCGATAGAAGATCCAAAACAGCGCGGGAAAAATCGGCGGGCGTGTCGGCGATGAGGAGATCCTCGCCGGGAGCGAGGTCGAGGCCTTCAGCGCCGATGGTGGTGGAAACGACGGCTTTGCCGGCGGCGAGAGCTTCGAGAATTTTCAAGCGGCTGCCGCCGCCGATGCGAAGAGGGACGACGACAACTTCGGCGGATTCCAGGAAGGGGCGCGGGTCGGGAACCTCTCCGAAAAATTTTATGCCGGGAATGGAGGAGAGTCTGGCTTTCAGGGATTCGGGCGGGCGGCGGCCGACAACGGAGAGCCAAGTATTGGGATTGACGGCACGAATGAGGGGGAAGATTTCTCTGACGAAATAGTCGAGAGAATCGAGGTTGGGGAACCAATCGAGAGAGGAGAGGGAGAGGATTTCGTTGGGGCGCTCTTTTTCCGGGGAGAGATGGAGAGAATCGAGGTCGGCGCCATTGGGGACGACGGGGACATGAGGGACGCTCCAGGATTCGAAGATTTTTGCGTCGAGCGGAGTGACGGCGGTGACGACGGCGGCGCGAGGGACGACGGATTTTTCGAAGCGCTCCATCTTGCGAGCCTGGAGGCGGAAAAAGAGGCGCTCGAGGAAATTAGAGGCGCAATCGGCACGGCGCTCCCAGATGCGGTATTCGACATTGTGCGTGGCGAGGACGATGGGGGGCTTCACGCCGGGATGAATGAAGCGCATGTAGGGCGTCCATTCGCAGTGGAGAAGATCCCAGGAATTCGAGGCGAGGAGGTGGTTGAGAGCATCCTGGAAATTGCGGGAGTAGTGCTTGTCGACGGAGAAAGGATGCGGCGAGAAGAGATTCAGCAGGAGCGAGAGGAAAAAGCGCGCGCCGCGGGCATCGGTTCTGTGGGGAGGGACGAGGTGAGCTTTTATGCCCGCGTTTTCGAGGGGGGCGAGCGCGGGAGAATCGGGCGAGCCGTAGCAGAGAAGCTCGACATCGTGGCGAGCAGCGAGGCGGCGGAGAAGGTTCCAGGTGCGGATGCGCTTTCCGGCGTCGGGAGGGAAGGGGAAATCTTCATCAATGACCAGGACTTTCAGCCTGTCGGATTGCGGGGAAGGAAGGGGCGCGGAAGGGAGGCTCGGAGAACTTGGCGGCATTCTGAAGAGGATTATACCTATAGGGAGAAGGCGGCTGCGGGATTCTTCGGGCGAGGATGAATGGATGCGCGAGCGCGCATGAAGAAGCGGCAGCCCGGCGCCGGAGGGCGCGAGCTGCCGGATGAAAGGTTAGTCGGCGCCGGCGGTGGCGGAGCGGGCGCGGTCGGAAGCCAGGGCGTCGGCCAGGGTGCGGCGTACCGGGCCGAGAACCGAAGCTGGGACGGGACGCTCGCTGGCGATACCGATTTCGGCGGCCTTGCGAGGGAACTCGGAGCGGCGGTCGAGCCAGAGGCCGTGGCCCTGGAGGAGATCGCCAGCGAGGTTGGGATCGTCGGAGCGCTCGACGGCCCAGAAGCGGAGGCTCTCTTCGTTCTTTTGGAGCGACTGGAGGGATTCCTCGAGCTTCTTCATGGCGGCGTCAAAGGACGAGGCCAGGAAGTAGACGGGGAGAATCCAGCCGCTGCGGCCGAAAACGGCGCGGATGCGGACGTTGTACTTACCGGTCTGGCTCTTTTCGATCGCGCAGATGTATTCGTTTTCAGCGGCCGAGGATTTGCCCGGCATCGTGAACCTCACCTGATTGCGAAGTTTTCCCTTTCCCGACAAAGACTGAGAAGCCATGCGCCGAATGGACGATTCCGGGGCCCCCGCAGAGGACGGGCGGGAATTGTGTCGGCGAGCCTTCGATTTGTTTGCAGCCATGTGAATACTCCTTGAGTGCGACGATGGGCAGTAGCCAGACAACTCAAGCCGGCAAGGGAGGCTTGAGGAAAACGAAGGTTCATCGGGAGGAAGCCCTCCGAACCGGAAGTCCCGCTGGCGACGGGGCAGGCTCTGCGGAAAGAAATATGCTAGCGGAGTGCGGAGAGGGGGTCAATAGGCGGGCGAAAAATTGCTAACGCCTTTATTTATTTATAGTTAGGAGGTAGCGCTCTTGGTGAGGCGGCGGACGACTTCCTGGTTGACAGAGATCTTACCTTCCTTGGTGAGGCGATCCACGAGGGCTTTGTGGAAGGCCTCGAAGGCGGCGTTTTGCTTGGTTTGGAGCAACTGGGTCTGAATGGAGGCCGCCTGTGAGGCAAGATCCGCCGGATTCGCGGGCTGGTGGCTGACGACGCGGAAGACAAGCCAGTTTCCGGCGACTTGAATTGCATCGCTGACACGGCCGTCGGGCATGTTAAAGGCGTCAGAAAGGATTTTGGCGTCGCCGATGTCGGGAACGCTGCCGGTGCGGGAAAAGGCCTCGGGGGTGACGGTAGAAAGGCCGAGAGACTTTGCGGCTTTTGAAAGATCCGTGGCCTGAGCGGCCTTGGCCAACTCGTTGGCCTTCTGCTGGGCGAGGAGCTGGCCCTGGGCCTGTTGATAGGCGTCGAGAACCTTGTCGTGGACCTCGGCGAGGGTGGCCTGATGGCCCTGCAAAATGTTTGTGGGCGAGACGATGACGTAGCCCTGAGGGGTCTGGATGGGCATGCTGAGCTCGCCGGGACGAAGCTGGAAGATGGCGGAGCGGACGTCGGGAGGATTGCCGAGGGCGAGGATGGGGTCGGTGGCGGAGATGGCGGGGATGTCGCCGACAGTCAGGTTGAATTTCTTGGCGAGGTCGTCGAGCGACTGGCGATTGGACTGGCGGACGGCCTGGGCCATCTGGTCGAAGATGCGGTTCGCTTCTTCGGAGACTTTTTGGTCGAGAAGGAGCGGGAGGATTTGGCTGCGGACTTCGTCGAGCGATTTGGTATGAGCGGGCTCGTGGTCAATGACCTTGATGATGTGAAAGCCGTACTGGGTCTTGACGAGGTCGGAGATGGAGCCGTTCGGGAGGCTGAAAGCCGCAGCCTGAAACTCGGGAACGGTCTGCCCTTCGACGATCCATCCGAGGTCGCCGCCCTTGGGCTTGCTGGAGTCGTCTTCGGAATACTTCTTGGCGAGATCTTCGAAATTGGCGCCGTGCTTGGCCTTGGCGAGGACGTCTTCGGCCTGTTTGCGAATGACGGCAATTTCGGCGTCGGTCTTGCCGATGGTCTTGAAGAGGATGTGCTCGACATGGACGCGGTTTTCGACTTTGTAATCGGAAAGGTGGGAATTGTAGTAGTTGAGGACATCGCTATCGGGAATTTTGGTGGCTTCGCGCAGGGTTTCGAGATTCAGGAGGGCGTAGCGGGCGGTGCGCTTTTCGGGAATCTGATATTCGGCGAGATGCTTGGAGAAATAGGCAGAGAGCTCGGCATCGGAGGGATGAACGCCGGCGGCCAGGTCGGCGGGCTTGACGATGGCGTATTCGATCTGGACTTTGTCGTTGCGGCGGCGGAACTCCTGCTGGACTTCCGCGGGCGAAACGGTGAGGCCGTCGGTAACGAGGTGCTGGAACTTCTCCTGAAGCATGCCGTCCTGAACTTCACTCTCGAATTCGGAGACGGACAAGTTGGTGAGGCGCTGGACTTCGCTGGCGTAGCGGTCTTTGAGCCAGGTGTCGCCCTGGAAAGCGGACGGGAGGTATTGACGGATGCGCTGGGCGGTCTCTTCGGGAGTGACGCGAAGTCCGAGACGGTCGGCTTCGACGTTGAGAGCCTGCTGGAAGATGAGCTGGTCGAGAACCTGGCGCGCGTAAATGCCGCGAAGAGCGTCGGGAATATTCTGGCCGCGGGAGAGAAGGTCGAGACGCTGCTGGACGTCCTGTGTCGTGATGGGGGTGCCGCCGACCGTGGCGACGGCGTCGGGATTGCTGCCGAAGCTGGAGCCGACGAAGCCGGGGATCAGATAGGTGAGCATGCTGAGAGAGATGATGACGAGAAGAACGGTCATCGTAATTTTGACCCAGCGATTCTTGTCCAGGTCGCGTTGCTGAATGCTTCTCAACATGGCTCTGTAGGGCTCCCCGTGCTTAGCAAATCAAGCAATTATAAAGCAGAACGGCCCGGGGTCAAACTGGGATTGGGAGAGGGGAAGGTTGCCGCGGATGGGGGAGTCCATTAAACTGGCGGGGAACTCAACCACCCGGAAAACAGCCCTCGTTGATTACCAAGCGCGCCAGAGGCAAGACCGCGGTGCCCGTCTCGAAAGAGGAGAACTGGGGACCGTTCCTCACGCTGGGCGCGTGGGCCGGAATTTGCATACTCACGCTGTTCCCCTACCAACTGCTTCCAAACGAAACGGCAATCAAGAGGCAGGCGGCGTTTTTTCTTCTGTATTTCGAAAAGACCCCCGCCCTGTGGGACATGGCGCTGAACACGTTGCTATTCGTACCGTTCGGATTCGCGCTCGGGCTGTGGCTGAGGAAACGGGTCTCCTGGTTTTCCGCGCTGGTGGCGACGGGTGTGGCGAGCTTCGCGTTCACATTCTCAATCGAGACGCTGCAGCTCTACGAGCCGACACGAACGAGCTCCTGGTACGACGTGGCGACGAATTCGATGGGAGGACTGGTGGGATTCGCGGGGTCGCGATTCTGCGCCGCGGGGGTTGAGAGGGCGCTGAGGCGGGGGAGGGATTGGATCACCGCGAGCGCGCGACATTGGAAATTGGGGGCGGCGTTCGCGGCCGTGGTTCTGATGGGGATCGCCGGAAGCGTTTGGCTGGGAAGAGCGGCGATGCTGAGGAATTGGGACGCGAGCTATCCGCTCTGTGTTGGAAATTTTCCTGACGGGCGGGGCGCCTGGCAAGGAGAAGTAAGGGAAATAGGGATAGCGTCGACAGCGCTTGGAGGAAGGGACGCAGCAAAAGTATTTGAGCAAGGATTTGAGGAAGCCGTGGGAAGCCGGGTCGTGGCGTATTACCGGACAGGAAGTTCCGCCGAGACGCCAGACGCGGCAGGAATTTCTCCGCCGCTTGTATGGAAGCCCGCGGCGCGGGAGACCGCGGAAAGCGCCGCGAAGTTTGAGGAAAATGGACCATGGCTGGAAAGCAATGGGCCGGCGGAAAAAATTGCAGAAGCGGCGCGGAGGACCAACCAGTTCAGCCTGTACGTGAATTTTTCATCGAAGCACATGATGGAAGCCGGGGACCACGCCATTGTGGGAATGTGCCGGGACGAAGAGCATTGTAATTTTCTGCTGATGCACTACTACACGTCGGTGGTAGCGCGAATCAGGACGCGAATCACGGGGGACGCGGGAGAAATCTCGGACTATCACCAGCGAATGATGATTCAGGAGAATCTGACGCACCGGATCTTGATCACCTACGATGGGGCCACGATGCGAATGTATGCAGACGGGAAGGAGGCCGGGCCGGCGATGGAACTGGGAGCGGCGGCGAATTTTTTCCGGCATTTGCATGCGCTTGGCCAATATCAAGAGAATGGATACAAGACGCTTTACTACGCCCTCCTCTTCGTGCCGGTGGGATGGATTTTGTGGCTCGAGGGGGTGAAAGTGAAGAGTGTCAAGGGGGCGTGGTGGGGGGCGGCGCTGCTCGCTCCGGTTGCACTGGAAGGCGCATTAACCTGGCTGTGCCGCAGGCCGTTTCAGGCGGAAAATATCGGGCTCGGAATTTTTTGGGCCGCCGCGGCGTTTGCATTCCTGCAATTCACCGTCCCCACCAACGAAATTCAGTCGCCGGACGCGAATTAACTCTTCGGCGGGCCGCGTTTGAGGAGGTCGCGGATTTCGTCGGCCTTTTCGAATTTCGGGTCGAGCTTCAGGGCGGCCTCGAACTGTTCCTTGGCTTGCGGCCAGTTCTTGAGTTTGTAGAAAGTCATGGCGAGATGATAGTGGTAGGTCGGGCTTGCGGGATCGGCCTTGATCGCCTGCTGGAGCAGGTCCACTGCCGCGGGATAGACCCCCTCGTAGTAAAACGCCCAGGCCAGGGTATCGGCCGTGTAGGGAGAATCGGGCAGGCCGCGGCGAGCGGTTTGCGCGAGAGAAATGGCGACGCTTTGATTGCCGCCGTGTTCGAGCATGAGGTAGGCGAGGTTGTTTGCGGCAAGCGGGTAGTCGGGTTGAATGGCGAGGGCGTTCTGGTAAGTCTGCTGCGCTTTGTCCCATTGCTTTTCGTTTTCATAGAGAGCGCCGAGAGCCACATAGAGGCGAACGTCATGGGGATTGTCAGCGATTGCCTTTTGATATCCGGCGATGGCCTGATCCACGGAGCCCATGGCGATCTGGACGGCAGCGAGATGAAGGAACGCGGGAACATTATTGGGATCGAGCTGAGTGGCCTTTTGAAAGGCTTCGAGGGCCTTGGCCTGATCCTGATTTCGAATTTCGACCTGTCCGAGAAGCGTGTAGAAGGAACTGTTGTCGGGGACTTTTGCGATTTGATCCTGAACCAATTGCAGGGCCTTCGCGGGCTGCTTGCGGCCCAGGTAAATATTGACGATGCCGGTGAGAGCGTCATTGGCGGCCGGGTTGATGGCGAGGGCTTGGGAGTAGAACTTGAGAGCGTCATCGGTTTTTTTCTGAGCGACGAGCAAATCGCCCATGCGGGCGTAACCAGCCGAGTTCTGCGGGGCGATCTCGATGGCTTTTTTCAGGTCGGATTCGGCGGTCGCCGGGTCTTTTTGGTTGAACTTGGCGAGCGAGTGATAGATGTAGCCTTCGGGAGAGTTCGGCTCGATCTTGATGATGTTGGTCGCGACGTCGGCGAGGCCGGCCATGTTTCCGTTGCGGAGAGCGAGATTGGCAAGGGCGCGCTGCGGCTCGATCATTTCCGGGCGAAGCTTGGCAGCCTGACGCCACTCGGTTTCGGCCTGGGCCATATCGTAGGTGCCGGCGTAGGCGAGGCCGAGATTGAAATGGGCGTTGGCATTTGAGGGATTCTGTTTGACGGCCGCCTGAAGTGTTTGGACGGCCACGGCGAATTTATCCTGGCGGAGTTCGATTTCGCCGCGGAGAACGAGGGAATCAGGGTCGGCGGGATTATCCTTGAGGAGCGCGTCAATGATCTTCGAGGCTTGGTCAACTTTGCTGCGCTGAATGAGAATCTGTGCATACGCACGGGTGACGATCTGGTCTTTCGGATGATCGGAGTGGAGGGAGGCGAGTTCCGATTCGGCGTTATCCCACTGTCCGCGAGCGGCGTAATACTCGGCGAGCATGCGGTAGGCCTGCGGATCGTCCTTGAGGTCCGATTTCGTCTGGCGAAGGACCTGAATGGCATCGTCGTTTTTGCCTTCCAGCGTGTACAAAGAAGCCAGGCCGGAACGCGGAATGAGGCTGTGGGGATCGGCGGCGATGCCGGCCTGGAACGTGGCCTCGGCCTGGGCGTAATCCTTCGCGCGGACGTAATAGCTGGCGAGGGCGATGATTGCGGGAATGGATTTCGGATCGAGGGAAACGGCCTTTTGGTAATCCTGAAGCGCGCCCGCCTTGTCGCCGGAGCGTTCGAGGATTTGCGCGTAATTTAAAACCGCTTGTGAATTCGAAGGAGACTGGTCCACGGCCTTTTTTGCGGTGGCAAGGCCCAGTTCGAGCTGGTCCTGAGCGACCTGCACGTTGGCGAGGAGCATGAGCGCGCGAACGTTGTTGGGATCGGCTTTCAAAACGTCTTGAGCGCGATCGTTGGCGTCGGGGACACGGCCACCGGCGAGGAGGAGGCCGCCCAAATCCACCTCGGCGTCTTTATTGCGTGGATCGAGTTCGATGGTCTGAGCGAGTTCAGCATAGGCGCGGGGCCAATCCGAAAGCTTCATCAGGCATTTGGCGAGACCGTAGTGAGCCGGGGCGAAATGGGGATCGGCCTGGATGGAATTTTGATACTGGATGGCGGCCTCGCGGTACTTGCCTTCGTCGAAATAGGAGTTGCCGCTTTCCAGATAGCGCTGCCGCAAAACCTTAGGATCACGGCGACAGCCGGCGAGCGTGAGCGCGAAAACGAGGATGGCGCTCAGAAGCATCGCGAATCTTGGTTGGAGTTTCATCACTGGCCTTCCCGATTCAAGAGTCGAACTTCCATGCCTCGAAAGCACGCGGAGCATCCAGCGGACGACATCATGCGGTTCTTCAACGCGGGATGAATTGATCCAAGTGAGGCAAAACCAGATTGATAAAAGACAATGCGCGTTTCTCCGCGTCTTTTTCCGATCCGCCGGGTGAAATCGGAGTGACAACGCGGATCATGGCTCCATCCGTGCGATTCAAGCGGATCGCGTCCGCGACCAGATAAAACTTGGCCGAATACTCGCTCGGCGTCACGCGCCCGTGAGCCTGATACCAATAATAGACAAGCTGACGATTCAAACCCTGGACGATCACAGTGCGGTTCACCCAAATGACACCTCCCTGGGGGAGATGGAGGGGAACGCGGACGAATTGAGTGGGAGTCCAGCCGGCGCCGGGCATGCAGTTCTGCGGCGAATGGATCGTATCGCCGGAGCGCTGGGAAGGGTAATAGGCGATGAATAGATTAACGGGCGGAGCGGCGGGGGATTCGACGTAGTCGCGCAGGAGGAACTCGCCGGGCCCGAGCGTTTGCAATTCATCGGACGAAAGAGAGCGGGAGACGCTGTGCCACAAATCGAGGCGAGCGGGGAAGTCGGAAAGCGGCTGATGTGAGGGGACGTCTTCGATCCAGCCGCGAGCCTGCAGGACGACGGCAGTGAGCGATAGAAGAAGAAGAACGGGAAGGAGCCGCAGCCAGGAAATCGGGCGGAGCATCAGGCGGGCCTCGAACGATGAAATTTATCGGGCAAGGCGAGGAGCGATCGGATGAAGAAGAGAAGAAGCAGGGAGAGAACGAAAATCAGCCAGCCGGAAAACGAATGAAAAAATCCTTCGGCGAGAGAGGGATTCACGTACTCGCCCAGAACTCCGCTGCCCATGATGCGGAGGCCGTTGGCAAAGACCGCAATGGGAATGGAGGAGAGGACGAGGATGACTCTGCGGGACATGCGGTCTTCAAAGAGATAACCATAGAAAACGGCGACCGTGATCAAGGAAACCAACGATCGCAGACCGCTACAAGCCTCGACGACGTCGAGGGTGAGAGACGGAAGGTGAATCACATTGCCTTCGCGCAATACGGGTACACCGAGGATGGTGAGCATTCCGCTGGCGAGCTTGGAGGCGAGGAACTGCAGGGGAAACGCGATCTTGTTGAGAACGATGACGGGAATCGGAATCGCTAAAAACAGAACTGCCCAGGGGAACAAGACGGCGCGGAAGCAAGACCAGCCCCAGAAATAAATCACGAGACCGGCAACGAGAAAGAGGAATGAAGTGCGGGCAAGAAAATTTTCCGCACCGAGAACCCCCAAGCTAAGGATTCCCATGGCGAGAACGGCGATCAATAGACCGCTCCAATGAGGGCGGGGCTGAACGGCGGCGATGCGGTCGCGAGTTTTCCAGATGACCCAAGCGGCAAACGCGGGGACCAGGAATCCGTGCGAATAATTCGGATCGTGAACCCATTGGCTGAGAAGCGAAAGGAAGACACGGTAATAGAGGAGCGCGAGAATGGACAGGAGGAGGAAGGACTGAATCCAGAACAAGCGATCGCGGAAAGGCCGGTCCACGGCGCTCATGGTCAGGTTTTGAGCAAGGGGGTTCATTGTTTCGAGCGAGTTACCGGCGGCCCAGGGTAAGTTTGCAATTGGTTTGCCAGGTGGGCAGAGAATGCCTCTGGGTCATTTTGATTGCGAGGCAATTGTTGTAAGTCTTGTTATTTGTTGTTATTAACAGAATCATGGGGCGCATTTCGAGGTCCATGAGGCGTGATCTAGGGATTCGCGAAGACTCGGGTAAGGCGGGGGTAAGAGAGAAATGCTTCCGGTGGTTTCCCCTGAAACCGGCATAAAAGGGAAAAGTATTTGCCCAAACATGGAAGTCGGAGAGGAAAGTGAACTCGTAGTCATTGCCCTGGACGGGTGTATTTGTTTATCCTAAGTTGCTCATTATGAGCTGATTAGGTGAGTTTTCACCCGGTCTGTACGGGGAATAAGCCCGCGTGGCATCCACATTGCAAAAATCTGCTGTGGCTTTTGGTCTTTTCTACTTGGCTGAGACACTATTTCGTCTCATTGAGGCGAGCAATGACGAGCAGCGGGTTGCGAATGGTACCCCTTGTCGGAGCGGGACAGGCAACGACGGCGATGAGCGCCGCCATTCAGTCCCTGGAATCGGTGCTGCGCGAGATCGCTGCGACGAACATCCCGGTATTGCTGGTGGGAGAAATCGGGACGGGAAAGACGCACTACGCGCAGCGAATCCACCAAATGTCGCGTCAGAGTGGACAAGCACTGCTGCGAATTCCGTGCGCGTATGTAAGTCCGGTAACGCTGGCGGAAGAGCTGGGATTGAATAATCGCGACGGCGCGAACGGGGACACGCAGCACGGCGGGAGCATTTTTTTGGACGAGATCGGCGATCTGGACCAGGCGTGCCAGAGGCAACTGCTATACGCCCTGCCGGACGGAAAGGCGGCGCAGCGGAAGAGTGTGTTGACTGGACGAGTGATATCGAGCACATCGCGCAACTTGGATGAAGACATGAGAACGGGGCGATTCAGGAGCGAGCTCTACTACCGGATCAGCGGAGTGTGCCTGCGATTGCCGCCGCTGCGCGAGAGGCGGGAGGACATTCCGCTGCTCGTCGAACACTTCCTTACGACACACACGGAGGAACTCGACCGGCCGAGACCCTCCGTAAGCGCGCGAACGATGCGGAATTTGATGGACTATTCCTGGCCGGGAAACATCCGCGAACTTGAAAATGTGGTGAAGAAGATCGTGGCGCTTGGGGATGGAGACTTGAATCTGGCGGAGAGCCCGCAGCCGGCGGCGGAGCCGCGGTCGAATCCGACGACGCAAGCCCGCGAATTTTCGCTGAAGGCGGCGGCCCGCGCGGCCTCGCGAGAGGCGGAGAAGCAATTGATATTGGACACGCTCGGGAAAACACGGTGGAACCGCAAGAGGGCCGCGCACGAACTTCAAATTAGCTACAAGTCCCTGCTGTTCAAGCTGAAGCAAATTGGGCTGCAAGATTCAGAAGAGAGCTAGAGAGATGAGAGAAATTATGCGGATGAAAGCAAGCGGAGCCGTCGCGCTCCTTGGACTCCTAATGATGCCGTGGGGCGCGTCCACAATGGCGCAAAGCTCCACCCCGACGGCCGCGAATTCACCCGCCGGGCAAAGCGGAACGGGGTCTAAAGCGGCGACCGAGGATCCGAACTACGTGATTGGGCCGCAAGACGTGCTGGACATCAACGTCTGGAAAGAACCTAGCGTGTCACGCACAGTCCCAGTGCGAACGGACGGAAAAATCTCACTGCCGCTGATCGACGATGTTCAGGCCTCGGGATTGACGCCGATGCAATTGACTGCGACTTTGACCGAAAAGTTGAGGAAATACATCGAAGACCCGCAAGTGACCGTAATCGTGACGCAAATCAACAGCCAGCGGGTGTACATCATCGGTCAAGTGCAGCGGCCTGGAGCATACCCTCTACTGCCGGGCATGAACATCCTGCAAGCACTGACGACGGCGGGTGGGCTGGCACAATTCGCGAACGGGAAGAAGATCTACCTGCTGCGGAACGAGGACGGGAAACAAACGAAATATTATTTCAATTATAAGGAAGTTCTGAGCGGGAAAAAGCCGGAGCAGAACCTGACATTGAAGACCGGCGACCAGATCGTCGTTCCCTGAGCTCGCGAGACGCATGAGTCATCGGATCCAATTCGGTTTTTGCCTTCTGGTTTTGAGCGTGGCCTGCGTTCCCTGTGTTCGGGCCCAAAGCGGCGGGACGCCGGATCAAACGCAGCCGCCTCAACAGACGCAGCAACCAGCGGGGCCGGAACAGCCGATTGGCGCGGAAAGCCAGACGCAGGAGAACAACAGCGCGGACGCAAACACGATTCCGGCGATTGTGACTCCGGATACAGAGATCCCACCGCTTTCGGGAGTGCTACTCCCATCGTTCGGAGTGCCCATCGAGCACAGCTACATTCAGCCGAGATTTGATTTTCAGTCGGCGTGGAGCTCGAACGGAGAATATAGCGCGGACGGCAATCCTGCCGAATCGTCGGCCATGCAGACGATTCTGGGCGGAGTGACTATTCAAAAGGTGGGGAGGAGAAACGAATTAGAGGTTGACTACCAAGGGGGAAGAAGTTTTTTTTCCAACGGCGCCATTCCGGACTCGACAATCCAGAACTTCGGACTGACGGACAAATGGATCGGGATGAGATGGAGTGGAACCCTGGCCGATCAGATGTCGTATTCGTCTGACCCAATTTTCGGGGCGGGGATTGGCAGCACATCGTTGTCGCAGACAGGCGTGAACATCCAGCCAGTCTTTTCGCCAGGGCAGAGCGTGATCGTTCCGCGAACGCCGACGCTAAACAACACGACGGCGGCGGAGGCGGATTACCAGATGAGCTTGAGGACGTCGCTGACCTTTGTGGGAACGTATTCGTTCCTGCACTACTACGGTCCAGGGCTGATCAATAGCGGAGCTACAAACGCACAGTTTGGCTACAACTACCGGCT
>Ga0335072_10006415_pt1 | contig 17188 bp, 18 predicted proteins | sample Lox_Sample_21_FD_206725 | JGI IMG/M metagenome (GOLD analysis project Ga0335072, IMG submission 206725) | Soil microbial communities from Loxahatchee National Wildlife Refuge, Florida, United States - Lox_Sample_2.1 | ecosystem: Environmental > Terrestrial > Soil > Wetlands | place: USA...
CAAGGTGCCCCTCCCCCGGCCTCGGACAGTGTCCGAGGATTCTTGAGTGGGAACAGGTTTTCAGGTTGAAAAAAGTTTTAATTAAAAACATCAACATATAATCTAATTATATGATCATATTAAACTCATAATGGACTGTTTTTGAATGTGGAGTAGGGGGGGGGATCACAAGGTGCCCCCCCCCCAGCCTCGGACAATGTCCGAGGATCCTTGAGTGGGACAGATTGGAAAAACTTTCTGTGATAAATATCAATGCATAATCTAATTTCATGATCATATATGTGAAATTAGACACCTTAAATATGGAATATTGGCAATAAAGATAGTTTGCGACATGGATAGTGCAACAAATCACCTACTATCAAGCATCAAATTCTGGTTGTATTCCAAGCGTGAAACATGTTATGCTTATCTAGTTTCTAGCCAGTCTTAGTAGTTCAACTGGTGAAAGGCTTTCAGTACTCGTTCATAGTAGTTATATACCGAACCTTCTGATATAGTGATGACCGTTGCACTTTTCAAAGCATTGGTTCCTCCAAAGCATATGAGGAAGATGGCTAGATGGTAGCAAACTGGTTGTTGAGGACGAATACCATTGCTATCAAATACCGGATCGTCTTCCATGCATGTAACTAGATGCCAAAATGCATCCCTTGACGAGATAACATGTATCAATACTTATGGAATTAAGACATGATCACTGCTCACCTAATCCAGATGTGAAACTCACAATCTGATGAGTTCTCTATCATCCAATTGAACCAATCTTTTGATTTTCTTGTGTTATATGGCCCACGAGCACCCCTGCGTCGGTCACGAGTTTCCTGCATCCCGCGCGGCATACTGTGCTACCAGAGCGAGAGTTCAATCCACTGGCTTTCGACCATTTACAATCATATTCATCATGTAAGAAAAGTATCTGACACGTCGTTGTTGACGAGCGTCAGCCGAACACTGTGTGCCATGTTAACGTGGATGGTTGGAGTCTGAAAATAAAAGAATAAACCCAAAAACCTGCTCTGGAATTTATCAGGCACGATGACATTAAGCCCAATTTATCGAGTTTGATTTTATGACTGAGGCAGCGCTGCGGTTTATTGTCGGCTGCCCAATAAACCAGGCAATAAACTGCAATTTGAGTAGCGCTATGTGTGCATTCAAAGTTTTGTTTATGTAAGCTAAGCATTCAGGATCTCGCTTATGTAAGCTAAGCATTCATGGCCTTGCTTATGTAAGCTAAGCGTTCAAGGCCTTGCTTATGTAAGCTTTACTCTTTCCATTCCGTTCGTTCAGGATATGTTACAATGCAATGTAGCATTGATAGAGAAATTCGAGAACCAATTAACATAAACCCTTCCACAGTGCCGTTATTCCTAAACTAAACAAAAGGTGAAGAACTAGGAGTTCACCTATTCGACCCAGGGAACCCAGGGAGGTTAAGAATTAGAGTGTGTTATTCAGTGAAATGCAATCTATATTTCATAGTTTGCAGGAGACGCTATTTTCTGAAGGGTGTTGCAGGCAATGAATATGGGGGCTCTGATACTAAACACTCAATCCAATTGTGCCTTAGTATGGAAGTAGCTTTGTTAGGTTATGACAAGTTGTATTCCATGTCTCTAGTGTTAGGGTACAGGTCTTGTTGTGCTTTTCTGACTGGCTGCGATCTTGTGTGGGTCGTATAAGGGTAATGAGGATTGAGGCAAATTACGGGACCTATAAAGAACCTCTAGGCCCCTGGCTTGCGGTGGAGTGAAATGCTACCGTGCATCAAGGTCATGGGCCTTGCCTTCAGCACTCTCCTCTGACTTGGAAGTTCATCAGCTGACGTGGCAGGGGAGTCTCGTTCTTCCGGGTGCCTGCGATCTCTGAGGTTTTTTCGTGCAATATCACGAGCCTCCTGCTGTTTTGGTGTGACTCTACCACGCTTTGGTCGTGGCTCATCCTTGTCATCGATATCCTCATCATCATAGTCATAGCGTGGACGTTTGGCAGCAGGCCTACTTTTGGACAACGGAGTATGGCTGAGTACGAAATGTCTTCTCAGCCCAGACTGGGAGGTGCCCTGCCTTTGCTTTTGAGTGGGTTCATCTGCGGGCTCTACTTCACTGGCATCTGAGGATGCCTCATATCTGCTCTCAACTTGTTAGTTGTTGCTAAAGTAGGGAACAGGGAGGTTGAACTGACTCCAAAATACCCCCAGGAGGCTCCAGGTCGTCATCTGCATGCTCAACCTCATTGGCGTGTTCTGACATCTCGGATCTATGCCAGATTAGATTACTTGGGGGAAATGGAATAAAAGAAGTTTATACTGACTCTCCAATACTTCCAGGGGGGCCTTGCTGTTCATCTCCAGAAGACAGTGAGCCCATGGAATGATCTCGTGCAATGTGGTCTTGATCAGAGTGGGAGGTGTCATTGAACTCATTACCCTCTTCCTGAGCAACATTGGTATCATTGAACTCTTCATCTTCTTTCCCAGCGACGTTGGTTTCATTGAAATCTTCGTCTTTCTCTCCAGCGAGGATGGTATCATTGAAATCTTCATTTTCCTCCACAACAACATTGAAATTATCGAAGTGAGCATCAGCCCAATAATATGGTGTTGTTGTGTTTATTAATGGGTCTGATAGGTCAGGATCCAGGAGGTTCGATTTCCGCCGCTCTTCTTCATCAGTGGAAGTGGAATCACTCTCCTGTACCCAGCTCAGCTACCACATCCAGATTGTTTAAATGCCTTACCATTGTGAGAGCCTCTCTGAATTGGTCACTGCCAAGCTGCTGTGTGTCTCCTGGGCTCTCATTCCTGGCCTCAACCGGCGCAACCATAGCCTGGGCCCGTTCCTTCCCCTTTTTTCTGTGATACTTCTTTTGAGATTGAGAAGGTCCTTCCTTTCCCTTCGACTTCTCCAGAGGATTGACTCCAGTGTCGGCATCACCAGTGGCCTGAGATGGCATAGTTTTGGCTTTCTTTGCTGTTTTTGACTTGGACTTTCCCTTCTTCGGTTTCTTGTGCTCTCCTTCTGAAATCATGGCTGCCTCCGATTCAGGGTCCCCATCCATGTCATCTTCCATGTCTTCTTCCATGGCATCGGCCACTTCATCAATACTATCCCCTAGGATTTCACGCAAGATTGCTGCAAAAAAAGGTCAGAGAGGTGATTGGCCTGACCAGGATCTTGCCTTTTGTCGTGGTACTGTTCGTTGAATTGAAGGCATTTAGCAATGTATCCTTATTGTCTGCTATGTCTTGAAGTGTTGTGTCGGCTGTGCCTAAGGCCACCAGTTGATACACTATGACTTGACGGTCTTGGGGATATCTCCATACTCGCCCAACAATTTGTCGAAATTCTTGGTTTGAGAATAGAGGATCCTGTCGGGCCCGTTGTTTGTATATTCTGTTGCATCAAATGGGAAATCTCACCATGACAATCAGAATATTTGCGGCAGACAAATTAATGCCAACTTTTCCAACATTTGATAGAAGCAGGATGGTGGGATCTTCCTCTCGTTGAAATTTCTCAACAATCTCCGCCCTTTTCTTCGCATTTCCACTCTCCCCGGTCAGGACAGCAAAAGGCAATCCATGTTCCTTGAGAGCCTACACATTAAGTGTGTTTGCTTGGTCAGTGGTTATGGCTGACATAGCGGTGGTAATCCTACTCACAGACTCGAGATATTTCATCAGGGAAGTGAACTCTGTGTAGATGACAAACTTTGTACAGCCCCCCCGGCTGATCGTAGGTGGCCCACAGGCTCTTGTCTCAATGGACCGAAGACCCTCTTTTGTCCATGATAAGGGGTTTTGCTGGCGATTTTTGAGCGGCATGTGATGCTTGATGATATCAATTACAGTCTTCTCCTTAGTTGACCCTCGCTCATCAAAGTCGGCAATTGATGTGTAGACACGTGGTGGTCTTTCTCCCGATAGTAAGGCATAAATACAGGCTGAATTGATGCTTGCTTGTCTTAGTCGTAGATAGAATCCCTATTATTTGGGTGACATTGGCATATATTTGGTCAACAGTACAGTCAGCGAATAATGATGAGTGGCAGACAGATGGACACACCGAGGACTCGAATAGGAGGTTTATGGAATCAATATCCTCCCGAATATCCAGATCTCTAGACACCAACTCCTCTATTTTCGCTATCTGAGCTCTTTCCACATCGCTCAACTCCAAGTATGCCTTTTGGTGCCAAAATGGCTTCATACCGGTGATGGTACCCTTTCCATGTTCCCCTACACTGTCTAATTCCCGTCGGATGATCGTGTTTCCAAAGGCCCGTCGAATGTTTGAGACATCCAAGAGCATCTCTGCCAGGGCATCGTAGAGATCATTTCTGGTCTGTTCCTGCTGCTCATCATCCCTTTCTTCCTTCAATTCCTTCTGCAATTTTCGGACCCTGGCTGCCACCCTGGCTGCTGTGCTCTCAGCAATTTCAGCATCCTCAGTCATGAAATGGGCAAGGTTGTTGATCCTCCCAATGTTCCGAAGATCCTGGGATGAAGTATAGGGAATGAAAAAAGGAAGTTACACCAGCCGGTCAACTGAAGAAAATACTTACCCGGGACCCAGTATACAAAGGTGTCGCTGTTGCTGAGATCACTACCATGGCACGGTCACGCAACATCAGTAGACCATCGAAACGTGCTCCCCCAGTGCGATGCTCATGAGCCTCATCCACGACAAGAACTCCGATGCTGTTCATGTGTAGGATAGTGTGCTCAGTGTCTCTTCCAGTGGCACTTGAAAGCTGCCTTGCAATTCCCTTTGCATGAACTTGCACTCTTTTGTCTACCAATGCTTTGACATCAGACGCCAATGCCTCGAGAAAAGTCATTATGCAGTTGACGGAAGAGATACCAGGTACACACTGTTGTGCTGACAAGTATGATCCTCCGATATATGTGTTCCTGCTTTGACTGTTGATAAGGTCCTGTTGGACCAAAGAATTGCGTATGCTTTGTATAACCCCCAGTGTAGACTAACACTTCCGCATTTCTCCCCATCCAGGTTTTAATTTCCCTCTCCCAGTGTGGAATGAGAGAGACTGGTGCTACAATGACATGGGGTGCCTCTGGTAGGAGGAACTCGCCACCAACAAAGTGGTCAATCCCCCCGGCGGCATCTGTTGGCCAGGTGAACAATGAAATGCAGCCCTAAGAGTAATATTACTCACCATGGAGAGGTGGTAACTTCTCCCCTGTCTCATGGAGGTGCTTCCAATACATTATTTGGGAAATAACACCGATTATCTGGGCCGTCTTGCCCACCCCTACTTCATCAGAAACCAGGAGTCCCTTGCGGGTGTGAACTTGGCCAGGAATCGCATCAACCCCAATAGAGGCATCTTGTGGAGTAGAAATATGGGTGAGCATGGCATGGATCCCACAAAGTTGGTGCCACCGAAGATCAAGAGGAACAAACTTGGCCACTTTGCGTTCAGTCCCTTTGATACCATTTATCCTCTCCTCATTTGCAGTGACCTGAGCTTGAAAAGACTGCTCCCTCGAGTGGCCATCTTCTTCCCATGCATACCAGCCGTGAACAGGTGTCGCACAGTTTAGGGATGGCAAGACATGAAAGCTCCCATCGGCAGAAGGCTGTGCCCCCATGCTTATTAAGAGCTCCTTTGAGCTCATACCAAGCTGCGCTTCCACTCCCATGGTTGTTTCCAGAAATTTTCTGCGTAGGTCTTCTGGTACTGATGAGTCGCTGCTTGGTATTGGTCGCTCTCCAGAGCTTTGGGAGAGAAAGTTGCACCAGATCACCGACATGGCTAGAAATTCTGCTTCATTGATCATATCTGCCATTCTGCGAATTTGCTCCAATGAGAGCGTGCCTATCAGAGTGACTCAACAGCTGGACCAACACCAAATACTCCACAAATTAGGTATGTGACACTTACATACACCCACTTGTTGAAACAGCTCCTCATCCTTGCTCGCCAGTATAGAGTTAATGTTGGAAAGGTAGCTCTCAAGCTTTTGTTCCGCATTTGTATCACACAGCCAAGTTGCCAATTTCTTGGCTTTCTCTAGAAGCCTGACCCATTTTTTAAGATCATATGGTAGTTTCAGAACAGTAGGGTCTATCCAGGCTAGGGGAAGTGGGTCAACAGATTACAAGCGTGTTTTGGTTTAATTGGAACACAATGGAAAAACAACCTACAATTCCAGAACTTGCTAATCTCCATCATGTCTGCCCGAAGTGTTTGGATGCTAGTCCCTCGCTTTTTTGAGTCACGGTCCCATGCCGTCATATAGGCAGCCTCCGTGAATCCATAAAGTTTTTCCTTGGGGATTGCAATATTCCGGAGTGGCGTGAATCCAGCTGATCCAAAGATCCATTCATGGATGGTGCTCTTTTCTTCGGAATGAAGACACCCAGGTGTGGGTTTTGGACCAGGTCCAGGACCGTGTTCTCCACTGTTCGTCCACTTTTCATTCTCTAATTCCCAATCAGAAATCAGCTTTATAACGTCAAGTTCTTGAGAACGTAGTTCTTTGGTGAAAAGGGCGTTGAATTTGGACTTTTGGATCAGGATCTTCCATACAGCTTTCCAGTCGGTGATGGCCTTGGCATGTGCCAATTGGAAGCTCTGCTTCTTCATTTCAGCAAATATCCCCACCTTGGTCATGTTTTGAATTTCAGAGAAATAACTCTCCAGCCCCTTCCTTTGCTGTGGTGTGAGCGGATACCAACCGCTATCGCTTACCACCTTCAGGACATCACTGTCGTCATTCCATTCAGGGTAAAATAATTCTCGGACTCTGCGGATGTTGAATATGGAGCTATGGATGGCAGCTATTGGCATTTTGACGTGAAATGGCATTATTGCTCCAGCGTGCTATTATGGGTGCTTCAAAGGTGTGAATCGGGACACGGGCCTGTTCACCTAGCTTACTTGTCTCATCTTTATATTCAGACTTCCATCTATTATCTGATGTATCACCTAATCAGGATATATATACTATTCAAGGTAAAACTCAATAGCAGACACGAGGGTTTGGCACAATGAAGGCTTGCCAAATTTGGCTAAAGCTAGGGGAGATGATTGCCGAAATTTTCTTACCCCCCCATAACAGGGTACCATACATCAATGCCAGCTCAGGATATACCCAAATTAAAATTTCCAGAACCATTCAGGTCCCAGATTTATTACCCTTACAGCCATTGAGGTCACCACCGGCTGTCAGCGGCCACCTGACCCTACTGCACATAAGGCCGATGTCCGTTTCATCAAACTTAAGTTCCTCCTTATCCTAACGGTGCCCTCTTTTGGCAGCATCCATGGCATCCCTCGAAACAGGCGATGAAGCTGTTTATGAACCTCCTCAAATGGCAGTTAAAAGTAGGAGTATTGGACAATTTGCCATCAAGAGCCATTTTCTCTATGAACAATGGCAGGAGGCTGTCAAGGATGAACAGGAGGCACTTGAAACGTCCAGTGACCAAGAGCAAGAATCAAGTCTTTCCATCTCACCTCTCTCTGAAAAAGTGAAGGAAAGGGCAGCTCGCTATATTGAGTATAGCATTGCCGGAATTGACAGGAAGCGAGATCAACGAGTAGCAATCACCATGGGAAACCACCACAGTGTCACAAGTGAATGGTTGTCTGATAAAATCGATGACATAAGTCATATCCTGGACTTTGATTCATTGATGGGCCGTTGTTCTGCACTCCCTTGGACATCTGATCTCCAGGTGTTTCCATTGTTCACCACTGGCTTTCCAATAACGAACAGCCTGCATATAGGTTACGTTCCAGGGATTAGCGGAAAAAAGGTCTGTCACTATTAATTATGGGTATGTGACTATTACGCTGACACCATTCCAGAATGGGGAAGGGCCACGACTGTATGCCGAGGAGATGCACATCCCACACCTTTGCTTTGCGGCGGCTAAAGAGCATAGAAGCTCTACGAGAATTTTTTTTCCAGCACTTGTTGACTGGGACAACTTCCCAACCTGTTATCGGTTGACAGAACGAGAGCGTGCAAAGATTTACGAGATCATGAGAAAAACTGTCATTAACACTGTTGGTGCTGGAGAAGCTGGACATTGGCGGCCAACATATGAGGCCGAGGTCGCCAGAGCATCCAAAGGAGGGTCTACGGCACCAGAGAAGAGTGGCCAGCTTATCCCTGGAGGAAAGGTTGCTGCATTTGGCCGTCTTCTCTTGCAGCGGATACAAAAACTTCCCTGGGGAAAAGGCGCCTACTTCTTCCTTGAAAAGCGTGGCACTAGAGGGGGGGTTCAGCATCAACAAAGATATCATGAAGAAAAGCTGGAGGAGTATCTATCCTGCATCAACCAGGATCTCATCAACAAGGAGTCATTTTGGATCGATGTCGGCCACGAAATACAAGCGATTGACACTGTCCTCTGGTGGAGACGAGACGCTCATGTCAAGCTGCTTGCTGAGGCACTGGGAATGGAAGAGGATTCTCCAACTGTAAAGAGCATCATAAAATCGACATCATTCTACATGGATGAAGCTTGCCAGCTTACACAAGCTGCTGGCTTCCGCGTCAAACTGCCCAGAAGGATCTATAATGACCTCGGAATCACCTACATCCAGGCCTATTGTACTGAAAAGGCGGTTACTTATCTGCCTGGGCATCGCACTGTCCAGCTGGATTACAAGGACCTGTTGAAACCGGGGTTGAAGGAAATTATTCGCTACTTTGAGATGCTGGAGAATATTCTAGTACCTTCACAGGATGGGAAAGTTGCAGGAAATGCGAGGTTTGAGGTTAGAGTGAGCCTGTCAAAGGTTCGGCCAAGATTAGGATACATCGCTCTCAACAATGGCCAGATGTCCTCAACTGTGTATCAAATTTCAAGTGATGAATGGTGGTGAGTATTATTTATAAGCAGTGAATGAGGGCTAATGGCATTCCGGCATTTGGACAACTTAGGATGTTTAAGCGTGTGCGGGTTGAAAGCATGGTCCAAGCGCTGATGTTTTGGAACAAGTCAGGTGACCATCGACTCCACCCATCATCCATTTCCCTAGCAACTACACTGGTATACATGCTCAACAGTGTGGTCTCTCGTCCAGTTGACAAACCAGCTGAGAATGCCCTCCACGAATGTATTACCACTGGATGTTGGGACGAAATAACGATATCAGAAGAGGACAATCAGACCAATATGCGGCCCAGAAGATACCGCTATGGTTTGTTGTTCCCAGCAGACATCCGTGGTTGGTCGGAACAGATCCAATGTCCCCATCTAGGGCCAGGACTGAACATGCCAGAGACGATATACCCAAAGTTGTTTGGGGGGAAAACCACCTTAATCACTATTCAGGGCACGTTGTTATCTGCCATGGAAGTGGAGCAACCAACTAGTGCTTTGCAGGACCGGATGAACAGACGCATAACGATCAAAGGTCCCAGAGCACCAGTCCCACATGTGGGACCAATTGATGAGGAGGATATAATTGATCTGGACCCACAAGAAGTGCAGTTCATACCGGTCATTCAAAATAGCAATGCAAATATAGGGGCTGCCGTCACCAATATGAATGCAAGGGTCAGTCAAATACTTGCAAGGTTCTACATGGACATCCTACTACGGGCTCCCAACCAAAGTAATCAGTCAGTTGGTCACCCATATTGTCGCCTAGATATAGCAAGATGCAAGGTGGCAACAGCAGCAAACTTCCAGGAGAAGAATCTAGCTAAGGTTTGGTATAAAGTAATTGCCAAGCCAAGCACCAGAGACATTTGGGACCGCAACTTTGACCATCTCTTTCCCAGCAAGGCACAGATTGTGGAGGAAGATCAAAGGAAGGCTGGAGGGACTACAGTCAAAAAACAGGGATATAATCAATGTGCATATTATACAGACTGGTGTGCCACAATTCGCACCCTGGAGGTGGCATCCACAGAGACTCTCAGGGCCGCAGTGAAGGTGAGTCCTCTTAAGTAGTCAGAGGTAGCTTGTTGACGCCATATGGAAGGGGAGAATAGATCAACTCCTCTGGGTTCCTTTTACCACCAAAGACAAGCTTTGGAAGACGCTCTCTATTGACAGCACAAATTTGCCTGACAGAGGGAATTGTCAATTGTTCCCACAAAGGGCGGCAACCGATGGTAGTGGAAAGACTGCAGTGATCATACTCATGCACCCAGGGAAGCAGCAAGGGGCTGATGGGTGGTTTTTTGACAGCGACAATCTCTCATCGCCTTGACCTGGCTAAAAGGAAGTGTAGACCCATGCCCCTTACTTAGTTCTCAAGCAGATGTCATTATTAACATCTTTGAAGCCTGGCTCGACAGTCTGAAGCTGACTTAGCAAAATAAACCCGACTACTATAAAAACAAAAGGGTTGATACCACTAACAGATGAATGTTGGCCTTGTGCTCAGTGTGTGCCAAGTAGTCATTCCTGACAGGTCTTTACATAACTCCACCAAGCATAACATTGAACAGCGTCGGCAAATGAATTGGTGGCAGGTGGCTTCTTTTGCATCTTGCCACGATCGAAGATCTACTCATGCAGCGACTCCCTCAAGTTCATGGATTTGTAAAAGAGGGCCATCCTTCTGGGTTTTATACCTATTTATACGAGCTATGTCGAGCCGATATCCACTATCCATGCGACTTTATCACGGATCTTCATTCCATCTTGAGCCACAGTGCAGGGCTAGGGGTCAAAAAGGCTGATAGATGGAGAACAGGAGTTGTAACATCCTTTGAACAGGATCCACATCATATTGCGCTCATGGTGGCAAAGGATGTTGTGACACAGAGCCAGGGAAAGAGAACGGGGCACATCCTTGCATCATCTCTTAGTTCCTCTGAAGGCCCTGATTGTGTCAACCAACATATTCACCGCTTGCTTGAAGAATGGCAGACAAGGGGGGACTTCAATCCTATCATTCATGAACACCGATTCTCTGCCATCCTCCTATTGAGTTCCAAGCTGTCATGTCTGCTAGGGGAGATCCCTATCCCACAAACTTCTCATGATTTGTACTGGGGAACAACCTTCTCCAATACAACCGACACTGTAGCCTATAAAGGAGTATTTTTGGATGGAGGCATTGTTAGCCGCAGTATGTGGCTTTATGGGGGTGATGGATATTTTTTTCAAATGTTTGGGGTCTCTTTATGGTTGATCTGGCCACCGCTAGAGGAGAACCTCAGGGTACTCCCAGGAAATAGCCGACGCCTTGAATGGTGCCTAGAAAATCTGAATGGCCTTCTGGTATGTACCTTCGTTTCTAGCCCTCCATATTGTTACTGCGGTGATGCCAAGTGCTCAGGTCCACCGTCTACAGGTGTACTTCATGCAAACTGACGGCTCACACGAAAATGCACGCCTCAAGATCAGGCATGGGTCTTTCTATTTCTGTCTCACCTTCACACCCATTTACATGCTCTTTTCCACTGTTTATGGACCTTCATTATTTCCTGAATTTGCCCGCGTCACAGCTTGTTTGAACGAAATGATAGACGCCGGGGTATACGGATGGGGTTTCTCTGAGTGGTATGCTTTGAACCATGCTGTATGGCATAGCAAGAAGTTGTGGAAACACTTTTTCTGCAGCATTGGAGAAGAGAGCTATCTCGAACATCCTGCTCTCTCTTCAACACTCTGGGAAACCCTGAGGCCCAGCCAATTCGGGTGTCCATATTTGCATAAACACCTGGATAGTACCCTCGATATGCCTTTTGGCAAAGCATCAGGGCTTTGTGAAAGTGAAGTTGATGACATTGTTGATGAGATAGTGTCCACCACAAATAGTGGTAAGAGTTCATGTCAACCACCGCACTGCAGTGAGGAACGCTTGCCAAAATTATTGATTCAAATATAAGGCAGGACCATGGCCACTTCGTTGCCAATTCTCCGCCTACAACGACGGAAAAGAATTGATATAACCAGGCATGTGGATCTCCCATTTCCAGATGGTCCACCTGTGAGAGGCATCCACTATGCCTTTGAGCAGTGGTGCTATCAAAATGAGACGGCGCAGAAAATGGGTGCAGCGGACAACATTGCCGTCTTCATCCTGCTAAAAGGCAAGCAGTCCAAAATAAACCACTACAACCACATAACTCCTGGAGAATTCCCCGTCAAGTCAGCACTCACATTGCCTGTGAAAGCCCAGCAAGCCTTGCCTGGTCTGATAATGGAACTCGATCCAATCAGTGTCCTAATGCAGGCAGAGACCTACAAAGCCAAGTTGGAAGCCATCATTACCTCTCTTGCTGCACCGCGGCAGACACGGCTCTGTGAACTGTTGAAATCAGATGAATTTGAGCGGTATGCCCTCCCTTTACCGTATGGCCAGTCGCTCATTACACCAGATCTTTCTTTCGACATATAAGTTTTCTTCACAGCAAGCGTGTGCAAATTGGTGGGGTTCGCTTCCAGGGACAAGCCATGTATCAAGCATGCGTCATTGCCAGACAAGACATTGCAAAGAATACATTTCTCTGGGAACTATGTGGTGTCTTGAGCAGTGATAAAGGAGGGAGGTCCTGCTCGGCAGTGAAGGCTCACTATACACAGTGTCAAGAAGAAGATCCTGATGAACGGTGGCTTGTCGGCCCAGCAAGATTCTGCAACCACAGCTGCAACAACAATTCCATTCTCCTTCCTGTGTCTAATAGGCCGGCAATAGTGATCCAGGTAATCAGTCACATTAAAGCTGGCCAGGAAATCACTGTGTCGTATGGGTATGGCTTCTGGGAAGACAACTGTTTGTGTGAGGCCTGTGGGAGATTACCACCAATGTATTTATTTTGAGACCAGGAACCGTCGTGTGACTGGTGTGGCTGGGCCTATTAATCATCATAGATACGAGTCAGTTTGACTGCATGTAGATGGTTTTGTGTCTCACTGGTAGTGTCTTGGACATTCCCTACCTCTACTAGTTATGGAGTAGCACCATATCCTGAAAGATGCGTGTCTGTACTTGATGCTGCCATAGCAGGTGACTGCCGGTACTGCCAGAAACCCCTGGTCTCGCTCATGACCTCCATCACAAGGTGTCTCTCAGCCCAGCCAGGATGTAACGCCGCCTCATTCACCTCGGATCACAGCAATAGTGGTGAATAGGAATGAGAATTACTGTGACCCTAGCTTGGGAATGACGCACTATCAGCTTGAGCAATATGTGGCACTACATCTAAGTCCGACCTTGCTCACCACGCCCATAGGCACAACCCCACATTCGTGACTACCTGAATTACGAGTGTCTCACAAGCTTTCTAAGCGTGAGTGGAGGAAGGGAACGAAAGGTCTCTATGTTGAACGATGGGATCACCTCCCAGATGACCGTGAGGTAAAGTCAAGCAAGTGGGAAATTTCAAGTAAAGATCTACTGTGCTACTTATTGGCATCTGGCCCATTGATTGGCTTTATATATAGGCATATATTCTATCAATCAAATGATGACTCAACAGCATGAAATGTCATGTGAGAGCTTCGATCTCATATGACGAAGCTCTTCATGAGAGCTGAGTCGAATGCCCCTTGGAGAAGGTGATGACCCACAACCAAGCAATCAGCATTCATATGGTGAATCAATGGGCTACAAGGAGCGGGCTTATATTGCCACGCCACAGAATTAATCACCAACCCCTTCCCACCATTCTGCGGCTGGTCCGCCACCTCCAGCTCTCTGAGATTCCATCACGTGTCATGAGCGAGCCAGCTACTTAGGCTGTTCTACGGAGTGACATCGATTTAATTCTTATACCTGCGCTCACTACGACAACAGTGGAGCGCGATTTCCAGCAACGGCTTCTGTACTCCCTGTCACGCTGTAACGATCACAGCCAAAGGCCTTGATTTAATTCATTTAGATCCGATCTCTTGGTTCATATGTGCTCACGTGCTCACCCAGTCCCATTTTTCTCGGGCGTGGCGTTCCGTAGGAGAAGCATTGGTCTCGTATATTCTCCGGTTTCACTTGCTTTTTCAGTGCTTGGAACCGTTAACCTTAAGAGAATATATAATGTATCTCCCATATCATTTCAAGTTTACAAGAAACCAACGTCTGGTTAGAAAACTTCGCTATGAGCCTTATGCCATCTCCCTCTGTCGCTGGTCTCCTAGCGTCTGCTTCATCTTCGCCTCCGTCGAATAGGCCGGAGCCCTTGCTTATCTCCACCTTTTAAATCCATTCTATTTTCCTATTTGACGTTATTGACTTGATTTCATCCTGCTTTTCAATGTCATCATCCTCATCTTTGTCTGCACCGGCGTTTGCCTTGCCACCTGGCATCTTTTCTTCCATTTCCTCATATACAAATGCATCCTCCTCATGTGGCATATTTGGTATCAGTTTAAAATCGAGCTGCATGAGCCATTGCATTGCTCTGGAGATAGGTGAATTCTGCTGCCTCTTGGAGAGGAACCTCATTTGTTGTTATAGGGAGGGAGAAAATGTACTCCCAAGGAAGGAGTAACGTCAGTTGAGTTCATAAAAAAGAAACAATCATTTTATTTTGTACTTCTAGAATAATGGCAGCTTCCGAGACTTCTGTACAGCATCAAGAGGGTGGTTTGTTCAATTCATATATGTAATATTCCCCACCTATAGTCCAATCCACGAAACCGTCTTGAACTGGTTTCTTGATGTAAGTGTTCCCCCAAGGTAGAAGTTTTGTAACTACAACTGATGTATGGCCTTTACAACGTATCTTGATCAAATTGGCCAATATGTGACATACTATCGTTGAGAATCAATGATTGTTCTCGATGCACCGTTTGGTCTAATCACTTACAACTTTCTTCAAATTTGGCATTATTCATAATGATTAGCCTGGAGGTAGAGAGTTTCCCCAGAAAATATTCATTAGTTTCGGCCGTTCCACATAATAATGTGCAGGAAGGTGGGTTCACCATCCACCGATAGCAGTATTCGTTGAACAAGCGCTGGTGATTTTGTGCAATTCTGTGTAGGTCTGCCCTCTTTTCGATGCAGAAAGCTTCCACTTCACATTGGAGGGCGATTTGGAGGCCAATGTTGGCAATGCCACTTCCAACATCACAAACATGTTCACCATATTTCAATGGGACCGCGGCTAGTATATCGTCTACAAATCTGAAAACATGGTCATATGCTATAAGATTGCACAATCGAATGTCTCACAGTGGCAGCATTTCCCCGTAGCTGGTGCTGCTGTAGGCATATGTAGTGTTCGTTAATATATTACGGTTCCTCTGGTTGTTTTGAATGTGCCGTCGGTATATGTGATGAACGATTAGGTGGGCGATATCGACAAGAACGGCCTCCCCAGCCAGACCTTTGGGTGCATAACTTGGTGCGAGGTAAGAACGTTTGATGAGCATGTTCGTCCTCGTTATTGCGTCAATCAGAGTGTTGGCCGCAATGTCAGTCTGCTGAAGTGCCGTGATGAGGGGTCCCGTTGATGGGTCTGAGATGTAATCTATGCACAATAAGGTCAGGTGCTTGTTCCATAATATATACTCACATTTCAGCATCATTACGGCGCTTCTCCGCAGTTCATCAATAGGTTCCCAAACAAACTCGAATTTAGCTCTTTTATCTCTTGGCTCACGAGGTCGTTGCATGGGAAACCTGGCAGAATAGTTTATAACCGAGACCGAAAATATTGATAAAGAAGGGCATGTCCCACCTATCGTATACCCCCATCCTGGGAAACAACAGGATGACACATTTCACGTCAGTTTCCACTGGATTCCGGCATTTCAGACAAAAGAGAACGACGACATTACAGTGCGAAAGGTAATCAGAGTCGTATGTGATAGGAGTGAATGATAACACAGACTGGGCTGATATTTGTCTCGGCATGCACTGAAGGCAGATATTCCATCCACTCCAAGTTTTCGCCTGATGTTCTGTATTTAGTGTCTTGAAATCCATGGGAGAAAAACCTACAAAGTCTTACGATGTTTTCTGACTAAGTGTCAGTTGTGAACTAGGGTAATTGATCTCATGCCTACCTCGCCTCTTCCCATGTTTCTCCAGTGTGATCAAAGCCATTAAAAGAAGCCAAATAACTGTAGAAATGAGCCTTTAGTAATGAATATGAGCCAATAGGGACATACAATGGGCGGCTGCTCCAAACATCATTAAGCTCCGATTTCCAGTAACTGATATCGCATGGCTTGAGGCTTCTCGTTATCTAATCAAAAGTCACAATTGTAATATTCAGCATCGTCTGCACTCACAGCTTTGTTCACCTCAAGAATGTTGTCTCCAATGAGAGACACAATACTGCGCTGCTCCACCTCCATGCCAGTCGTTGACAGAAATGAGCGCAGAGTGTCTTCAGCCACACTGATCATTTCCTTTTGCTCTACATCATTGTCCGACTTGTGACAAATTGGTGTCAGTGTGATGGTTGGGTCGGTATTTGCGTGGGGTTCATCGTATGAAGGAGTAGCTTTACTCCGCGTGGTGACGGTTATGGCCGATACAGACTGTGAGGTGGATCCAGCTGATTCTAAAAACACCACATCCATCTCTCGACATAAACCGGCTATCATAAATAAGCGGCCTAATTCAACAAGAAAGACAAGGATATTCTTACAAATCTCTTTCCGGGCTAGGTCTATGTGGTGACCTGGTGTAAATGCGAGGAAGGTCGAGAATGATCGAGGATTTACTGCAATGCAGGTGATTCCAGAGGTTTTGGTGGGCCGGATTAAGGAAATCTTCATTCAGCGAATATATGGATCAATGAATCGAGAAACAGAGGGCATGACATAGGTCATAGACAATGGAAGCGTACCTCAAGTTCCGGTAGATTTGAAAGACACCAATCAAGGTCGAGACTGTGACGGTCCATCGTAGGATTTTTTGACAGAACATCCATGTTCTGCTGAGTCCAGGGCCATACCAAGCGTATCGACACTCCATGTAGAATCCACGAGTAAGTTTGTTTATCAACATCATTAAATTTGACTGTTTCTACAGTCCCCCCTTGTGAAAATACCGAATCGTAAGTTTGGTTGTCCAGGGCATGGACTAATGTCCAGGGCATGCGGCTGACATTTGAGGGCCCAGTGACAGATAAGATTAAGTTCAAAGCATTTGACCCACTTTCCATCGTTTGAGTTACTGATTTGGCGTCCCATTTGGGAAATGGGCTAACTCCCTTAGGATCACAATGCAGCTCGTGCATTATCCCTGAAGCGATCCGACGTGCTGTGACCTCTAGGGGTTC
>Ga0335072_10006416_pt1 | contig 17188 bp, 12 predicted proteins | sample Lox_Sample_21_FD_206725 | JGI IMG/M metagenome (GOLD analysis project Ga0335072, IMG submission 206725) | Soil microbial communities from Loxahatchee National Wildlife Refuge, Florida, United States - Lox_Sample_2.1 | ecosystem: Environmental > Terrestrial > Soil > Wetlands | place: USA...
CGGGTCACCTAAAAATCGGAGCCACAGACGATGGCGGTATCTGGAGGGCAGGGGCAAGATAAATACCGTCATCTAAGTCTTGTCATCCGCCCCTTTCTTGCCGATATGATTTCTCTCGCCGACCTCTTTCTCTCGCTACCCCTTCGAGGGTTCTTGCTAGTTCTCCCCAATTTCGGATGTATCTAAGCATCTCTTGGAGATCGGCAATCTCGTTATGGAGGTAGAACTCATTCTTTGATCGTGACACTTCTTTCTTTCTTGCCGACTCCCTCCAACTAATCCCTAGGAATTCTCATCCATCTCTACCACTCCTAAATCAGTTCACATAGCATCTAAACCCCGAAACTCTCCCCCAGCATATACCGAGAATGTCTCATGTCTCCCTCCATTGCATTAGGTCCACAAGAACTAATAATTTCTGACTCACTTAGCAAACATAGTATTGTATCGTATCGTATCGAATTTGTTGAACACTCTAAGTTGTTCAGAATTGTTCGAGCTCCTGAAGTCTCGAAAGAAAGAAATAAAGCCTGCACTCTACATTTCCAAGCCGCTCCTCTCCCTACCTTGTCACAGTATTTAGAAACTTCAAAGCAATGAATCGCCACTAACTGGACCTCTCACGGCGATCGATAGGCCTTGTCGCCGTCTCTCTCCTCTTGTCGGCGTTAGCTTTCTGGCGCTCAACGGGATTCTTGTCGCTCCTGCATCTACCGGTCATTTATTGAGGTGGATGGTCACAGACACTGAATATGATTATGTCTGACTGCCTACGCTTTTTAAATGTTGGCTCGTCCTCCGTCTGCTGGGCAGATGATATCCCTTGGGGTATGGGGATAGAGGAGGGTCGGAGATGTGCTTTTTATAACTCGGGAAAGAATTCTAGACTAGCAGTAGTAGGGTTTACTTCTGTGGCACATCCCATGGTTTAGCATTACGCAGGATGAACTCATGCTCTGTTCCCAGACTGGGTGCGGGAAAAGGTGTGAATTCTTCTATGGCTTCGACTGGAATATTTTATACAGCTCTTTAATCGCATTTGATGTCCTTCTTAACCCTGTGAATTCTCCAATCACAATGATCTTCTGAAATTCTGCCATCGTCCCGTTCAGATCACAGGTGGCTGTTGATGATATCGACGACTGTTCCACACAAATTAGCTCAAGAATCCAAAGCTATACGAAAGGAATATACTCACAAGCAGGCTTCAAGCTCGCCCCACCAACCAAGAACCCGTCAATATCCTTCTGTGTCGCCAATTCCTTACAATTCTTCTCATTGACACTCCCACCATAAATAATCCTCGTCTCTGTTGCCGTCTTCTCATCAACTTCCTTCGCCAGCCACTGTCTTATGGCAGCATGCACTTCTTGCGCCTGATCGGCCGTAGCTACCTTGCCCGTGCCAATGGCCCAAATGGGCTCATACGCAATAACCACCTTCTTCCAAGCCCCCTCAATATCCTTAAGCTCCTTAGCAACAGTGCCCAACTGGCTCCTCACAACCTCAATAGTCTCCCCTCTCTCCCTCTGCTCTAAGCTCTCACCACAGCACAAAATAACTCCAATGCCGCCTTGCAGCGCAGTCTTGCACTTGCTCGCGACGAAAGCGTCGTCTTCTTGTAAGATCACGCGACGCTCAGAGTGTCCGAGTAACGTCCAGGTTATACCAGAGTCTTTCAGCTGGTCGACGCTGATCTCACCTGTGAAGGCGCCGTTGGGCTTGTCAAAGACGTTTTGCGCGGCGACTTCGAGGCCGGGACGGAGGTGCTCGCGCGCGAGGAGAAGGTAGAGGGCTGGAGGGGCGATGACGACTTCTGCGTGGGAGAGGAACTGTCAGCTTGCCTTGCATGAGTACCTGCATTCCAATACTTATGCTATGTAGCTAGGAATAGATAACCGTGGACGTGTGAAAAGGTAGCGGGCAAGCGGCTGTGAGGTAGGATGATGGAGGGGCATTGCGGTCACGTACCGACGTTTGGGTCCAGTTTGGCATCGTTGAGGTATTTGATGATCTTCTTGATGGACTCCACAGAGCCATTCCTGCAAATGCAAACACGTCAGCTCTAAGACTCCATTATGGCCAAGCTCCGCAAGCTCCCCTCAACCTTCCGGCACCCCACCAGAACTCACATCTTAAAGTTCCCACCAACAAAGAACTGGCGAGACATGATAGCAATTGATCTTCTCAATCAATTGGAACTTAGTACTAATAGGATGGTGTTAAATCTCGCAAGTCAGGCTAGAGATTTCTAAGAATTTTGGAGCTAGTTTTCGGAGGTTGATGTTGGTGTTGAGATCACTTTGGTGGGGAAAGACTCCGATGTCAGGTGGTGGGGCAGCTTTTAGCGGGAGTGCCCGACCTCACATCCCTAAAAAGTCCGCTCTGCACGTGAAGCTCAAAGCTTTTCACAATAAAGAAAAAAGCCAGTTCATGCACACATATCTCCATGTCACACTCCCCCACAGTAATTATGTACAGATGTACTGCTTGCAGGATCGCTCTGCCTAATCCCTCATTTGTGATTTGTCCAGATAGCCCAATGGGCGCTCAGCGGACCGGGACGGTGCGCTGTTCAGCGCTAAGGTGAGCGAGTTGCAGCACGCTATACGCCTGATTTGCTTGATAAACAGTTCCCGTTGAGATTCTTGGGCCTCAACGCATGGACGGCGGGCACGATGTGTTGGATGTGGAGTCAGAGATGCTTATAACGGTGCGACTTCGCTGTTTCGGAATTTCATTTCATTGAGTCAACTTACTGCATCATGTTGTTAGGTGTCAAGTGATAGCCTTGCATTTCATAAAGGTAATATTTTGATTGCATTGCCGCTGTACCACTGAACACGATTTGTTACAGTTTTGATCACTATTGATTGTTGACTTTGTCAACCAACGACAAAGGAAATCCATCAGCGCCGCCAAATTTCCCGCCAGATTCCTGCCAAAAAGTACTTCCCGTGGCTACCTTTGTGGAGGCAAAGACTGTTCCTTGTACCTACACAAAGCTAAGGAGATCCAAACCCAGTGATATACAACAAAGGGAACTGAAAGGTACGGATAGAAAGCCGGTGGACAGAAGTATTGATTTGCGAACATGACATCAAATTTTTTGAGGACAGATTTCTCGTGCCCACAGTTGAGGATGTTCTAATGAATTCAGGATAAAATCTGGAGCAGAGATCGACTAGTCCCTGTAGATGGGCTCTCGATGTCGAGGAGCGAATGGATTTCGTACATATTTGAAAGGCATTTCTGGATCCAGAGGTACGGGTACGGGTGATAAGGGCCTTCTACGTGGGTATTCGAAGTCCCTAGTTCGTGGAAGCAGCATTGGTTCGGAGGATAATGGTGACAGAGACCCTACGCGAACGTATTCTGGGTCTCTCATCCGCATTGGTAGCTCGTCTTGATGAATGATATCTTCCGCACGCCTGAAGTCGGTGCGAAGTCGAAGCTCTTCTCGCGTTGGAAGTTCTGAAAATCGTCTGACATCCTCCCGAATGCGGGCGTTGGTTTCTTCCCGTAGCCGAATATCTTGGAGTCTGAGGTCTTCCCGACGTCGAAAGTCTTCCTGACGTCTGATATCTTCCTGACGTCGAAGGTCTTCCTGACGTCGAAGGTCTTCCTGACGTCGAAGGTCTTCCTGACGTCGAAGGTCTTCCTGACGTCGAAGGTCTTCCTGGAGGCGAAGGTCTTCCTGATGTCGAAGGTCATCCTGGAGGCGAAGATTTTCAAGCCTGAGGACCTCAGCTTGTGTATCGTTGAGTGCGCGTATTTCTTCATCAATCGAACGTCGTGACGAGCCCTGTGAACGATTGTCCGGATACATGATCGTTCTTTGAGGCGACATCGACATCGAGGTTCGGTCAACAGCAGCTTGCCGAGAAGCGGTAGTAAATCCTGCGGCAAAAGCTTCAGCCTTTGCTTCGCTGATCCGATGTTCTACCTCTCTAGGATCGTTGCTCAATCTTTCGTATGATTCCGCCCGTCTGCGCGGAGGATCTGGTACATAGGCTGCTGAATGCCGTCCGGGTCTGTCAACCATGAAATAGCCTTTCTCGTGTTGCTTCCGGATCCTCCCCTTCCTGTGAGCATATCCACTGTCACGACGCCGCCGACTTTGAGAGCTCCGAGAAGTAGACGAAATTGTTTCGCTATCGCTATTGCTATAGGCGGAACTGCTGTCACTGTCCCTGTCACTTGAACTGCTAGTCCGGCTGGAGCGACTGGACCTGCTGTCATCTGAGGGGTAGTGAACGCTCTTCCGTCTGTTATAGGTCTTCCCACCAGGTTTCCGCTGTGGCCCGCCTGTCTCTATTACATGAATGATATCATCCTGCCCTCCTTTCCCTCCAGGTTTCCCGCCGTTCTTGGGTCCCTCATGTACCACTTGCACGGGTTGAGGACCGACTCTTCCTGCTGGTCTGCCCTGACCTTGTGGAGGCCCTTGTGAGGGGGCTCTTTGAGGTGGAAACTGTTGATTTTGGGGCTGTGGCGGAGGGGGAGGTTGGCTCTTGCGAAATTTGGCCCTTTCGATGGTATCATGCAGGACCACCGCATTGACATCTTGCCGAGGTGCCCTCTTCAAGAATAGCGTAAGTGTGTCGGTTTCTTTGTTTTTTGTTGCCTTGTTAACTACTGTGACGCGATCCATTTGGCACAAAGTCCATGTGAATGCGTGATCAAATTCGAAGTTGTTTTTATCGTCGAGAATTTTGTTGACCTGAGTGTTCATGTGAGGTGAAAGGTCAGCCTTCTTGTCAGCGACAGAGCGTTTCTTATCCAGTGCTTTGATCTTCTTGAGAATGACATCTTGGTCATAGACTTCCTGGCTGATAATTACTTTCAGCCAAGTTGGTTTCGGACCCTTGGGGCGTTTGGAGCCTTTCTTTTGTTTCCTGGTATCTTGATCTTTCTTATTGTCCTGGAAGTTCCGGTCGTTGATCGGTTCTTGCTTGCGCAAATTCTGAACCTCATATGTTGTCATCAGTTTCCTATAGAACTCCTCTGGAGGTGGAGGCGATAAGTCGGAGAATTTTGTGGTGTTGATGTAAGGCGGCGGAACAAATTGCCGTTGCATAGGCTGTTGCTGCCCTTGTTGTGGGGGACCCGGAGGCGGAGGTGGAGGTGCTTGTGCTGGACCTCGGTTCATTTTCACTATCTGGGGTGTGTAGTGATCGTCAAATGTACTTCCGAAAGAAGTGTCGGCGTGTTTGATGAGAAGTGGGACGGAAGAGTGGCAAGCGCAGAGTTGGGCGACGGATGGGAAGGAGTTCTAAATAACAAATTGACAGGAATGTGAGGCTGAAGCGAGGCTTCACTTGATGAGATTCCTGAATCGAAAAAGTGAGGCGTGCGAAGGATGGTGCAGGGAAGGGAGGTGTGGAGTGATATAAGTAAAGTCTGTCAAATGCTTATTATGACAGCTCCCGCTCCCTCTGGTTATGGAAACAGCCTTTTCACCGATCAAAAGAGGGGGTATCCAACGGGAGAGGGGTACGGTCCGTAGCCGCTCCGCCACGCGAATCTCGATACGATAAGAGAAGGCACTTGTCACAGTTTCCGAGTCAGTACTGCTGTGTTCTTTGGTAACCGTTCAGACCAAAACCATGCCCGGATGGATCGCAGCATAGAAGGGCAAAAAGGTGGCTTGAGGGCATCGGTGAGGCATTACGGCCATAGACCCTAGACATAAAATCCACGCTTATGCATTATGCACCTGCAACACCCACCCAATAACGGTTGGCAACATTCTTATCCAGTATGCAAAAGGTGTCATTCGCCAGTTTCTACGGTAGGCAACCGCGTTACTTTGACGACGGAGAGACGCGCAAGATGCTTGATCCTGACTCGCGAATGGTCAGGCTTGCGGGGGTTTTATCCAGCTTCGCCCCGTTCGTATGTAATGCAAGGCGTGACGGCTGACCTTACTCATGATTGCGAACGCCTGGTGATGTGATAATGCAATGATCGACAATGATGCAGGATGATTTGCTGCTTGCTCTTCACAGGGGAAACCCATTAGCCAAATAGAAGAAGATCGATAGGTGGGTCGATTCGAGGGGAAAAGCAACGATTTCATTTGAGGCTAATCTGCGCTCGCCTGGGAAAGGTGGGGCAGTCATGTGATCCTGCCTCGTGCTTCGAACCCATGTATGCAGTACGAGATGCCCTCGAATCCCATCGCATTCTCCATGCACAATAGGTCTTTCTCATTCCAAATGCGGCAATGTCTTGATCGTTCAGTTTTGTGTGCTCTCAAAACACAGAACCGGCGAACAGAGGCCAGGTCGGTCCGGCTGAACGAGGCGGCCAATATTGCGAACCGTATCTTCTCCAGTCTCATCGCCTAAGGTGCCAATGAGGATTGCGAAAATTGGCGCACGTGTCGGCTTTAGCTATCGGTGAACACCCGACTGCAGCACTTCAGCGACGCCATACTTTCCTGCTTCAGCGCTGTCGTTGGTGAGAAGACCGAAGCCAAACACTGCAAGCAGAGATCGGGCGTCGACTTTACTCCCTTCAAGAGAGGAATTGGCGTATCGTACCTGATCGATCGCATCGTCTTGAACAACGAACATCCTGAACGTCACCATGATGATAGGTAATGTTTCTACAGTGTTATTTGTTGTCAACTAACAATGGTTGGGTCGCAGGAAAGAATCTCGTGTACACTTTGAGGCTGGCGGCTTCACAGAAGGTTAAAATCCCAGTGCTGAATTCCAGAGCCACGGACTTACTCGGCATCGGCTCTATGCCAGTTTAGGAAGGTGTTTTTGACCATGACGTGTTTGACCATGACGAAAGCATGCATGTGTATGGGTTTCACATTTCGGTTTTAAATCTATCTACTACTGTACCAAGGCCCTTGCGTATTTCTTTGCACAAAGCCATGCAAAACATATGTTTCACAGCGTGTTATACTGGAAACATATTAAGGCGGACCCATTTTTGATCTCGAATCATAGCCTGCCAGCAAAACCGTGTATCCCTAACCGTACAGCCGAGTACACTTTATTAAATAAGGCAAATCTGTTGACCGATGTATTCCATAAACCAATTCTAGAAGCTCATTCATCGCTTCCCGAATCCCCGTCGTAGTGGGGCGTAAGGAGGCGTTTCCGAGTCAGCGCACACCACCTACCTACCCATCAAGCCAATGTGGTCGCACGCCCCACGATTTAGGGTGGTTGATTAGCTCTAATCCATGTCCATGATAACTAATTTCTTTCGATTCTGCGATTTTTCTCCCAATGGATCGCTCGGTTGGGCATCTGAGATTTGTTTTCCTTCAGCCTCATTGCCAGTGACCCCAATGAGCCACGTACCTGAAATGGGCGTTACTCGAGGAGCAATCGTAGCTGTCTACTGCATTGCTAGACTTCTCTGGACGAAAGCAGGCCATCTGTGCTGCATACCTCATTCACCCTATTCGTTTCACGCTGCAATGACGATCGAAGGGTCATGCATGCGACCCTTGCGAGCGATGTATCTCAACATGCTAAAAGAACGGAAGTAGTGTCACGATTCTGGGCATTTTCACCGCATGAATTATATCGCTAGTATAAATCGTACAGCTTCGTAACCCAGCGTGGACACGCGACAGTTGTCCTGACTTCAATACTGTACATAATAGGCGATATAAATGTGGGGCAATCCAGCCGGGCGGAACTACCCCACATAGTCTTGGAAGTCTGAATCGTCATAGCTTTCGACAAGTGCTAAAGTCTTGGGCAAGATTCCATTTCTTCAGACTCTGGCAACGTTCTGTCTCGCAAGTAGGGATGGCGCATATCGCTGTGAGATCCATCAATCCTATCAAGCGGTCACTAATGGTGGAAACTAGTTTTCAATTGGTTGTATCTAGCTTCGATTGTTTCGGTTTTCCGTCTTCGGAGGCAGTGGATCAAGTCTTTTCAGCTAGGAAAGAGTGGGATAATTAGGCCGTCCTGCATTTTCCTTGTCTGGACTAAATTTTGATTTGAAAGGCATATCTCATGGATTCGGCTTAAGAACCTGGCCGAGTTTTGACAACTCATTCCCAGGCTATATTAGACGTTACACGAAGCCTTTCCTCCCATTTGCTCAATTCACAGAGCGTACCCCCACGTCATTTTGGCCATAACGATGGATAGATGCAGAGAAACAATGAAAGCGAGAATCGTCAGCGATTGTGGCGAGTATTTGTGTTTGAACGGCTTAGTTTGCCCGACAACATTCTGTGAAAACTCGAAGTGCATGAAACAAACGTCGTACTATCCGACGAAACCCACGGTAGTCTTGTCAACTGAAGACAGCAATACGGGGCGATATATTACTGAGCACATCATTCAAGAAATGCATATGGCAGTACCGAGATCGCTATGCACCCTTAATTGATGCTGAATTTATGGAACATGGAAAACTCGGACCTGAATGAAGGGCGATCGGCGGTTCAAATCTTTTATTGAATATACGACAGTTCCGAGACTGTTGCCCGCAGGTTTGCATCAGCCATTGTCTTCCAAGAAATCTCTATGTTGCGGTGTTAATGGTATATGTCCAATGTTGCTCAGGAGGTGGGAAATCATCTTCCGTCATCTATTGACCTTTCTCATCGATGGAATCTGACTGGGCTAGTGCATTAGTTCATCTAGACGCGTGCCTCTCATGTACATGACTCCTCTGTCGACCCACTTTCATTAGGGGTAGACATCCGTTAGACAAGGAGAACATGACTTCCTAGCTTCTTCATAGCCGCAAGCCAGTCGGTGCTATTTGGATCCGTTTCAAGGGATCTGCGCATCATCCAACAGGTCTCCATGACCTCCATAGCTTTCCAGGATGTGCCAAATATATGCTCATCTATTTTTGCTGCAAAAGCTAGATCTCGAAAATTCTGCTCTTGATCATGAGCTACCATGCAGCCAGCGATGCAGAATGGCCATGCCACATTTCGGATGAGCTCTGCAGCTGATAGGGCATTGAGTGCGGTCAAGGTCCTCGCTACACATTCACGCACTTCTGGGAGTTTTGGATTTGGGCCAGAAACGACGACATTTAGATAGACTTGCGCAGCACAAGCAAATACGTGGGTAATCTTACTAACTACCAGATCTTTCGAACACCTGTCCATATAATTCTTCACGTACGCTCCATAACGGTTTGAGACTTGTAACAATCTCTCAGTAAGCTTTGCGGTGCCAATTTCAAGACGCTGTTCAATATCACCAGCTCTGCGAACTAGTTCTCGGACATTCAGCACGCCATCACTCACCATTCCCTTCTTCCAGTCTTCCAACACTGCAATCTCGCGGATGATGGTCATGACCCAGTTCTTGCAGTCCATCAGGTGCTGGAGCTGGACCTTGCTGTCAGCGTTATCGAGAGCGGCGGCGCAGATACCGGCGTACTGAGGCCTGAGACCTGTGGAGGCCGAGCCGAGAATGTCGAACGTGATGATGACGCCGCTGAAAACCACCATAGCATGATCTACGAATTTGAGGGACGTCGCTTCCGTGCTGGGCTTAAAAGGCGCGTGGAAGAATGTGCCAGGCTTTGAGAGGAGATGGCGCGGGCTGCAGTAGGGGCGCAGAAAGGTGTGGAGATCTGGTGCAGCCCGGGCGCCAGTCCTCCATGTTGTCTGTAGAGACCTGTATGACATCTCTATTAACTCGACTATACATCAACCATAAAGTATTCCCCAGACTCACCTCCAACAATATCAGCTGCACAATAAAAGCCAAAACCTCAATACTATCTTTTAGGCCCTCATCAGGACCTTTCTGACTCAAGATGCCAATCCGGCTCCTTAAACCCGCTATCGCACGCACATACAGTTGCCTGTTGTATCCGAATCCATTTTTCTGTTCTTGCTCTACAGTCTCTCCATGATTCGAGCTTCTTTGACCAGGGTCATGCCGCATCGTGGCATTCCAATGCCAGTCAGCCAAGCTTAGTGCAGCATCATACAACGGCCTTGTCTGCAGTAACAGAGTGAGGAGCCACCACCATCTGTAACCGAAGGCTAGTAAAATGGAAACTGAAGCGGAAAAATGACGTCGAGATAATGCATCAACAAGATGGCTTCGAGCTCAGGATGGAGTGCAGTGACCTCGCAAGGAAATAGACCAGTATTGCTGGGCCGGGCCAGAAGCGCGAAATTACTGGAGCTGGGAATCTGGGATACAGATAGCGTCTCCGGACAGGAAGTCCCAGACCGTCCTACCCGCTTTGTCCTTCCGTCCTCCACTCCGCTCTGCCCTGACGTCTCAAACCCGTCAACGCACGGGCCCTTCTCAAGCTATCCGTTGTCCTCTTGACGCCGCTCCGGATCTCTTCCATTTTCTGAGCTCGCTCCTTTTTGTCTGCTGGTGTTTGGCCGTCCAGCCAGGAGGGCTTGACGGCGCCGCCAAAGCCATAGCAGGTGATTTGAAGGGTGGTGCAAGTGGCGCAGATAAAAGGTGAGTTAATGGAAGGGCCGGGGCGTTTCTTTTTACGTGCATGGCAAGTCCAGCACCCAGAGGACGCCATTGGAAATGTTTTTTTTTTTAACTGAGAAATGGCGCAGCGGCGTAACGTAGGTCCTGGAAATTCGTCTGATAGTTCGTGGAACTTGAGATTCTGAAAACCTCTTACTGTCGGTGACACGGTTGCTCCATCATCCACGCTGAATAATTCAACTTGCTCTCGTTCTTTGCTTCGAATTACTTCCGCAGTGCCTTGGGGCGTTTGGCCGATTCATGGAGAACGTAATTGGTGATTACAATGTTGTGTCATCGGTTCGCATTGCCATTGAAGAATTCGTCCAATGAGAGGAAAGTGTATGTTCGGTCTGCATTGCTGTCCGCACTGCCGCCCAGAAAGATGAAGGTGGATTAACCTAAGAAATACACCTCTTTAATTGTCTTGGAAAATCTGAGAAGCTGCTGATAAATGGCTCTCCTGATGCAGTCTTCTTTTGTATATATGGCAAGATATGCCCATGAATATCAATCACTTGGTTGCTTTCAATTGTAACTCTGCTGAATATTCTTATCTTAACTGTTATTCTACTCCTTTATTCTCTCGAAGATGAATACCAAAGTTTTGAAGCCAGTGGAGAAGGCCTGAGATGATATTAAAGGACTGGTAATGCATATGTCTAATAACTTCCTCTTGACCATATTCTGGCCATCTATTTAGAAATGGGACCTCAAAGAGATACCTGGATTAACGGGCAAAGTGGCTTTAGTCACTGAAGCAAAGTACTTCTACATTTTAAAGTTTTTGGTCCAAAAGCTGATAGCCAGTAGCTCTTCAGATGGTATCGGGTATCACACAGCCCACCAGATGGCCCTCAAAGGCGCTAAAGTCTATATTGGAGCCCGAAACCAGGCCAAAGCTATCGAGGAGATGAAGCGCGAGAGCCCAGGCATAGCAGCGGATCAGTTTCACCCCTTTGCAGCTGATTTGGGAGATTTGAGAGCCGTCAAAGATGCTGCTCAGAAGTTCATGGAGAGCGAAAGTAGACTTGATATTCTAGTTAACAATGCTGAACTGTAAGTTGCAATTTCTGGATGATGAGCTTTGACTGATACCTTCTAGGCTTGCTAGACCTTTAGACATAGGCTCAACTGGAATTTCAGTCTCCTTCGCCACGAAGTAAGGTTCCCAATCCTCCGTATCTGATTCTTGAACCACTTAAATATTAACTACTAAAGCCATCATGCCCTATTTGTCCTCACCACTGAACTTCTCCCGCTCTTGAAGAGTACCGCCGTCTCAAACCCCGGCATACGTGTTGTAATGCTCTCATCGACAACCCACGCGCTGTCTCCCAAGGGAGTACGGTTCGGGTCCGTTTGGTGCGTTCAATGCAGAACTAGATGGCAGAGATGGAATGCCCAGTAACCTCGTCCGCTATGGTAAGTTGGACTTTTAAAGTGAAGCGATAAAGTATAGCGGCTGATTATCTTACATGCACAGGGCTGTCGAAGCTGGCGAACATCCTATTTGCTAAGCAGCTCCAGAAGATTTTTGATGCCGAGGGCATCCAGGGCATCTCGATCTCTCTCTCCATCCAGGCGGCGTCAAAACAAGTAAACAAGCTCTTTCCCCTCCTTGTCAGACCAACAGTTAGCATTTAAGTCGTATGTTTTATAACAAAAGCTAATTGTCCCTCCCGATAAAGGGCTCCATCAAGTTCGTCAGCCCCGATAACCTTTCAAGACTCGACAACTCCCTCTCGCCCCTGGAAGGCGCCATGACTTCGCTCTTTGCAGCTACGCACCCGATTATATGGGCGGAAAAAGAGAGGTTCAAGGGGGCATATCTGATGCCTTATGGGGTGGTGGAGAGCCCGGGTGAGGATACGATGAATCCCAGGTTGGTAGAGGAGCTGTGGAATACAGTGAGGCGGTTGTGAGGGGTGTGACACTTGAGAAGTTGTTAGGGTTCGAGAGTAGAAGCTATGGAGGCATGCTCCATGTTGAGTATTACAAAAGTTGCTGCTCTAGCATTTGACATCCGATTGGATTGGATTAGATATCTAGGGATCTGAGATTATTCTACCTGGGTAACCTACTGTGAATTCTCAGCCCTATCTCCGCGCCACGGTGGCGAATAAACTCCGCTTAATGCCAGCCTTGACCCCGCAAACCCCACTAAGTACCATAAGAAATTAACGACCTGCCATAAAGAAAGGCGCGCATTACCAAGCCTCGGTGCTTCGGCCTCGAATTCGCGCGCCGTTTAATAGATTGATTACCTTACCCGATGTTACAAATCATATCTAATCTTGCGAAGCGGAGCCTGTGATAGGCTACTTTCGTACTGATGGCGTCTAAGTCCGACTGTGGCGAGGCTATTTCCGTGGGCTTAGAACCTTGAATTGCTTACGCGTTGCGCATTGTCGTAGCTGACCTTATTAGAGAACTTTATACTAAGTTTATAGATGTGATGTGATGCGAAGTTTACGCTATATATGAATGGATGGGATAGGGGTATATATACCCTATGTATCGCCAAGATGTCGATTATCTTCAGCAGCGGAAGAAGATAGAATAATAAGCTCTAACCTATTTGACGAATATAACCTCTAGCAAAAATGGATTCTCCAAAATACGCACAATTCAATGTCTCGGCGACGACGTATAAGACTGTCAACGGGCATGATCTTAAGACGTATATCCTTGTTCCCAAGAATGCCCCCAAGGGCAAACGACCCATATACGTGAAATTTCACGGAGGCTATCTAGTTCGTCCTTCTCCCTTCCCCATTCCCTCATGAAATCCAAGCACATGACTAACAAACACCACCAGGTCCTCGGCGAATCCATCTACCCAGACTGGATGTCCCAATGGACTCTCGACTACCTCCTTATCCACAACGCCATCCTCGTCACCCCCAACTACCGCCTCATGCCCGAAGCCAGCGGCACCGAAATCGCCTCCGACGTCGCCGACTTCTGGACCTGGCTCTTCCACTCCCTCCCCGACTACCTCGCCCACGCCCACCCGGGCATCGAAGCCGACCTCGACCGCATCTGCAGCACAGGCGCAAGCGCGGGCGGCTATCTCGCCGTCCAGTCGGCCTTCCGGCGCGACCAGGCGTACGGCCGCGTCAGGGCTGTCATAGGCGCCTACCCGATGCTCGATGTCGGCAGCGAGTTTTTCTCCCGGGAGCTGGGCACGCAGTATCCCGGGGGTTTGCCGACGCTGCCGGGATCGGTGCTCGATGACCATCTTGCGTCTGTGGTGCCCGGTGCGGTGGTTAGTGAAGTCGATCCGCCGGGCCGGTTTCAGCTGGCTGTGGCGATGGTGCAGCGGGGGAGGTGGGCGGAGTTTCTAGGGGAGGACGAGGAGCTTTATCCGATGAGGATGGTAGAGAAGGTGGAGGAGGGGAAGGTCCCGTTTATGTTTTTCTTTCATGGCGTGGATGATACGGGTGTCCCTGTGGAGGGGACTGTGAGGTTTGTGCAGAAGGTGAATGAGAAGTTTGGCAACGGGAAGTGCTACTTGTATACCGGGCCTGGAGAGCATGGATTTGATTTGCCTTTCAAGGTGGATGATCCGTGGATGAAGGAGGGGCTGGGAAGGGTCACGGAAGCATGGCTTGGGAATTGAAGAGGTGATGTAGACTGAGAGTATGATTAGAGAGCAATATAGAGTCTAGTTCAGAATTTTGAGCTCGCTTTGACCTGGTATTTGATCTCTCGACCCTTCCTTCTCCCATCTTGTCTCAATCTAACCTGCCGTATTCAGGATCTAGTCTGTCTTCTCTACTATTGGAGTCTGGCATTATCTTCTCTCACCGCCCCCAAATTCTAAGCGTAGAACATTCATTTGCTTTGAGTCTAACCATACATATTCGGTGAAAATATTCAAATTGCAAGTGACTACGGAATCTTGAGAATATTGCATGTGTGTCACTCATTATCACTTTCATTGAATCATAATACAGTCATACTATTGAATGACATCCTCAAGGAGTCGCTGGCTTATGATCGTGGATATGAGATAAAAATTTGCCCTCCTACGTTTTCTGACGACGCTCTATCACATCAGAAACGAAGCAAAGGAAAGCAGGTTTTGAAAAGGGCCTTTCAGATGATAGGGTTAGACTAGACAGAACCGTTCAGGCTTCAGCTCCGCGCAACCGGCCGCATGTTTCTTTAACACCTCCCCTCCATTATGCCGTGGACGTTTAAATTAAATGGAAACGAATTTTTGGTTAGTTTTGATGCAATCAAAAGTTCTCATTCCGTTATACTTATTTGGAGTCAAAAATTGCGGGAGATGATGGTTGTAGTAGCGATTGAATGCAGAATCTCTAAAACAAAGGCAAGGCCGATCGCGTGGCCAACCGCAAACTGCGATAATAGTAGGTTTGACTAGATTCCAGGCGAGGCGGATGATCTGCCTTTCGTTTGGCAATATCTCACTAGCCGGCCCCTCAATGGTAGCTTCCTAATTTAGAAATCCTCCATCCTGTACTATACACCTCATATGAAGGCTCCTCATATGGATGGGTACTAGAAAGGTTGTCAGACCAGCCCAGCAATGTGATCAACACACACATAACCTAATGTGACTCAAAGTTGATAGAAAACAACAAGCAACAATACGAACTTACATCTTCAGCGCCTCGACCGCGTTCCTAGCAACATCCTCGCCAACGCACAGCGTTTAGACCCTAGCCTCCTGCACCTCTTCCAGTGTACCCAAGCTTCCGATATGCGGATTCGCTGTGTCTCCGGGGTGAAACTGGCCGGTACCCATGGCGGTCTAGCAGCATTCGGTGTAGTTTCCTGAGCTGGGGTAGCGGCCTGCACCAGCAGCGAAGATAGCGGCCTTGCAGGCTGCGAGAGCGGATGGCGGCACAAGCTTGAAGCGCGCTGCAGAAGAAGCAACGGTTGCCATTCCGAAAGTTGAGCTTCAATTACGTCAAGACTTCTGGCCCACCAAGTCTGGACTAGCGCATTAGAATGCTTTTCAAATACCGGAAGATCAGGGAATTCAATTGTTTTGGTTCAGTAATGAGGTGTGATCTAGATGTGCTGATGCGTTAATTAGGACATAGAAGTTGTTCGTTGCGTGTTCGTTGCGTTGCCAGGTGCACCCTTGCCAATTAAGGTCAACTACGAATGTTGTAGGGGATAGTCCAGTACATGCGCTAAGCTAGCGCAAGCCACATGACGTTTAGCAACCTTAGCCACTAATATACGCTGCAGAAATCTCGCTAAATCTCAGCGTACACCCTTGTCGCGCTAATTTAACCTGTGTACTACTGTAGACTTTCCCGTACAACCTTAGTAGGCGGTTGCGCTCAGGTCACGTGTGTGTCGTTGATTGATGGGTAGGGAAAGTCCAGTACATCCACTAATTTAGTGGGCGCCACGGACTAGGGTTGAAAATCAGTGATTTTGAGTGTTTTGAATGTTTTGAAGATTTGGGTGATTTAAAGTACTCTTCTCAATTTGGTTTAGTGGATTCTGTTGATTCTGGTGATTTGGAAGGTGAGCGCAAAAGGTATAAAATGGGGAGGTTGAGGGGGGGTAAGATAGGAGGTTAGCTTGATTTCTATGTAAATCCCTACCATGGAAGGTTCTCGTCCGTCAACCCCTCCTCCTCCTTCCCCTAATGCTCCTCTTGAATCCACACTACTCAACGTATTGAAGCCCATGTCCTAAAGAGGGCTGGGAAGATGTGCAAAGAGATTGCGCCTTTCCTTGGTCTTACAATATGACAAGTTGGTATTGCATGCCAAGCTTTACGAGCAACACCCAGTCGTCGTTCAGGCAGGTCTCCAGTCTTAACTGCCTCTCAACTCGATGAATTTATCGAATTTATCTCAGCTTCAAAAGAGAATAGACGTCTGTCTTTATGACGCCTTGCGATTATCTTTGAATGGGAAGGCGTTAGTATTGGCGCTATTTGATCTGCTCTTGCACGGGCAAGGCTATAAGGTTTTCTCTAAGTATACATTATTTTGTTAACGCCTTGCTAATAAATTTATGTATCATTACATTGCTCTCCGCAAGCCTCCTATCCCAGAGAAGAATCGCTTGCTTCGCCTTATATTTGCTCTTGAACACCTCGAATGGACAGAAAAGCAGTGGGCAGCAATTCTTTGGTCAGATGAGACATGGATAACGGCTGGGAGCCATAGGAAGACGTATGTTACATGTATGGCTAAAGAGGCCCTTAACCCTACATGTATCTTTTGAAGGGTGTTGAAGTATCCCCCCCCATAAGCTAGTCCAAGCCAGCTGAACTTTCAGCTGCTATGATTGACAGATTAATTGTGTATATATGTGGGACTTACGTCTCACCGTGCTGAGAATAATTAAGCATCATTTTTCATTCAACAAAGGGAGCAAAAAGAAGTAAGCCTATCATCTTCCCTCTGTCAGATACCATATTAATTATAGAGGGTGGATGTTTCAGGGTTACTTTTCTAGTGGATATAGAAAAGGAGCTAGCCTCTTTTAGGAAAAAGGCAGGGGAACAAATACAGCTGAGTCATATTAAGCCCACGCAATTCCTATTGTAGATGGGTGGATACGGATGTCTCCAAAGCAGATCTTTATGCAAGACAATACACTTGGGATGCACATTCTACTACTGTTCAAGATCTTATTGAGCGTGGTATTCAATGCATTGAATGGCCGGCCTTTTCACCTGATCTAAACCCAATTGAGAATGTGCAGAACTGGATGAAATAGTG
>Ga0335072_10006418_pt1 | contig 17185 bp, 21 predicted proteins | sample Lox_Sample_21_FD_206725 | JGI IMG/M metagenome (GOLD analysis project Ga0335072, IMG submission 206725) | Soil microbial communities from Loxahatchee National Wildlife Refuge, Florida, United States - Lox_Sample_2.1 | ecosystem: Environmental > Terrestrial > Soil > Wetlands | place: USA...
TTTGACTACCCTCCTCACCAAACTCGTGGGGTTCTCTTTTTTTTATCACTCTCCCCCCCCCCCCCCCCCCCCTTTTTTTTTTGGCTTTTTGAAAGAGAAGGGGGGTTGGATCAATGGTGTTGCTTTTGGGATGGGTCTCTAGGTGGATGAGGAAAATCATGCTAGGTGCTAGGAGGAGGGGATTGGGAGAGAAGAATGAGGCTGACGTATGAGTGTTGCAGTACCGCTTATTGGGATTAATACAATGGTCATACTGTATGAGCTTATGCTCGGATGAGGCTACGTTAGAGATGGAAGGGTTGTAATGTTAGAGGGAATCAAATTGCTGACTACGACGCATGGACACTGGGTATGGCATCGGTGTTACAGGCGTTGACATAAGTTCTGGTTGAGCGGGTGATCAGCCTTAGAAGGTACAGCTCATCTGTTGTGATTGTTGTCATAAAATGTTAGGCAACGCACGGTGAAAAAGGAGGAATATGTATATAGTAATACACAAATGCTCGAATCTTAACAGCGTCATTTGGTCATACCTCTCAAAATATCTGCAACGAATGTGCATCCCAAACACGTATCAGACGCTATTCCAACCTCCATTCAAGATAAGTAATTACATCATTAGATCCACCGCGTAGCCGGGCTCCGCAGTACCTCGTCTTATAAGCCTTCAAGAAGACGAAAAACGCCGGTCCAATGTTAGAGTGCTATGCTGATCGAAGATTTGAAACGTAATCAAGTCGACATGTCCACCTCATTATATCCATTCCACCAACAGGATTTTTGTATATCCAAATAAGATATGACAATGAAAATCTTCCAGATGATTTTTCAATAAGGGGCCCGTAAATATGATATCTAGCTCATGACACATTGAGGTTGGACTTTTTCTTGCCCAGGCTGAAGCTAAACCGATCCTTCGTCGACTTATCTAGCTTCTCTGGTGTTTGTGGCGCTGCGTCACCTTCAGCAACGGCTGTTTCGTTACCCTCTTTGCTTCCCTCTCCAGATTTAAGCCATGCGAAAGATTTACGACTCATGCTCTTGCTTCCTTTGTTATTCCTACTTAGGCTCAATCCGCTAACCAAGCCATTGTCCTTTTTCTCATTTATGATCCCTGCCGCAGCCGCTTCTTTTCGTCTTCTTTCTTCATCCTCAACGGCGGACTGTTTACTAGCGGCAACGGCAGCTTTAACTTGGTCAGCTTGCGTTTTCTGATATTCCTTCCGCTTGGCTTCCTGTTCTTTTCTCAGCTTTTCATCTGCCTTGGCCTTCTCTTTCTCTTGAGCTTTTCTTGCCTTCTCCGCCTCTTTTTGTTCTTTCTTTTCTCTCTCCCGTTCAGTCTTACTATCACCTTTCTTGGTCTCCACAGTCGGAAGATTCATGTTGGTTATCTGGATCCCCGCACTTCGAGGCGCTCCTATTGGCGGTGATTTCGGTAAGGGCGCCGTCATAGCATGGTCAAGACTGGCGAATCCGTCATTATCATCAACTGGAGTGTTGGGAATCGAAACTTGTTTAGATACAGGACTAGGATGAGTGCCATTAGATTGTGGATGGCCCAGAGCAACTCCTGCCTCTTGAGATGCGAGAGCAACCTCCGCAAGTCCTTCTGCCTCTTGCTCTTTTTGGACAGCTTCCAGTGTCGTCTCTTGATAAAAGAGAACATAGGCGCATGCCATGCCGGGTTTGTCGCCAAAGAAGTTCCGCACGTAATGCTTGTCAACTGGCTCAACCATCTCATCGTCGAACAAGAGCCAGCCCCTATCTTGTGTCTTGATGATGGAAACATAGTGTCCATGATACGCATTTCCCCCAATATGCACTACGACAGCGTAGAGCTCATATAATCTGTCGGGATCTTCTGCATCGTCTGTCGTATTAAACATTCGCAAATGATAGGGATATACGACTCGGTGGAATAGCTTCTGCAAGCGTGTCATATCCTCTGTATATTTGAACCGTTTCAGATGTAAGGTCAGAATCTTAGGTAACTGCTTGATCTTCATGCGCTTTTCCGCTTCTTGTAGACCACCACAATTATCGCAGTGGAACTTGTTCCTCTCGCAAAGCATCTCCTCTGCAGAGAATTTCCGAAGACATGAAGTGACGGAGGAATGTTGCTCCAAATCGATAGACAAGTCCAAAAAAGTCTCATCTCGTTGTGAGGCAGTTTCGCAAGTTAGACATTTAGTCTCGGATGTCAAAACGCCCTCGAAGATCTCGTGGACCCAACCAGTTCCAGGTGTTCGCGTTCCACTGACAATACCCATTGTAGATGCAGCATTGGTTACTGCATTAACCATTGATTGAGCTAGCCCAACGTCCTGGCGCGGGGGTTCCAATTCCTTCATTCGCTTCGCATTATCCTCAACATTCGTGATAACGGCATTAAGAACCAGGCCATAAAACTCATGAGCATCCTGATGCATTGATGTCCGAAACATCTCATTGTCGCGCTTGAATATCTCCAAAAATCTCTGCGGGCTAAGGACTCCTTTCCTCGATTCACTTCCTATCACAGCCATAAAAATGTCCTTCAAAGCTGTAAATGTTGACTCTTCCATACCATATGTGCTCGCATTTTCGTAGGTCAGCTCTAATATGGGCCCCGCTAGCATCGCGTACTTCTTCTTGTATTCTGGAGAGTCTGGCTTGTCTTCTGGTCGAGTACCAGGTGCGCTAGTAGTGGGAGAGCCTGCGTTAATTTGCGCTCTCCGTTTGAGAGCCTCAGATGCCGATAGGCCCTTGGGTTTTGCGGGTGACGTCGCACTGCCATTTAGCACCCTTGCTGGCGCCATCTTCTGAGAATTGCCATTAGGAGTATTATGAGGTGAGTGCGGTGGGTATTTGACGACATGTTCTCGAAATGGTATTGAAAAGTATAGGGCTTGAACTATTGAGTTACAGTAGCTATATTTGAGGTCAGAATGTGTGCCGGCGTAGATCTCGAAAAGATTACATACCAGGTATTGCCAAACTGTACACGAGATGTCAGCTAAGGCTCATTAGACAACGAAGATATTAGGTACATACGTTTTCCATGCCAAAAAACTTGTCGCTACCGTCTGGCCGTATCGGTCCAGCATTTTTTAACATCTTCTCGAGCGGCGTCGGTTCTGGTACGCCCTCTGGCTTCTTAGTTGTGGAAGGGTTCATGCCTGGACCTGTCATGCCCTTTATATTGAGATCTAGTCAGCCAATCCGTCCAGCCATATATTAACACGCCGCCTGCTCATTAATCTGTACCACAACCAGCAATGGGGAAGCTGCAGCTAGGTACCACGAATATATTTATGAGGACAATGAAAAGCAAGACGAACACTTCCAGGCCCCTTGAATTTGCCAAATATGCCCGCCATTGCGCCTGTCGTGAATGGTGTTCAGCGTATCAGGTATTGTAGTAGCAGGTCACTCGGGCAAGGCGCGACGTCCCACGAAGTGCGGTGAGTTATGTTGTGATCATCTGGAGGAAATTGTAAATGCTAAAGCTCGTCGTCAAATTGGTAGAATGCTGTAAAGTAGAGATTTGGTTGATAAGCTGACCAGATGAGCAATGGGGCGGCGTGGCGGAGGGTGTGTTGCAATGAGGAAGGTCAAGGTCGATCTATATGGGATGCGGCGAGCTGTGCTGGTGAGTATTGGTTATTTCTTGGCGAAGGTACTACTGAGGACCCTTTGAAGTAGTCAATTATCGGTTAAGAAATGGGCAAAAGATGTAGACTGATGGTTTACGGCGGAGAAGTCTGATAAGAGAGACTCTTCGAGTCTTGAATGACGGGGTCTTGGCCAGCATCTATAGCCGAAAGCCTCCCTCAATCCGCCGCCCGCTCTCCTCTATTCAATCTTGTGTGATGCTAAACATGTCTACAATACCATTGCATGTCTAGTTCTATAATTCCGGGATATATTAATAATCTCTATGATTTGTCGCGTCCAAGTCCAACATTGGCCCCAATCCTGCCTATATATCTTCCAGGTACGTACAAACATAGACGCATCCACGATGCAGCCTTTACAGGCCCGCTGTTCTCCGCGCCCTTGCACTTTCGTATGTCAAGCGTCCCCTGTTACCAATCCCTACGCGGGCTGACGGCCTAAATCTAATATGAGCAATGAGCATTCGCTAAGGGATTTCTTCTGGAAGAATGATAGGACCCGGTCGGAGCCCATCCTCCAGCAGCCATTGGCAGGCCAAAGGCCCTAACACGAACGCCAGATCAGCGATGTCTTATCTATGGGGTTGGGACCCGAGCGGAGAGGAACTTGACTAGCCGTTTGTGGGACCCAAACGACGTTACATTTCCAATTGCTGGTAAGCTGTGGTAGAGGCCCAATATTCTATCTTTACGACGATGGACGACTGAGGGAGCAAAGGAAATGCACCAAGGAACACCACTTTGCTCCTTTTGTCTCCCGTCTTCCCCCGGCCCAGCAGTATTCTTCAGGCCCGCAAAATTTGCTGCTGCACTAGCCTCAACAACCGTTTTAAAAGTTCCGATATCATTCCCCAAATTCTCAATCAAGCCGGCCCGAACTGCCTTAATGAAGTACCTTACACTTCCGGAGCATTTCCCGAGATCCACAATAAAAGGTCCGGATTAGAAACACTACAGTACACGTGTCATGTCTCATCTGACGTAACACATCGTGGTCGTCGTCAAGTTTATCCCAAGCCCTTTTTCACGGCTACTAGAACTGAACCACCGTCTCAATTGATTTCCTTTTCAATCGCGCCCCTACCCCACCTCTAACCACCTTCGGCCTCAGCTGCTCCGCATCGCCCTCTGCTCCCACGTCTGTCCACTATTTAGCCTGTTCCTCCCCCTTCCACCTTAGATGACAAGTCACATGTACATGTACATGATGTTTTAGTGTACAAGGTTTGGAGGGGTCACATCGATGATCTAGATAGATTTTACATCGTGTCATGCACGTGGCACAGATGCGAGATCGGCGCCCCAGGCCCAGGGGTCCGGATAATTGTAGCATGAACTAATGTGGGGTATAAGCAAGGAGGAAGCGATCTCGAATCATCTCTTTAATGCATGCCGTTCTACATCCCTCTATATATACATACTACTCGTACAAAGCGAAAGGGTATCCTTCTCTGTAAACGCCAGTAATGATGGTACAAAATTCATGCCTCTCTAATCCATTGATACAGCCGTGAAATACATCTATCATAGATGTTTGAGGCGCCAAGTCGCATAGGCCGCTCCTAGTGTTGACAAAGCTCCAATAAACAGACAAACAGCAATAGCATTCGGCCCATCCGTCCCATGATGTTCCTCCGGATCCGCGTCGTGAGCTAATTCCGGACTCTTACCAGGCTCAAGGATCGAGAAGACTACCAAGGATATGAAAGTCCCAACGAATTGTGGCAGAGTCGTGTAGATATTCAAAATACCAAAATAAATGCCCGAAAGCTCGCCAGTTGATGTAACAACATCGTCGGTGTCATGTTCAAGGCGTAGTGTAGACAGTGCTGATCCTGGTCTTTCGAGTTCAATCGAATTGTCCCAGGAGAGCCGACGGTAGGCTGATCCACTAGTAGCGGCGCTGCCGCTGCCGCTCATTCGATTGACTTCAATACCGAGGAAAGCATATGGCGCCCAGGATCCAAGGACCCATGGTCTATTCATAGTCAGCAACTGGGATACTTTAACCCCGAGGGAAGATACTGACATCCCGCAGAAAGCCACAAGAACAGTGGCAAATCGAAATGATGCTGCGAATGGTGCAAATATCATGGCACCAGCAAACATGAAGTGTCCGGCAAACCATGCCGTAAGTAAATCTGGCCGGTATTCGCTTACTTTCGTAACGAATCCAGCAATGCTGCTCGGTGGCCTTGGGGTAAAACCCTCTTCGTCAGGGGAATGAATTAGGAAAGGCAGGAGAAATGCTCCTAGGAACGTGACCATGGAGAATACCACCAACGCCATGCTTCCAATGCGTCCAACGTCCCCAAGGGCATCCTTAGATTCTTTAACATCGTGCGGCGCATCATATCTAAAATATGTCTCCCCTACCCAGGTACTACTATAGAACAGAAATGGAAACCATCCTATCCATGCCCAGAATTGCGCCCAGCAGATTGACTGTATACGCGGCGGTAATTGCATTGTCGTTGTGATAATTTGATGGAAAATTTTGATTACGCCAATTTTGGCATCCGAATCCCTAGTGGATATTAAAACTCTTTCTGTTACAGCCCACGAAGTTACTCCGTTGGTAAATAGAAGGGCAAAGCCGGATATTATGGCCAACTGCTTAAACTGCGAGTCGCCGAAGGTTGTGCCAAATATCCCAACGAGGTCAATGGTTCCCGCAGCATACCCTACTAGGTGGCCGATAGCAACCATTCTGCTAGCTTTAACTAATCAGTACCTTGCTGTAATTGATCATTAAGAGTCTCACCCCATGCTGAACCAAGTTGCTGTTTAGGAATCGGTAGAGTATCAACAATCAGACTCCGAGAGCAAGATTGGACTAGAATGTAATATCAGCACTCGCTTATTGATGTCGCGCGAAGTCGACCATATCATAGCCCAGCTCACCGGCATTGACAGCAAAGTCCAGCGCATATATGCTCAGCACTGCAATGGCAATTGAGCAAGTCTTCACCATGTCCGGATCTCCGATAAATATTCCAACGATCTCCTTTGTCCACCCCAATATAATAAGACAGGCTGCAACGATGAGGGAGCCAATAATCATAAAGGGTCTTCGTCTGCCATACTTCGACCTTGATCGATCCGCAATGACTCCAACAATTGGCTGCATTACAAGTCCAGACAGTGGGCCGGCGATCCACACCAGCGAGGTCCGACTCTTCGTAAGGCCCAGAGCAAGCAGATATGGTGTACAATCTATTCGACGCGTTAGCCTAACTTCTCGGATCCAGATACGATGGTGAGTGCTTACAGGTCATTTCCATTCCCCAAGTAAACCTAAATATAAAATCAGGATCATAATCGCAATAATGGCTTCAGCCGACTTACTGTAACCCGATCAAGGAAAATGTTAATAGCGCCATGCGTATTGACTCCGTCGAGCCTTTGATGGTAGGTTGCCCCGCCCATGATGCCGCCATATCGTCGTCGTCCTCTTCTACCTTCGCCTGGTCCTCGTCCTCGTTAGTCTGGTGTGTCCTAGAAGTCGGATAGGCCACCCGTTGTTGTTGTTGGTGTTGAGAGGTCTGTTCAGTTATATCTGCTGCGTCATCGTCAACCTCGGAGTTGTCCGGAGGATTCATCTTCCCGCCATTGCGCCGAACATGTTTGCTCTTACCAAGATCATCAATTGAGTATGAGGAAGAACAAAGGAGGCCGTCAGAGTGTTAAAGGTGTAAATTTAATGTTTGTTGAAACTATTGCTAGCTATGGAAGATTGTGGCTTGAGGCTTAGCAGGGATTAGCGGACAGGGCAAGGAGTTCAATCGGGCCCCCTAAAAATAGGGTAGTCTTGCCTCAACGTTTCTGGCATCAACGCCGACGAGTGCACCGTCAATGGGTTTCGGCACAGTTCACGTACGATCTATGTACTTATAGATTCACTTACTCCTACCACGTTTGCCCACTGTTTCAATATGGATTGTTCCAATTTTAACGGAAAGTGAACCGACAGTTTGTCTCACGTCAGCTTGCCATCATCAGCGAAATCTGTACTTGCTTCCTCAGAATAGGACCATTACCCAAAATGGCCCATTAAAAAGTTTTGAACAACTAAGTTCGATTTCATGAAATAATTTGTGAGAAAATTCTCGCATATCATCTTAACCTTCATGCAAGGTCTCTATCCGGCTATGAATGACTGAAGCTTCATAGAAGGTCCGCCTATGAGATGAGTGCATGGTACAATATACCCCTCTTCATACAACGACAATATGACTCCATTTTAAGGACATAATAATAGGAAATTCTGTGTCATGTTCTTGGCAACGTGTGGTTACAAGTCACTATAATATTATACGAAGCCTCCCATGTCACATCTAGGAGGCTTTCCTCAGGCCACTGAGTAGAAAACCTGAAGAAGGTCCTGTTTTCACCACTTGATTGAAGCATCAGAGCCTCGGGCACTGGACGGGGAAAACTCGAAGGAGCTCGATGTGTGGCGTATAAGCGCGATAGGGTGTTCCTTTGTGTGGGGAATGGCGAGGATTAGATCGAATCAACAGAGCAACAGCGGCGTTAACTATGATGACAGTTTCTGGGACGACAATAGCCTTTGACCGGCCTCCTTCCCCTCTGCTGTGGTGCCGATTAGGGTCATTGCATATCGTGCTGGTCTTCGGGATGACTCACGGAAGCTCACGAACATTGGTATCTCCTTGTTCACCAATGCCAACCAACAAAACGAAGGAGGCTTGTTATCAAGATTGTGGGACTGTGTGAGCACTACTATTTATATGCTACTATATGTGATACTACTGACAGGTTCACTTCATTTACGGTTACTTCAAGTATTTCTGATATTTCTATTCTCAAAACATTGCTTGAGTTATGACCTCTTATTATGATTCCTATAATGCACACCTCCAAGGCATTGCATAAGTTCGAGTCAACCATGTTAGGACAAGTTCGTTACGGTATCACCACATTGAGCTTGTGCTCTTCATTCCAATGCCTCAAGAACTCTTTGAGTCATGGCAAGTACTTTCTCTTCTTGCAGCCTGCGCCCAGTCAATTGCAAGCTCACAGGCATTCCATGTACAGCAACGGCATCATCTTTATACGTCAGCACGTGTATAAATGATGAGGGCTTCAACTGACATTTACTTTGTACCTCTGCATCCAAATCACTCAAACTCTCCTGATGAGGTGAGAGAAGGTCAATCTCCTTATCTGCGGTGATCCCAGTTGGAAATGAGATTGCTGTGTAATCAAGAATATTCCAGACGCCAGTATACCTGATTAAGCAAAATCTGTCAGCGATTCCCTCTAATTTAAACTTCTCTAAGGCGAAAAAGACCTCTTTTAACAATATTGTGTGCTGTACATACCCTACATATTGAAAATCTCCATGCTTAACAGAAGCATATGGTGTCGTGGGCCCTAGCAGAGAAAAATGTCAGGCACGTTCAAGAATCTTTGATAGTGAATTCTCAGACCTAAGATCACATCAAGTCCTTTGCAGGCGTTCCATCGATCTAAGTACATTGCGGCTAGCTCAGTTCTCTCTCGGTGTACTTGCCACATCTCATACACGCCTAGTTCCGATGCATTCTCGTACGATGCCATCTCGGGCCGCCATGGCTCACCAGAAGATTCTATGGCCTTTCGGATGGATTTGCCACCTTTTGGGGTTTCATTCAGTCATAATTCATGCAGTAGAGAAGAAAACTACTTTACCATCGGCAACAAACATCCTTTCCTGATAATGGTCAGCATAATATCGTAACGCGCCAAGTAGGTCCACTAACCAATAAACTTAATGCTTTGCTATGTCCTTCAGCGCTCCACTCTACAATCTCATGTCCAGCTCTAAGTAACTTCTCAACTGCGACTGTAAGAGCTCGTTGGACTGGAGGAGTCGGCATGACTATTCCATCGTGTCTTATGACTCCAATTTTGAGTTTCTTGGGAAGTTCTATAACTCGCCAAGGTATTGGGACACACTTGGGATCTATCAACCATGGCTCAGACTCAATGATTGTTTTAGTATAGGAAAGAATATCGGGCAGCGTCCTCGCCAAGGGCCCATTGACACTTGGAACTGCCTCCTGACCAGCCATGCCGGACTTTGTATCGAGGTGCGGAAAGCGCCCTGATGAGGGGCGTAATGAAAAGATCCCACAGCTAGCTGCAGGGATACGAAGAGATCCACCTGACGCTAAATGTCAGAAGATACATGCTCAAAGCCTCTTGAGAACTGGATATCAAAAATACCAATATCACTTCCAACCCCAAGAGGGCTGCCTCTAAAGGTTATTAAAGCACTCTCTCCGCCTGAAGAGCCGCCAGGGGTAAGATTCCGGTTCAAAGGATTCACCGTGCTATTCGAGTTAGAACAAAAAAGCACCAGAAGTGAAATGGAGTGGCCACTGACCGGCCGAAAAGGTTATTGACCGTCTCAGCAATCATCATTGCTGTCGGAACATTGGTCTTAACATACACCACAGCACCCAAGCTGATCAACAGATCGACCAAAAATGAATTACTCGTGGCTAGGCCATTAGCCCAGCCGACAAATCCGACTGAGCTTGCTTTCCCGGCGATATTGAAATTATCTTTGAGTGAGATAGGCACGCCATGAAAAGGCCCGACAAGTTTGCCAGTCTTCTCGAAATGCTGATCTAAACCTTTGGCAGCAGCGAGAGCTTCTTGAAACAAGGTCGCTGTGAGACAATTTGTCTGTTCTCCCGTTAGCGAAGTCCATGTCGAAAGATCAAGGACACTCTAGTTTCAGATCTACCAATTGATGAGCAATTGCTGCAGCTTTGCAGAAAGCTAGTGCGACTTCTTCCGCACTCCATAACCTCTTTGAGATTTTCTCAACGATATCAACTGCTCCTGCATCCGTAATCTGGATCTCTTTGGCTGTGAGCATCCCAGAAGTCTTTCGAAAGACTGTAACGTCGAGTACGCTATCCGCTGGTAAGATTTCCCTCGGAATTATCCAGTTATGAGGTATTGAAGATAATAGGTCCGCTCTTTTGGCAGCTGCAACCTCCCGCCAGTCTTGCTCAGGGGGTACCATGTCTCACCGACCTAATTTACACGTTATAAATGGTGATATATCCGCAGACAGTGGCCAGTCCACCAACATTTCAACGGCTCAGCCTCGGTATTCAGCCTTGCGGGAACGGTAGATAAGGGTAGTCTCGATATCCCTCTCGGCTATCGTTGCATCGACGGCCGATGTCATACTTTGAGGAATCCCACTTTATGCGTTTCGTCCAACATCAATTGGAGGTGGTATTTCCATATTCAAACTTCGACGACGATCCCTCCCACTTTGGTGGCACGTATATACGGGCAACTTCCATTTGAAGAATCTCTGTCTTGTCTACGTAGAACGGGCAACAATGCTGAGTGATTTGAGGGTGCACACGTATCTTGCAGTATTATCTAAGATTTAACTCTGTCATTTAGTGTATACAGGCTTACTCTTTTGCATACTTCTGCCCGATACCTCTTTGAACAGCCGGTCTTTCCGCAATCCTAGCAATCCACTTCATCAAGTGAGGGAACTCCTTCATCTCCTCCTGCGTGAATCCACTGAATTCCCAGCCCTTAACCCATGTCCAGGTTCCAATATCAGCAACTGAATACTTGCCCTTGCCTGCTCCCGCAAGGTAATCGCGGGGTTCGCCGGTAAACTTTCCAGACAATCGGATTTCTAGGACACCGTAGACGCGTAGGGTCTCATTATGGAAGCGTTCAATGGCATCTAAATGATCACAAATCGTTAGTCTAGAAGCAAAATTTCCAGCGAAAGGACGCACATGGAATTTTCTCCTTAGCAAACTTTGCAAAATGATTGGTTTGTCCTTGGTATGGTGCTCCACTGCCGTGCCAGAAAAAGAGCCATTGCAAGCACTCGCTTTGCTCCAATTCGTCTTTGAAACCGAATTTATTTTCTTTATCAGCAAACTTAAGAAGATAGAGGAGCTCCGCCGATGTCTCCATGACTGGGAATGGAGGCGACACAGTGTTGTCAACTATGACGGGAATACGGCCTGGATAATAGGTCAGCTATAGAGATAATTTTGAGGGAAACCATGGCAAACCATTTGGGTTCAAGCGGAGAAACCATTCTTTCTTTTGCTCATTGGTCATGATGTTACTGTAAGCCATATCAGTAAACATAATTAATATTTAAAGTCTAATTTACGGACATCTTAGTCATAGTCCATGTGATTCCATAGACATCGGCCAATTCCTCCAGCATAATCTGCAGTTTCTGGCCATTAGGAGTACTTTGGGTTATGAGATGGAGTCCCTGGAGCAGGATGTCAATTCCGATGTGTCGGAAGATGATGGAAATAACTTACTTTGGCATTCTTGACTTCGGCCGGGGTCTCATCAATATAGAGACTGTGAGACATGTTTCTTACAGAATTCCTAGCAGTGCTTGAAGTTGCGAATTGTAATGAAGGGCGAAGATGTCGTAGTAACAAGTTTGAACGAGCGATTGAAGGGATCATTCGTAGGAGGGAAGGGGTGGGGTAGGGTCGGGATTAAGTAGGGCACAGTTTCCTTTAGTAGGGTGATTGTCTAAACGCACATGGCTAATCTGCTTAAAAGTATGATCGTATGAGATCAGAGCTCCTTCCTGCTTGCACAGCTACCTGGTGCTTTGTAATATGTCATGACACTAATGCTGTTCTTCGCTTGCGCACGGAAGAGTTTAGGTTGGCCCACAGCGACCGAACATGACTTTTACACGTACACTTACTTGTATTAATTCCGCTCGCTATCCTCTTTGCAGAACCCATTCAACTTCTCAGCTTATAAATCACGACTAATCGCTTTGTCAACCTTCTGTATAGGTGAAACTTTACATTGTTTGGAATCTCATCTTGTCAGCCTGACTAATGGGGGGGAAAGACTACATCCTTTCCACGTCAATTCCTTAGAATAAATCACAAACCCTCTAGACGCTTCATATGCTTCAATTCAAAGCCATCCACGTATTCTACACTACCTCTATACTTCTGGAACTCGTCCGTCTTCGAAAATCCCATATGGTGGTCCAAACTATCAAAGCCAGAGAGAAGAACCCACTCCTCTTTGTCTTCCGCTTCCTTCTCAATTCTCCACCCGCCAGCAACAGGCCGTGGTTTGGTATAGCCCTGAAGGAGTGGCTTCACTTCCTCAAACCGCTTTCGAAACAGGTCTCGCTGATCATGCTTTATGAAGTGCCGATTGACACTTATGGCTGGTGCGTTCAAAGGTAGGGGAGTGGTATTGGCATCTAGCTCAATATGATACATGAGGATATTCTCAATATCAATTTGCCCTCTAAACAAGTCGAGGAGGGCCAAGTTTTGTGATGATGGGAGAAAGGATTCATGTGCGGCGGTTGACGACCATGCGCCTATGATATAGAGGATAGTTGGGTCTTCAATCTGCTGGAAGAAGCTGAAGGGATATCCACTATTGCTCTCTAAGACCTGCTTGGCGCTCTTGAAATTGGCCAGCAGTTTTTCAGATGGAACCTTGCCACTACCATCGGGCAATGTAGGCAGAATGACAAGTTCTGTTACAGTCATGATGGTAGGTCGAGTAGATTCTTGTTAAAGCTCAATATGAAAATGTAGTCAACAATGAGAAAATGTTAAAGCGGATTTTCCGAAGGCAGCACGGGGATTCGTACCACTTGAACCAACCATCCCCCTTTTGGTGACACTAATTGAGAGGCACGTGACCCAAATACGAAATTGGACACGTGCAAGGACAAGGCTGAAAATACTGGGCAAATAGAGATAGTGCCACATGATATATCATATATACGGATATCACCGTAATCATTCCGGCAACCACTTCTATAACCTTATTCTAGACTCAACTGTAGTTAGACACTCAATTCAATCAATCCAGTTGCTCGCCCCATGCGACAGATAGCCTCGGCTGAGACTAACCCCACGGTATCCAAATCTAACCGCGTATGGTCGGCACCTGTCTTACGACTTAATATAAGTCCTTGCTCATGTATCTCATCATCCTTCCACATACTCTTCATCTCATCAATACCTTCAGGATCAATAAACAGAACCAATTTGCTTGAATTGACTCTAATGCCTTCCTCTGTCCCTGTCCCCTTTTCCGAACCCCCATATTTAATGGGCTTGCCCTCGGCATATTATAATGAAACCCATTTCAAATGGCAAAAGACATGCCGTGCCTTTGTTGAGGAAGCAATGATGCCTTATACAGCAGAGTGGGAACGGGAAGGTGACGTACCAGGTACAGCTCGAGTCTAATTCCCTCGACATGACTATATCCTGACTCTACGTAGAGGATCTCTACGCAAAATTTGCGGCTGCCAATTTCCTCATTCCGAATCTCTCAGCTCCATTACCCGTGAAGCTGCTCAAGAAACTCGATATACACGAGCTCCCTGGGAGACTGAAGGTCGAAGACTTTGATTACTTGCATACTTTGATATACGTCGACGAGGTCCGTCTCTACAATTTCCTCCATTTCAGAGGTGTTACGAATCTATCTAAGTTGTCTCGAGGTATAGATATCACGCACAGGCTCTCTTGGACCTTCGGGAGCTGTCACCACGGGGATATCGTTCGGGGTACCCCCCATCCTAAAATTCGGAAACCAACAGCTTCAGGAGCGCTTCGTACCAGACATCATTACAGGGAGAAAGAGGATTTGCATTGCCATCACAGAGCCTGGTGCAGGTTCTGACGTGGCGAATATTGCTACCACCGCTGTTAAGTCTGAAGATGGACGCCATTATATTGTGAATGGGACCAAGAAATGGTATCTCCTCTACTCGACTTATGTCATGATTCCGCATCAAGAGAGCGGTATCTAACTGTGTAAACAGGATTACCAACGGGCTCTGGTCGGATTACGCAAGCATGGCAGTGCGTACCGGAGGACCTGGAGCGCAAGGCATTTCTATGCTTGTTGTGCCACTAAAGAACTATCCGGGGGTGACAATGCGACGCATTCAAGTTGGTGGTCAAAGTTCCGCAGGCACAACCTTTATCGAACTCGACGACGTGAAGGTCCCAACTGAGAATTTGATTGGGAAGGAGAACAACGGAATGTTATATGTCATGCAGAACTTTAACCACGAAAGATTAACAATCTCAATTGAGGCCAATCGCTTAGCCCGAACTGCACTTTCTGCGGCCTTTGAGTATTGTATGAAAAGAGAAGCCTTCGGAAAGACATTAATGGATCAACCTGTCGTGAGACATAGGCTGGCCAAGGCCGGAGCCCAGTTGGAGTCGCATTGGGCGTGGGTTGAGAATTTCGTGTACCAAATGACACAGATGAATGAGCAACGGGCAAACATGGAACTGGGTGGCTTAACAGCCTTAGCAAAGGCGCAAGCCGGTTTGGTCCTTAATGAATGCGCGCAGTGCGCTCTACTCCTTTTTGGTGGGAATGGATACACAAAGTCTGGGCAAGGAGAAGTAGCTGAGAGTAAGGAAGTCCTGATGGCAAATTATGGTTCAAATTGCTGATTTCTTTAACAGGAATCTACCGCGAGGTTATGGGGGTGCGAATACCGGGTGGCAGCGAGGATGTCATGCTCGACCTCGCAGTTCGCCAACTCGTCAAGAACTTTCAACGAAAGATAAAGGAGCTCGAGAGGGAGACGGCCAAATTATAAGAAGCCGAGGATACTCCTCCACGGACGGCTTTCCTAAACACAAGTATTTGTTTGCGGAAGTCATCCGTTCAATCGGGCGTCATGACCTAGTTAGGGCTGCGTGCTATCGGCGAGCGTAGCAACGCCAGTGTTCAAGTTCTATCGTTGCCTTTGAGGCATGCAAATGCTTCCGTCAAGCGAGTGGCGTATGGCACAGGAATGTATTTTCGGGAATAAAATCGAGTCCCGAGTACCGACAGGTAACTATGATTTTCATAAGGGTGACTGTCAGATTCCACAGCTTCTCAGACAACTGCAAGCGGAATTCTATGTTTCTTATTCACACTCGCCGCTACGTTTTTGGTCGTCTTCTCATAGCGCGCGGAAATGGCTCATATCCGACAGCAAAACACGGATTATCCATTCCATCATTTTCCGTTTGCATATTTCATTGGATTTCGAATCTTATGTGTTATGATGGTGCTGGCCTCTGATCGCTTCCATCTATCAATCCACTTTGCTCTGATCTTACACCCCACCAGGTCTGGTGACACTTCTTTCAATACTAGGAATGGATCTTCAAGGTGTGGGTTACGTTTTCTATATAACGAGCGTGCTCTTCTGAAAATGTTTTGGTTGCGTGTCCATGCGTTCAGCTGTGCCAGATAAGCAAATATCCATTCAAAGTTGTACATCTTTCAACTCTAGAAGCCTCCAACATGAAGGTCATAAGTAAAGTCATCTTAGGTCTCTCTCTGAGTGCCCATGCCTTCGCTGCGCCCCTTGAAGCGCGCCAGTCAACTATCACTACCATTGACACAGCTGTCAACCGGCTTCTCAGTCGCGTCCTCACCGAGGTCTATACTCTCAGTATGCTATTCAAGCACCACTCAGTGGACATCTGCTCTAATATTTCAACTTCACAGACACTGCACTTCTTACTTTGGGCATGCTCAACCCCCCAGGCATGCTGACAACCATCCAGAGCGATATAACCAGTATCACTAGCAGTCTTGGAAGCGCAAGCTCCATTATTACCAACACTACCGGGGCGGCCAAGTGTACTCTTAGCGCTGAGGATATCCAAATGCTGCTCACCAACCTTGGGATGGCCCAGACCCTTGTGACCAGCATCCAGAGTACTCTAACCATCGCTGCTTCCTCACTGGATGCTTGTAAGTCGAAAGTTCCTCGCTCTAAGCCGTCGGCTTTTTAGGCATGAAAATATTGTTCTGACGAGACGATATACCGTGCAGATGATATTTCGCCCCTTGGCTCCACAATTGCGGGTTTGGAAACTGCTATTAACGCGCTTAACGTCGACCTTCAAAGCTATGCTACAAGCCTCCTTCCATGTGTCAGCGCCATTGCCCCTACCCTTCTCACTCGTGTTAAAACCGCTCTTCAAACGCTGGGTAATTTAGTTCAGGGTCTTCTCTCTGACCTGGACGTCGGTGGTGTCTTGAATGGCTTGATCAATACTATTATCCCATAAGCTCTCACTTCTGAGGGGAGACAATGGCAGATGGGACGTCGGCTCCGGGTTTCTAGTAATTTCACGAGCTGTGATATTTCAGGTTTAAAAATATCTCTATGTAATTCCCAAGCTTCAATGACAGTTTATGATTGGAACGGAAATACGACGCACGTGAGACTCCAAACGTCGTAATACTCCCGAGCAACTATAGTATTCAACGTCGCTTACATTCCCTGTTGATCAAGTGACAATTGAGCGCGGCTGCCTTTCACGTATAACCACACTCTATATAATCTCTCTTCTGAGCCTCTCCTCTCCAACCCTCAACATCGCAACCACAACCACAATGCCAGACCCAGTCATCACAACAGGCGGGATAGGTACTCCTCCACAATAAACCCCTCTCTATTTTCCCCCCAA
>Ga0335072_10006420_pt1 | contig 17183 bp, 13 predicted proteins | sample Lox_Sample_21_FD_206725 | JGI IMG/M metagenome (GOLD analysis project Ga0335072, IMG submission 206725) | Soil microbial communities from Loxahatchee National Wildlife Refuge, Florida, United States - Lox_Sample_2.1 | ecosystem: Environmental > Terrestrial > Soil > Wetlands | place: USA...
CACCTTGTAGTAGTACTCAACGGTGTAGGGCTGATCGGTCTTGCCCTGAGGAGGAGCGCCTTGTGCAATGAGCGGTGCGGAAGAGAGGGTGAGGGCGAGGGCGAGGAAGGCGAGAGATGAGAGGAGCTTGCGCATAATGCCTCCACGGAATGTTGGTTGACATTGTATCCGTGGAGGCGAAGGACCGTGCGTGGTGTGAGGAGATGAAGTTGCTTGCAGCAGAGCCTGCAGATTTCTGCCGAGGTTATGAATGAATCTTCACGTGCACCGGCCGTACAGGCGTGCTTACCCTGGCGACGGCAAATACGAGGTATGAAAAAAAGGAAAACATCAGGTGCATCATGAGGCACGTCCTAACAGCGCGCGAAATTAGCGAGCGCTGATTTGTTGGGAATGGTGAGCATCGAGCCGTGGAAGGCGACCAGCCGGCGATTCTTGAAGGCAGTGAGGGTTCGGGTGACAGTTTCTCGCGAAGCGCCAATGAACTCGCCGATTTCCTCGTGGGTGAGCGAGAAGCGGAACTTGGCGCCGCTGTCGACGGTCTGGCCGTGCTCGCTCCAGTCGAGGAGCAGGCGGGCGAGCTTTTCGGGTGCTGACGAGGCCAAGCCGACGGTCCGCAACTGTTCGCAGGCCATAGCATACTCCCGCGTGAGTTCTTCGCTGAAGATCTGATAGGCGTCAGGGCGCCGCATCAGGAAGCCGAGAAATTCGCGGCGGCAGATGTGGGCAACCTTTGCGGGATAGAGCGTCTCTCCGGTGATGTCGTAGGGAGCGCTTGAAAGAGCGGCGGCCAGGCCGAGGATTTCACCTTTACGGGCAATGCGAAGACTCAGGCGGCGGCCGTCAGTCGAGTTGATGGAGAGCTTGACCTCGCCGTCAAGAACGATGTAGATGCCGCGTGACTCTTCTTTCTCAGAGAACAGCACGTAATTTGCCGGATAGGAGGATGGGGTGATGAGCTGCTGCAGATCTTTCTGTGCAGCGGGGGAGAACTTCTTCAACAACTCTCCAGGGCAGTGCGCCTGGTTCAACGTATGCTCAACTCTCTCGTAGGTTGTCTGCATCTCCAGCCTCCTTGGGATTCTTTCGGCTTTCTACTTACCCTTGACCTGCTGCGCGAGATATTGCGTCCACACCGTGCCGGTGATCAGTTCAGCGTTGGTCTGCGCGATGATCCGTCCGAGTATTTTCTTTCCGGCTTCATCGGCGAAGGTCACGTCGCTCAGATCAATCGACAGCTTTTTCGAACCCAGGTTCGGGGCCGTTTCCACCCAGACGCGGTCCAACTCTTCTGCCCACGGCCCGGCGATGCGTCCTGCCAACTTCATCTGCATCGCGTTTCCGGATTCGTTGATGGTGATGCGCAGCATGCCCTGTATATGGCAAGCGCCGTGCCAAAGTTGAACCGTGGCGGGATGGCTTCTGTTACTTGTTGTGGGGTAAGGACTTACAGAGGGGCCAGAATTGGAAAGTCAGGAGAGCGGCGACGCAAGTGACGAAGTGACGACGACGAAATATCGTCACCAAGACTAGATATAGTCACTTCGCTCGATGCCGAGCTTCTTCAACTTTGAGTTCAGGGTCGTGCGTGGAAGGCCCAAGCGCGCGGCTGCGCCGTCGGGCCCACCGATCTGGCCTTTGGCTTCGCGAAGGACGCGGAGGATGTGCTCGCGTTCGGCCGCGTGTAAGGTGGGGCTCTCGGGGACTTCGGTTGCCTGAGCAGCCGATTCGAGTTCGACGAGCGGGACGTAGAGTTCAGGGCCGCGGGTGAGAATGACAGCACGTTCAAGCAGATTCTCGAGTTCGCGGATATTGCCGGGCCAGCTCCAGCGGCTGAGCGCTTTCATGGCCTCGTCGGGGATACGCTCAATATTCTTACCCATGCGGCGGCTGTGGGTGGCCACGAAGTGGCGGACGAGCACTGGAATGTCAGTGGCGCGCTCGCGCAGGGGCGGGGCAAAGATGGGGAAGACCTTGAGCCGGTAGAAGAGGTCGCTGCGAAACTGCCTGTCTGTCACCATCTGGGCGAGGTCACGATTTGTGGCGGCGATGAGGCGGACGTTTACGGGGATGGGCTTGTTACCGCCGAGACGCTCGATTTCGCGTTCCTGGAGAGCCCGGAGGAGTTTCGGCTGCAGGTCGAGAGGCAACTCACCTACCTCATCGAGAAAGAGCGTGCCCTCATTGGCCAGTTCGAGGCGGCCCAGTTTGCGCGTAATCGCGCCGGTAAAGGCGCCTTTTTCGTGGCCAAAGAGCTCGCTTTCGAGGAGGCCCGCCGGGATGGCGGCGCAATTGAGCTTAATGAAGGTGCGGGAGCTGCGGGGGCTGAGCCGATGGATGGCGCGGGCCAGCAATTCTTTGCCGGTGCCGGTTTCTCCCTGAATGAGCACGGTTGCGTCAGTGGGTGCAACGGTTTCAATCTGTTTGAGGACCTGTTTCAAGCCGGCGCTCTCACCCACGATATCCTCGAATCGATTCTCGAGGTTGATTTCTTCTTCGAGATACTGCTTCTCCTGGGTCAACTTGTCGCGCAATTCAGAGATCTGCCGGAACGCCATGGCGTTGCTGACCGCGATGGCTACCTGGCTTGCCACCTGCTGCAGCATTTCGGCGTCGTGGGTGGAAAAGGAGGACTCATTATGGCTGGCGATGGCCAGCGTGCCGATGGGCTCTCCGCGGTGAATCAATGGCAGGCAGCAGGCTGACTTCATGCCAAGCGAGGTCAAGTGCCGCATGCTTTCCGGCTCGAATCCGGAGGTCTGCAGTTTGTCGATGAGTACGGGCTCGAGGGTTTTGAAGGCCTCTTCAGCGGGGGAACTGCGAAATGCGACGCGAACCTCGCCTCGGCTGGCGCCGCTGCTCTGGGCATCAAGAAACTGCACGATCATGGAGTCGGTGCCAGGGTCGTGGAGCGCGAGAGTAGCGCGGTCGTGCGGGACCGCGTCGCGGAGACTTGCCGAGACCGCATCGAGCAGCCGGCGAACGTCCACGTTAGCCAGCAATGCCTCACTCAGCTGGAGCAGGACGGATTCTTCGGCGCGCTTGCGGTCGGTGAAGTCGCGCGTGACCTTGGCATAACCGGTGAGCTCGCCGGTTGAGTCGCGAATGGCCGTGAGCACGATGTTGGCCCAGAAGCGCGAACCGTCCTTTCGAACGCGCCAGCCCTCTTGTTCGATGCGCCCGCGGGTGGCGGCCAGGCGAAGCAATTCGGCCGGCCTTCCGCGATCGATTTCTTCCTGGGTAAAGAAACGGGCGAAGTGGTGGCCGAGAATCTCGTCGGCGGTATAGCCCTTGATGCGCTGGGCGCCCGGGTTCCAGGTGGCGATGTGTCCATCTTTGTCGAGCAGGTAGATTGCGTAATCAGTGACCCCCTCGACGATGGAGCGGAGCTGCAAGTCGGCTTTGCGGAGGGCATCGGCGGCGATCTTCTGCTCGGTTACATCGCGAACGATGCTCAAAACGACGGGACCTTCGTCGGTCTGCATCGGCTTGAGCATGATGTCGACGGGGAATTCTGTTCCATCTTTGCGCATGCCGAAGAGATTGAGGGCGGCGCCCATCTGGCGTGCCCGCGGATGGGCATGGTAGTTCTCGCGATGGGTTGGGTGTTGTCCTCTGAAGCGCGGGGGAACGAGATTTTCAATCAGCATGCCATCGAACTCGGCTGCTGTGTAGCCAAAGAGCTCCTGCGCGCGCGGATTCGCCCTGCGGATGCGCCCTTGAGCATCCGTGAGGAAGATCGCGTCAGGAGAGATGTCGAAGAGTCTCTCCAGCGCGGCGTGTGCGAACTCGGCCCGGTCGTAACCAGCCGAAGCCGCGGCGTCCGGTTCCGGGGAATCAGAAGGGCGCATTTGGGCTTTGACCTTCCTCGAACAATAACCTTCCTGACCGGAATCTGCAAATGACGCGACGGCGGCAAAGCGGCATAGGCAGAACTCTACGGAATTCGTGAAGCTTCGCGGACCGGTTATGAATCAGTAGATGCACAGGAGAGTTTGGCTCATGTCACAAAAGGTTGCATTTATTACGGGCGGAAATCGCGGACTGGGTCTCCAGACGGCGCTGGATCTCAAGGCAGAGGGCGTCAAAGTCATCATTGGCTCGCGGGACGCGGAGCAGGGCAAGAAAGCCCTGGCAAAACTGCACGCGGCAGGAGTGGATGCCGATGTACTCCAGTTCGATGTCACGAATTCCGCTGACTACAAGAAAGCCTACGACTATTTCGACTCGAAGTATGGCCGGCTAGACATCCTGGTGAACAACGCAGGAATCGCGGGTGGCACATTCCCCGGCACAGGTCCTGAGCACTCGGCCGCCGACGTGCCGCTTGAGACTCTGCGGAGGGTGTTTGAGACGAATTTTTTCGCGCAGGTGGCGCTGACGAATACCCTGTTGCCGCTGATCAGGAAGAGTCCGGCGGGCCGCATCGTGAATCTGTCGAGCATCCTGGGCTCATTGACGCTGCATGCCGATCCGAAATCGCCGATCTACCATGCCAAATCGTTTGCGTATGACGCGTCGAAGACGGCGCTGAATGCCTTCACCGTGCACCTCGCCTACGAGCTGCGCGACACCAATATCAAGGTCAACTCCGCGCATCCGGGATGGGTGAAGACAGATATGGGAGGCGAACAGGCGCCCATGGAACTGAGCGAGGGGGGAAAGACAAGCGCGGCGCTGGCCACGCTGCCCAACGATGGGCCGACGGGCGGATACTTCCACCAGGGCCAGCCGTTGCCCTGGTAAGTGAGTTCCAGGCGTTGAGAGGCGGGTGCTGCTGCGGCGACGGTTGATTTTTCAGCCGTCGCCCGGCGGTACAATGCGAGCGGACCTTTGCACCACAAGGAGACTCGCATGCAGAAGCGCTGGATGAAAATCGCTGCTCTTATTGCTGGGATAGCCGTTGCCGTCGTCATTCTTATTCCTTTTTTTGTGAACGCCGACACGTTCCGGCCGACCATCCAAAATCAACTTACCAGCGTTCTGAGCCGGCAAGTCACTCTGGGGCATCTGTCGCTGTCGCTATTCAGCGGGAGCCTGGTGGCCGAGGACATTTCGATTGCGGACGATCCGGCGTTCAGTACGAGTCCTTTTTTGCAGGCGAAGTCGCTGCATATCGGCGTGGAGATGATGCCGCTGATCTTTCATCGCCAGGTGCGGATCACGAAACTCACCGTGGATGCGCCGGCGATTCAGCTGATCCATGGCCAGAACGGCGTGTGGAATTTCTCAAGCATTGGTGGTTCGGCGGCCAAGACTGCTGCCCAGCCGCAGCAGGAAAGTGCATTGCCCGATCTGACGGTGGGCGAGCTGAAGATTTCAGACGGAAGCGCAACAGTGTCATCGATGCCGTCGACGGGCAAGAGCATTACATATTCAGCATTGAATCTGACTGTGCAACAGCTTTCATTTATCAAGTCGTTTCCACTTCAGCTATCGGCACGTTTGCCGGGGGCGGGGTCACTGGATCTGAAAGGCGATGCAGGACCGCTCAACCAGAAGAACGCAGCCGACACGCCTTTTCATGCCACGCTGGATCTGAAGCACTTTGATCCCGTAGCCGCCGGAGTGCTTGATGCGAGTTCAGGCATCTCGATGGTGGTGGATTTGCAGGCGACAACCGTTTCAGATGGGGCGGTTGTGACAAGCAATGGCAAGATCGAGGCGGCCAATCTGAAGCTTGCGCGGACGGGGACGCCGACGTCGCAGCCGGTCAACATTGATTATGCAGTGGCGGAGACATTGGCTACCGAGACGGGACAGGTGACGAACCTCTCGATCCATGCGGGGCAGGTGGCGGCGCGCGTCACCGGAAGTTATCGAATGACGCCGCAGGCCGTGCTGCTTGACCTGCACCTGGCGGCGCCAAGCTTGCCCATTGACCAGGTGGAGCAGTTGTTGCCGGCATTTGGGGTTCAGTTGCCGAGCGGATCGCAGCTGAAGGGCGGGACGCTGACGGCCAACCTCAATGTGTCTGGCCCGGTGGCAGCGACGACTATCAGCGGACCGATTGAGATCGACAACACCACGCTGGCAGGGTTCGACATCGGATCGAAGATTCAGGGGCTGAATCTCTTTAAGAGCGGTGGGGGAACGCAGATCCAGACTGTTAAGACGACGGTGAGCTCATCGCCGCAAATCACGCAGTTCGACGATGTCTACGGCAACTTGCCGCAGATTGGAACCGCGACGGGCAGCGGGACCGTATCACCGTCGGGCGCGCTGGACTTCAAGATGACGGCGACGTTGAGCTCGAATAATGCCGTGGGTGCAGTGGCCAACCAGGCCATGAATGCAGTTGGCGGACTCGTCGGAGGTTTTCTGCATCCGAAGGCGAAGCCGGCTGCGAATACGAACCGGGGGATTCCGTTAACGATTACGGGGACAGCGTCGAACCCGACGATTCGCGCCAACGTGATGGGGATGCTGAAGTGAGGGATTTCGGGGCCGCGGCCGGTCCGCTCGGTGGCGGTTGATCCGTAGTTGGCAGGTTGAGGAGCCGCGCCGCGAATCCGGTTGCTGAAGAGGGGCGCTTCTTTCCTGATCAGGTCGGCACGCATCAGCTGGATGTAGTGAGGGCTGCCCCGAGCGAGGATTCTGCGGCTGCGCGAAGACATAGCCTCGACGAGTGGCGCACACTGAACCTCGGTAGAGAGCAGTTGGCGAAACGAGGACGGCATCCGGCGCCGGGGAGCGTGACCATGGCCGAACTGCCGGCCACGCAGGCAACGCACGATCTGACACACCTGCACCAGATTTCGCGTGTGCTGGCCTATCAGAATCGTGGCGCGGTGGGGCCGTTTGCGCAGTTTCTGGGAGTGCTGAAGTGCGAGGGTCGCGGAGGGTAATCGCGATCTTCGCCTAATCTTCGCTTATCTGCTAGAATCGCGGCATGGACTTTCAGCTCGTGTCCAACTACAAGCCCCGCGGCGACCAGCCCCGCGCCATTGAGGAGCTTGTGAACGGCCTGGGGGCGGGGGAGAAGCACCAGGTGCTGCTGGGCGTGACCGGTTCGGGCAAGACCTTCACGATGGCGAAGGTTATTGAACAGTCCAACCGGCCGGCCCTGATTCTCGCCCACAACAAGACGCTTGCGGCCCAGCTCTACCACGAGTTCAAGCAGTTCTTTCCGGGCAACGCGGTTGAGTACTTCGTCAGCTACTACGACTACTACCAGCCCGAGGCGTACATTCCTGCGGGCGACCTCTATATAGAAAAGGAAGCCACGATTAACGAGGAGCTGGACAAGCTACGCCTCTCGGCGACGCGCAGCCTGTTTGAGCGGCGCGACTCGATCATCGTGAGTTCGGTCAGCTGCATCTATGGCCTCGGCTCGCCGGAAGCGTACTACGGCATGCTGCTGCTGCTCGAGAAAGGGCAGAAGATCGCGCGGAAGGACATCACGCGGCGCCTGGTCGAGATTCTCTACGAGCGCAATGATTCGGACTTCAGGCGCGGCACTTTTCGCGTGCGAGGCGACGTCATCGAGGTCTTTCCGACCTACGATGAGTCGGCTTATCGTATCGAACTGTTTGGCGATGAGATTGAAAGCTTGTCGCAGATCGATCCGCTGTTTGGCACGGTGAAGCAGAAGTATGCGCGGCTGCCCATCTACCCCAAGAGCCACTACGTGGTGCAGCCGGAGCGGCGCTCGGAGGCGATCGATTCGATTCTGGCGGAGCTGAACGAGTGGGTGGCGAAGCTGGAAGCAGAAGGCCGGATGGTCGAGGCCCAGCGTGTGCACCAGCGCACGCGGTTCGATCTGGAGATGATCAAGTCGATGGGCTACTGCCACGGCATCGAGAATTACTCGCGGCATTTTTCGGGCCGGCTGCCGGGCGAGCCGCCGCCGACGCTGCTGGACTACTTCCCGAGAGATTTTCTGCTCTTTGTCGACGAGAGCCACGCGACGATTCCGCAGGTGCATGGCATGTGGTTTGGCGACAGGAGCCGCAAGCAGAACCTGGTTGACTACGGGTTCCGGTTGCCCTCGGCGATGGATAACCGGCCGTTGAAGTTCGAGGAGTTTGAAAATCGAATTCACCAGACCATCTACGTCTCGGCGACACCGGGGCCGTACGAATTGACTCGGTCGGCGGGCGTCGTGGTGGAGCAGGTGATTCGCCCGACAGGGCTGGTTGATCCGCAGGTGGAGATCCGGCCGGTGAAGGGGCAGATCGACGATTTGCTGGCCGAGATTCGCGATCGCGCCAATCGCGGCGAGCGAGTGCTGGTGACAACGCTGACCAAGCGCATGGCCGAGGACCTTGCCGGCTACTACACCGAGGTGGGCGTGCGCTGCCGGTATATGCACTCGGAGATTGAGACGCTGGAGCGCGTGAAGCTGCTGGCGGGTTTGCGCAAGGGCGAGTTTGACGTGCTCATCGGCATCAATCTTCTGCGTGAGGGCCTCGACCTGCCCGAAGTTTCGCTCGTGGCCATTCTGGATGCGGATAAGGAAGGGTTTTTGCGCTCGACAGGGTCGCTCATCCAGACCATGGGACGGGCGGCGCGGCACGTAGAAGGGAAGGCGATTCTTTACGCGGACCGGGTGACGGACTCGATGCGACAGGCCATGAACGAGACGGACCGTCGGCGGGCGATCCAGACCGCGTATAACGAGGAGCACGGCATCACGCCGCAGTCGGTCATCAGCGCCGTTGACATGGGTCTGGCGCAGATTCTCAGGTCGGAGTACGGCGAGGTGCTGGAAGAGGAGGCGGCCGGGCTGCCGGAGTTCACCTCGCAGGCCGAGGTCGACCAGTACATTACGAAGCTCGAAACCGACATGCGCGAGGCGGCGCGCAAGTTCGAGTTTGAGAAGGCGGCCAGGCTGCGCGACAGCATCAAGGAGTTGCGCGAGAAGGAATTTCTCTTCGGCTAGCCGCTGGATGCTCCAAGCGCAAAGGAATCTTCGTTCATCTCTCGGAGGCTTCTCCATCTTAGGTGTGAGCTAAATCACACGCTGCAGGCCTATCATGAAGAGACAATAGCCTCGCAGGGCGCCCATCGCTGGCTGGTCGGGGTGCGAGAATATTGGTGGAGCTTTCATGGCAACCCTTGGCAGTTTTTCTCTCTTAATTGCTTTAGCCCTCGCTGCTTACAATCTTTTGGCCGGAGCGATCGCGCTCAGGCTTCTGGCCACCGGACAGCCTTCGCGCATCTCGCCGGAGAGGCTGGCGGACACGGCACGGCGCGCGGGCATTGCCGGATTCATCGCGGTGAGCGCGGCGGCTTTTGCGCTGGTCTACGCTGCCCTGACCAACGACTTCTCCATCACTTACATCATGGAGCACTCCAACCGCGCGCTGGACATGAAGTACAAGTTTGCGGCCCTGTGGAGCGGCCAGGAAGGCTCGCTGCTGTTGTGGGCATGGCTGCTGGCGGCCTACGGATTTGTTCTGAGGCTGACGCACAAGACGGATGTGAAGCTCTACGCGTATGCCGGCACGATTCTGGCGGCGGTGCAGGTCTTCTTTTTGGCGGTGGTGAACTTCGCGGCGCCGCCGTTCTCGCTGTTGAAGGGAGCGATTCCGGAAGACGGCAACGGACTCAATCCGCTACTGCAGTATCCGGAGATGGTGATTCACCCGCCGATGCTTTACCTGGGCTACGTAGGATTCACCGTTCCGTTTGCGTTCGGGCTGGGCGCGCTGATGATGCGTTATCCCGGCGAAAAGTGGATCAAGGTTACGCGCGTATGGACGCTGGTGACGTGGCTCTTTCTGACGTTCGGCATCTTTCTGGGGATGCACTGGGCCTACGCCGTGCTGGGCTGGGGCGGCTACTGGGGCTGGGACCCGGTGGAGAACGCAAGCTTTATGCCCTGGCTGACGGGCACGGCCTTTCTTCATTCAGTGATGATGCAGGAACGCAAAGGGATGATGAAGAGTTGGAATGTCTGGCTCATCTTCTCGACGTTCCTGTTGTCGATTCTGGGAACACTGCTGACGCGCGCGGGCCTGGTCAGCTCAGTACACGCTTTTGCGGAGTCGTCGATCGGCAACTGGTTTGTGGCGTTCCTGGTCATCACGCTGGCGGTCTGCATCTTTACGTACGTTCTGCAGCGCAGCCATCTCAAGACCGAGCATCATCTGGAGTCTCTGGTCAGCCGGGAGTCGAGCTTCCTGTTCAATAATCTCGTGCTGCTGACTGCATGCTTCGTGATTCTGTGGGGTACGCTGTTCCCGATCCTGAGTGAGTATGTGCAGGGCAGCAAGGTTACTGTGGGCGCGCCGTTCTACAACCGCGTGGCGGTGCCGATAGGACTGTTTCTGCTCTTTTTGACAGGTGTGGGGCCGTTGTTGCCGTGGCGCGCGACGTCGCTACGGTCAATTCGCCGCAACTTTGTGATTCCTGTCATCGCGCTGTGGGTGACGGTGATTGTCTGTCTCGCAGTGGGAGTCTCACCGTGGAAGGATGGCGCATTCGATTCGGGCAACTTCTACGCGCTGGTAGCGTTTTCGCTTTCAGCTGGTGTATTCACCGCGATTGTTTCTGAGTTCATCCGGGGCGCGGCGGTGATTGCGAAGCAGACGCATCGCAATCTCTTCGTTGCGACGCTGCTGCTTATCCGGCGCAATACGCGGCGCTATGGCGGCTACCTGGTGCACATCGGCGTAGTGATTGTCGTAATCGGATTGGCGGGCGCGGCGTTCAACCGCAGCTCGGAAGGAGAACTCGCGCTGCATAGCACGCTTTCGGTTGGACCATACCGGCTGGAGTGCGTGGGATTCACGCAGGACTCGAACCTGAACTACAACTCCGAGTTTGCGTTGCTGGATGTCTATCGCGATGGAAAGAAGGTCTTCCAGATGACGCCGGAGAAGCGCGTCTATCTGGCGAGCCAGCAGCCGCAGACGATGGTGGCGATCCACTCGGTTCCGGGATGGGATTTGTACGTGGTGTATGAAGGGACGAATCCCGATACAGGCCAGCCAATCATCAAGGCGTTTCTGAATCCACTGGTGAGCTGGATCTGGGCAGGTGTTGTGCTGATTGCCATGGGCACGTTAATCGCCTTGGTTCCAAGCATCTCACCGGCAACGGCAGCCCTGCGCGTCGCCGCGGCGCAAACGGTTCCGGTTGAGGCTGCCGTGAGAGGAGGCGACTGATGGCGAGGTTGTCGCGTTTCAGGTTCTGGGTTAAATCTGCGCAGGCCGTGCTGCTCGCTGTTGCTGTCTGCTTTGCGATGGGCGCGTCCGATGCAGGTTCCCGTGCCAGCACCTTGAGCCACCGACTGATGTGCCAGTGCGGTTGCTCGCAACTGCTGGGGGAATGTGATCATGCCGGGTGCCCGGACCGCGACCACGAGTTTTCAGAACTGAATGCCGCCATTGCTTCAGGCGCGACTGATGAGCAGATCATGGCGAGCTTTGCGGCGAAGTACGGCGCGACCGTGCTGGCTGCTCCCACGACGCATGGCTTTGACCTGGTCGCGTGGATTGCGCCGTTTGCCGTGTTCGCCGCAGCGCTGCTGGGGACGATTTTGCTGGTCAAGCACTGGTCAGTGGGCAAGAGGGAAGCTGCCGTTGCGGTGTCCGACCCAGCGATGGATGCACTGCGGGAGAAGATTCGGCGCGAAACCGATGCCGGCATCGAAGGAGGCAACTGACCTATGACGGAAACTTCGGGACTTATCGCCGGACTGCTGCTGGCCATCGGGCTTGGGATCTACACTTTCTGGCCCGACAACGCATTCGCCAGTCAGCGAGAGAAGACACGGCTGGATTTTCTGCTGGAGCGGAAGGAACAGCTGTACGAGAACCTCCGCGACCTCAACTTCGAATTCCGCGCCGGGAAATATCCCGAAGAGGACTACCTCGCCCAGCGCACCTTGCTTGAGAACGAAACGGCACAGTGCCTCGCAGAGATCGATTATCTGCAGCAGGCATGAAATCGCCGCACCCCATGTACCGATAGGACTGTTACGACCATCATGAACGCTTCAAGATTTTTTCTTTTCCCAGTGGCAGCGACCCTTTTTGTGGTCACCGCAGCCCACGCCGCGTCAGTGAGCGGCACTGTTATGGACAAGACAACCGGCAAGCCGGCAGTCGGGGACACTGTTGTGCTGGTGGACGTGCAGGCCGGTATGTCTGAGGTTTCGCGTGCGAAAACAGATGGGCAGGGACGCTATACCTTGAGCGAACCTGGCAGCGGGCCTTATCTGATTCGCGTGACTCACCAGGGCGCTGGCTACTTCATTGCCGCGCCACAAGGTGGAGGGCCCGGCGACATTCCGGTGTATGACGTGGCCGCGAAGGTCGATGGCGTCTCGATTGAAGCCGACGTCTTCGAGTTCGAATCGGACAACGGCCAGCTGCGCGTGACGGAGCGCTACTTTGTGCACAACACGAGTTCGCCGCCGCGGACGGAGTGGAGCCCGAAGAACTTTGTGGTCAATCTGCCGACCGATGCCACGGTTGCGGGCGTCGCGGCGCAACGGCCCACCGGTTTGCCCACGAGTGTGAAGCTGGATCCGGACGGTCCTCATGGGCGCTACGCTTTTGATTTCCCCATCCAGCCCGACGAGGGCGAGAAAGATACACTCTTCCAGATCGAATACACCGTGCCCTACTCGGGCGGGAGCTACACGTTCCATCCGCAGGTTTCTCTGCCGGCCCAGAGCATTGGTGTTTTGCTGCCCAAGAGCATGACATTTGCCGCAGGCGCAGGATCGGTTTTTCAGCCGATTCAGCAGGACCCCGGCATTCAGACGTTTGTGGCGAAGAATGCAGTGCCGGGCACGCCGCTCGAGTTCACCATCTCTGGTACCGGGCAGATGCCGCGTGAGGCGCAGGGCGGGGGACAAGGTGAGAGCGGGGCTGCTACTGGCGCGACGACGAATGGGCCGGGTGGCGGTATCGGCGCGCCCATCAACACGCCGGATCCGCTGAGCAAGTACAAATGGTGGATTCTCGGCGGCCTTGCATTACTGCTGGCCGCAGCGGCAGCCTTCCTGCTGCGCAAGCCGGCGGGCGTTCCTGGAGCTGTGCTTGTCGCAGGACCGACAGCGGTTCCGGCTCATCCGGGCGCGGTGGGCGCGGTGCATCCGGCGATGGCGCCTGCGCCGGGCTTTGCTGCGCACACTCACGCTACGCCTGCAGCCAAAAACTCCGCGCTGCTGAGTGCATTGAAGGAAGAGTTATTTGCCCTTGAGAGCGAAAAGATCAATGGAACCATTACGGCGGAGGAGTATGCCGAGGTGAAACCGGCGCTTGAGGTTGTGCTGAAGCGCGCCTTGAAGCGAAACTCGTAGAACTGACTCAACGAATGATCGAATTCCCATCCCGGGTGTGGTGCGCGGGATGGGATTTCTTTTTGCCGCAGACACTCTGGCAGTTTCCTTCAGAATTCGAAACGCATTGCCAACTGCAGCCGGCGCGGCGGGTTTACCGCGGTCACATCGCCGAATGCCGGCGAGGTTTCAACCGTATCGATGCTGCTCGGGTTCTGGTGGTTGAGGATGTTGAACGCGCCGGCTGAGAAGCCGAGCCGCGGAGCATCGTCGCTCTTGTTGGCGGTGAAGGCGAAGTCATGGCCCCAGCGGAGGTCGAGATCGACATACGACGGCGCGTTCTCAGTGTAGGGAGCCACGCCGGCGGGCCGGGTGTTGAAGAGGTCATCGCCATAAGCGTCGGTGCCGGTGAGGATGGTCCAGGGCCTGCCAGTGTAGGCGAAGATGCCGGTCGCCAGATTGAGCAGACTCTTCTGGTTGAAGATGGCGTACATGCCGAGGCGCTGACGGCGATCGAATCCGGCGCTGGCCCATTCATCGTTGGGAGCATATTGATTCTGCGGGAACCAGCCGATTCCCCCAGTATTGGAGCCGTAGTGGGACCACGTGTAGCGCCCGAAGCCAGTGAAGTATTTGTTCACCCTTCCGCGGAAGGATACGTCGAGACCGCTGCCATCGAAGAAGCCGGCGGGCTGCATCTGGCGGATCATGCCGTATGCGGAGTTGGGGCGGACGGTGTAGCCGGAGGCAGGCGTCGGCGCGTTGATGTCAACGGAACGGAATTCGTCGATGCCGCGCGCTGAATAGACGCTGACTACGGCCGTGGCGCGCTCACCGATCTGGCGCTCAATGGAGAGGCCGTACTGGATCTGGTAAGGCAGCTTCGCGCCGGGTTCGAGTTGCGCAAGCGAGACTGGGACCGTGCTGAGATCGACGCAATCGCTGATGGGGACGCAGCCGGTGTCTGGCTCTTGTGCGGGATCGAGCGAGAGCTTGATCGACCGGCGGCGCGCATTTTCATAGCGGACCAGATCGAGCAGGGAGCCGGAGCCGAAGCGGTCGTAGTAGATGCCTCCGCCGCCGCGAACGACGATCTTCTGATCGGGGTCGAGAACCCACGCGAAGGAGACGCGCGGCGAGAAGCCGAGGCGGTCGGTGGCGAGGAAGTTCTGCCAGTCGTAACGCACGCCGGGCGTGAGAGAAAAGCGATCGTTGATCTTCCACTGGTCCTGGATGAAGGCGCCCATCTCCTGCTGGTGGTAAATGAAGTGGATGACGCCGGAGTTCAGGGAATAGCCGGACGGTTTGTCGTTCTCGTAGTTCTGCAGAGCCGGGGTGATGACGGTGACGCCATCGGCGGCCAGCGTAGGTCCGAAGGTGTACGCGCCGAGGGCGTTGGTGTTGTCGTCGTAAGCGCGGCGGGCAATGTGTGGAATGCCAATGCCGGCTTTGACCAGATGGCGGCCGTGGGTCCACGTCACGCGGTCAAAGAGGCGGAAGTTCTGCTCAGTCGCGTAGGCGTCATTTTGCGCCGATCCGCTGGTGAAGTCGCCGGAGACGGAGATGCGCGGCGCCTCAGCAGCGTTCACGCTGCGGTTAAGGGCGTTTTCGCCAATAATGGAGAGCTGATTGAGCAGCACCGCTGACAGGGTAGAGTCGAAGTGCAGCGTGACATCGTCTTCGTGGTACTCGCTTTTGTAGCCCGCAGCGGCCATCGCTTGCCCGCCGACACCCTGATTTTTTCCGGTCCAATCCTGGTAGCTGTACTGTGCGTAGCCGGAGTGGCGATCGCTGAACTGGTGTGCGGCGCGCATACTGAATTCGGTGTCGCGCGTGGGCGCCGGGACGTTGGCTTGTAACAGGCCGCCAGGGTTTGCGGCGGTGGGGACGATGGTAGCGTTTACAACGGCGTCGAGGTCTTCTTCAGCCCGGTTAAAGCTGCCCAGGAAGCTGCTTTTGGGGATGAACCTGATGGGACCGGTGGCGCTGCCCTCATAGATGCGGCGCTGCTCAAACGGCTTGGAGGGAGCCAGCGCATTCTGTGCATTCAGACCTGAATCACGAAAGTAAAAGTTGAACTGACCGTGGTAGTGGTCGGCAGCTGATTTGGTGATGATCTCCATCTGCCCGCGGCCCGGCCAATAGTACTGCGCCGAGTAGGGATCCTGGTTGATGCGAACCTCTTCGATGGCCGATGCGGAGACGGTGGCGCGGTTGGCTTCGGCGCCGTCGACGATCAGGCCGGAGCCACCGGTAGCGGTTGCGCTATCGTCGAGGAAAGCGCTCATGGCGGTGGCATAGTCGTTGTCAAAGATGGGCAAGGCCTTCAGGTCCTGCGAGGTCATCACGGATGAGTCGTGATTGTCTTCGGGGGCCGTGAGATCTTCGCTGGTGTCGGCATCGACGCGGACGTTGGTGGCAACGCTGGCAATGGGTAGGATGATGTGCAGCGGCGCGGCAAGCACGTGCGCAGCCGATCCGGCAATTGCCGGTGCGGCGGGCGGTATGGCCACGGGATCGTGCACGGTGTTGAAGCCAGGCTCTGAAACGACAAGCGTGTAATTGCCCGCGTGGGGCGCAGTCAATTGAAAGCTGCCGTCGCCGCCGGAGTGGCTGGAGGATGTGACCGCGCCAGCCGGGTCGACGAGATCGACTTCAGCACCGGGTACGATGGCTCCCGTGGGATCAGCGACCACGCCTTGTACCGAAGGTGGAGCGGGCGCCGATGCGGAGCCGGAAGGCTTGCAGGCGAATGTCGCCACAGGCGAGAGCAATACGAGAGCCAGAGTATAAGGGCGCATGAAGCGAGATCTCCAAAGCTAAACCGGAATGACAGTGCCTGCTCCGCACGATTTTGGGTGGTGCAGAGCGGATAATGGCTTTCTTGTTGGACGTGCGGCCCTGGCCTTGGGGACGCATGGATGGCGCGACGAGCGTGCTGTTCAGCGCACGGGCAAAGCGATCGCTGTCATTCGAGTTCACTCAAACGACGAGGGCGTGCTGTACCTGAGTTTTATGTTGAATGGACAGTTGAGCGGGTCACTGCCCTGCGTCAATTTTCTCAGTCTGCAGTGCGGCTGTCCAGTCGGCGGGGGAGTCGACGATCACGTCCGGCGACGCGGCGTCGAGACTGCCAGGGGCGAGCCCGAAGGTGCAACCGATAGCCCATGCGCCTGCATTACGCGCGGTCTGCACATCGACCTGGCTGTCGCCGATCATGACAGTCTCATCGGGACGGGCATCGGCTTCCTGCATGAGCGCGAAGAGACCTTCAGGATCGGGTTTCTTTGTGGCGAAGCTATTGCCGCCGTAGATGTTGAGAAAATATGGCGCCATACCCAGTGCTTCACAGATGGCGCGCGCGGGGCGCACGGGCTTGTTGGTAAGGACGGCCATGGCACGGGCTGTTATTGGGTCGTCGTGGACGTTCTTGAGCGCCTCGAGTGCTTCGAGGACACCATCGTAGGCGTAGGTGTAGTCGAGTTTATGCTCGCGATAGTAATCGAGGAAGTAGGCGTAGGCGTCTCTTAGCAGGTTTTCAGCGGGTTCGGCGCCGTCATCCGTCGCGAATGCCCGGCGGACCAGCATGAGCGCACCGTTGCCGATGTAACTGGCGATGACCTCGTCGGAGAGGGGCGGGCGGCTGAACTGAGTGAGTGTGGCGTTGACGCTGTTGCAGAGGTCCTGTGCGGAGTCGATCAGTGTGCCGTCCAGATCAAAGACGAGAAGCTTGAGGTTCTCGACGGGGATTGGACGCAGGATACGGACCATGATTCCAGTTTACAGAGGAGCACCGTGGCATTTGGACTGCTGACCGCAACCTCCCTAAGGGCGGCCGGTGTGAGAGGGCCCTGAAGTTTAGGATGAGATCGGAGGTATTCGATTGAGAAACGGGCTCCGCATAATTTTGCTGCTTTTGCCCTATGGCCTTGTGGTATCAACA
>Ga0335072_10006421_pt1 | contig 17182 bp, 14 predicted proteins | sample Lox_Sample_21_FD_206725 | JGI IMG/M metagenome (GOLD analysis project Ga0335072, IMG submission 206725) | Soil microbial communities from Loxahatchee National Wildlife Refuge, Florida, United States - Lox_Sample_2.1 | ecosystem: Environmental > Terrestrial > Soil > Wetlands | place: USA...
CGGCGATCAACCTGCGTTGGGCGCTCGACGACATGCGCGACCGGCTCCGGAACACCAAACCGAGCGAGCGCGTCGCGGCCGCCTACCGGCGCGCGGCCGAGATTTGCGACGAGGATGTGGCGATCAACCGCGCGATCGGCGCCCATGGCGAGAAGCTCATCCGCGCCGCGTGGGAAGCGCGCGCGCCGGGCAGGAGCGGGGCAGGGGGCGAGCGCGTCAACGTGCTGACCCATTGCAATGCCGGTTGGCTCGCGACCGTCGATTGGGGCACCGCCTTGGCGCCCATCTACGCCGCGCACGACCGCGGCGTTCCGGTCCATGTCTGGGTCGACGAGACGCGGCCGCGCAATCAGGGCGCGTCGCTCACCGCCTGGGAGCTCAATCGCCATGGCGTCGCCCATACCGTCATCGTGGACAATGCGGGCGGGCACCTTATGCAGCATGGGCTGGTCGATCTCTGCATCGTCGGCACCGACCGCACCACGGCCACGGGCGACGTGGCGAACAAGATCGGGACCTATCTCAAGGCCCTCGCGGCCAAGGACAATGGCGTGCCGTTCTACGTGGCGTTGCCCTCGCCGACCATCGATTGGAGCCTCGCGGACGGGCTCGCCATCCCGATCGAGCAACGGGCGGCGGACGAAGTCACCTGGATCCAAGGCAAGAATGCGGCGGGCGAGCTGGTCCGCGTGCAGCTGACGCCCGATGGAAGCGGGGCGCGCAACGACGCGTTTGACGTGACGCCGGCGCGGCTCGTGACCGGCCTGATTACCGAGCGCGGCATCGTCGACGCTTCGCGCGCCGGCTTGCTCGGGCTTTTCCCCGAGCGCGCCTGAACCCCGCCAAGTCTCGAGCCCTACGCGCTCAGGCGCAATTGGCCCGCGTCGCTCGGCTCGGGCAGGTCGTTGCCCTGGACCGCGCGGAACAGATGGCGGTCGAGCAGGGCCGAAAAGGCGAAGATGCGCGTATCCGTGGGGTCGTCGATACGTCGAACCCGGAAGTGCGGCAGGCCGAAGCCGCGCACTTCCTCGGTCACCACGAAGATCATCCCGCTTTGGTCGGCGCGCTTGAATCGTTGCCCGATCCGAGGCGCCGCTTCGGCGCCGTTACTCCCATTCGCTTCCTTTGTCATCAGCTAGTTCCCCGATATGCCCAGTACCCAATCGCTTGGATATATACGCAAAATTTGGTGGATTTTCGAACACGATTTCTAGGGCTGGGAAAAATCCGCTTCGCGGGAGGCTCGAAATCGGCGCGTGACGCACTCGGATTCGCGCCTGTGACGCGGTGACGTTCGGGTGCTTCACAGCATGCGAAGGCTGGCTTGTGCTCAGGTCAAATTGGGATTGTCGCGAGCTCTGGGAGGGGGCTGAGTTTCAGGCCGCGTCACAAGCTGGGATCGCTCCCAGAGCTGCGAGAATTCAAGCGCTTGAGGGTCGGCGACGGTTGTGTGACGCGCAACGCGGCGATTTCGCGGCTCAGCCGTTCAAACAGCGACTGAAAATCGGCTTGCAAATTCGAACCGCCAAGGTCTCGCCCTGTTGCGGATAGGTTCTCAGGCCGAGCGCCTCGACCTTGCCGGCCTTGAGGATCACGGTCGCCTCGCATGTGACCTGGACCCCCTTGGTTCCAATGGCGAGCGAGCCGACCAGGGGGACGTTGGCGTTTTGGAGCAGGCCGGCATCGAGAACCTCGCTGCGCGAGTAGGTCAGGTAATCGAGCCCGTCCGCGGGCACGCTGGATGCGGGTTGCCCGGCGCATTGGGTCAGCTTCGCCTGGCTCATCCCGACCAGGGAGACCTCGAGAGGGGTGGGCGGCGGTCCCGATTTCTCGCAGGCACCGAGACAGAGCAACGCAAGAATAGAGCTCAAGGCGATGGCGCTTCGTCTCATAATTGATCCTTCCCACATCCGGTCCGGGGCGCGATCCTAGCACAGGCTCGGTGGCACTCGAGCGCGCGCTGGCGAATGAAATATCGGGTCGAAAGGCCGGTCATTCGCGTGCCAAGTCGCTGGCGCCTACGGGCCTGATCGGAAGTTTCGGCGCAACGCGAAGTTGGCCGAGAAAGTGCCACTAGTTTAGAAATCTAGCGCATTTTTTTTAACTTATTGCGAAACATGAGCGAGGGCGATTTTCGTCGGCCGGCCGCGGTCGCGCGAGTCGCCCGGTCGGCCTTCGCAGGCCGCAGGAGCGGGACGCGATGTTCGTATCATGTTCGATGGCTCGAAAGGCGGGCTCGGCTCGAGCGAGGCCGAGCCGTCGGTTGGAGTGTTGAGGCGGAAATGATTGTGAAGCGCCTGATTCAGGGGTTGTTGTGTGCGATCTTGCTTGCCGGCGCCACGGGATGCGTCGTGGCGCCCGCGCAGCCGGTGGCCGCCTACCCCTATTACGGCTACGCCTATCCGAGCTATTATGCGCCCGGCTACTACTATTACGGTCCACCGGTTTACGGCAATGTGTGGGTTGGCGGCCGTTGGCGCTAACGCTTAGGGCGTCGCGGCCCCGATTTGGAGGACGAGACATGCGGATGAGGGGTCTTTGGCGGCGCTTGCCCTGGATCGGTGCCGCTATCCTGGCGGCGGCCGTTCTCTTCGGCGCGGGCACGAGCCCGGCGTCGGCGCGGGTCTGGGTCGGCGTCGGGCTCGGTTTCCCGGTCTACGCGCCGCCGGTCTATTACTACCCGCCGCCCTATTACTATTCGCCCTACTACTACCCACCGCCGGTCGTCTACGCGCCGCCGCCTGCGGTCTATGCGCCGCCGGCGCCGGTGGTGCAAAGTGCCACCTCCTGCACCAACGGCAAATGGCGCCAGCAGGACGGCTCGGTGGTGAATGGCGTGGCGTGCCTCCAGCCCGACGGGACCTGGAAGCTCGCGCAGTGAATGACGCAGGCCCGGCTTCGGTCGCGGGAGGGCCGGGCGCGGGGATGACGATGAGCCAGATCGTGCGTCGCTTGACGCTGCTATCGATCGCCTTGGGCGCCGCGGCGGCGCTTGGGGCTTGTACGCCGGTCGCGAACCCGCGCGTACCGCCTCCGGGCAGCCCGCCCATGTTCGCCATGGCCTATCTCAATGGCTGCCGCCAGGGTGCCGCGGACGCGAACCCGACCGGCGTGCTTGCACTGAGCCCGCGCGATCCGAAGCTCTATGCCAGCAACCCGGAGTACAAGCAGAGCTGGGACCAGGGCCACGCCGCCTGCTACGAGGATGAGCTGCGCGCGCCGGTGATGGAAATCAACGGCGGTGGCGGGGACAGCAACAATTAGCGGCCGGAGCGATTGGCGCCTCGAGCATTGAGTGGCCGGCATTGCCACGCGCGCGCCTGGCGTTATGGCGCTTTCGGTCGGTCGCCGTCCCCGGCGATCTCGAGCCGGGTCAAAGTGCCGTCGACCGCGCCGAGCCCGGTATCGATCTCGATCTTCACCGGCAGCATGATTTTGTTCCGCGCGACGCGCGCGAGCCAGACCAGGGTGGGCGGCCGCTGGGGCTCGGCGAAGGATCCCTGGCTGAAGCCCGCGAGGCGCAGGACCGTCACCCGGCATTTGAGCGCTGGCCCCGAATAGGCCGAGCGCTCGCCTTTCGGCAGCTCCACGCGGCCGAGATTCTCGAGCTTCATGTCGTAGCGTTGGCGCCCGTCGAACACGCGGGTGGTGCCGGCGCATAGCTCGGCGCCATCCTGCCCGCCATCGATCCCGACCAGGAGGGCGGCCGAAAGCGGATCGACCGTGTTCTCGCGCATCGGCAGCGGCACGGGGTCGATGTCCTCGCTTTCCGGCGGCGGGACGACGTGGGTTGCGACCTGTCCGTCCGGCCCGTAATCGAGCACGGCCTGGCGCCGCTCGCCGTGCCAGCGCGCGTCGAGGCGATAATGCTCGGGCCGCGAGGTGCCGTTCGCGAGGCGACCGGCCGCCTCGGCGTGGCTCCGATAGTCGATCAGGAGGTCGAACAGGCCAAGGGTCGTGCCCGAATAGCCGAGACGGTAGAAGTCGGGCGCGATCGTCGCCTCGCTCGACATGCGGTAGACGAGGATTCCGTGCCAGGTGAGCTCGTAGCCCATGACCACCCGCAGCGTCTCGGCGCGCGCGGCCGCGGCTTGCGGGGTCGGGGCTGGGACAAACGACGCTTGGGCAAACGCAGCCTGGGCAAGCGCAGCTTGCACGAGGACCAACGCAGCGGCGGCGAGCAAGATGCGGGACGGTCGGGCGATCACGCCGCCGATTGTAGCCCGGATCGGGCCACGGCGCCGAATTGACGCGGATCGCGCGGCCGCGGGAGGACTCGCGGGCCCCGGCAGCCCGTTACATTAAAAGATCATTAAATGTTGGTAAGTTATTGATCGGGAGAAAAGATAACTCTTTAAAATGCCGGCGATCGAGCCAAATGATGTTTGTCCGATCGTCGGGCCGCAAGGGCCGGGCAAGGTCGCAAGCATCGATCAAGAGCGTCGATCGAGCGCGAGCGAGCGCCCCGGCGCCGCAGCCATACCAGGGGAAATCGCGTCGGGCCGTGCGGTGCCGTCATGGGCAGGGGACCCATGGGCGGGGTTGTCGCGCGCGGCGAGGGAGCTTGGAGTGACGAAAATCGTGCCGATCGATCCGCGCCGGCCCTATGCCGAGGGCGAGTTCTCCCGCAGCGAGCCCTCGTTCCTCGCGGGCGGGGCCGAGAACCGCTTCGAGATCACCAAGATCCTGGCGATCCTGAAGCGCCGCAAGCTCATGATCCTGGGCGTGATGTTCGTCATCACCAGCCTCGCGACCCTGATCGTGAACCAAGTGACGCCGCTTTACCGCGCCGAGACCAATATCATCGTCGAGAACAACGAGACCAACTTCACGCCGTTCCAGCAGGTCGCCCCGGGCCTGATCGACGACGAGCTGACCGCCGACACCCAGGCGGCGGTGATCGGCTCGCGCGACATCGCGGCGAAGGCGGTCGACCGGCTCGATCTGGTCGACAATCCTCTCTTCAACCCGACCCTCGTTCCGCCCAAGCCGGGCCTGTTCGCGACCTTGCTCGACCCGCTGCGCAAGCTGATCGCGCGCGACGTGACGCGGCCCCTGAAGGAAGTGCTTTACGGCTCGGCGACGGGGAAGGCGAAGCCCGCGCGCACGAGCCTGGTGCCCGATGCGGCGGGGACCGTCCCCGGTGCCGGCGGCGACAGCGTCGTCAACGAGGTGATCAATAATTTCATGAGCGGCATCACGGTGGAGACGTCGCAGACCAGCCGGGTGATCGCGATCCAGTACGTCTCGAAGCAGCCCGAGATGGCCGCACTCGCCGCCAACACGATCGCCGAGCTCTACATCCTCGATCAGCTCGCCAACAAGGACGCGATCACCTCGCGCGCCGACGACTGGCTCAGCCAGCGCGTCAACGAGCTGCGCCAGCGCATGATCGACGACGAGCAGCGGCTCGACGCGTTCCGCCGGCGCTCGGGCATCGTCGACGTCGACGGCTCGACCATCATCCAGCAGCAGCTCGCGCGCCTCAACGAAGAGCTGACCCTGGCGCAGACGGACCTTTCGGAGAAGCAGGCGCGCGACGACCAGGTCAAGCAGCTCCTGAAAAGCGGCAGCATCAACACCGCGGCCGCCGTGCTCAACAACAAGCTGATCCAGAACCTGAGCGATCAGGAGGCGCAGCTCCAGAGCAAGCTCGCCGAATACAAGACCATGTACAAGGCGGGCTTCCCTCAGGTGCGGCTCACCGAGCAGGAACTCAAGGGGCTGCAGGCCAAGATGCATACCGAGGCGACGAAGATCGCGGCCGAGATGGACAACGAGCTCGCGATCGCCAAGGTGCGCGTGAAGAACCTGCAGGACGCGGTCGACCAGCTCCAGACCAAGCTCGAGAACCAGAACCAGGCCGAGGTCACGATCCGCTCGCTCCAGACCAACGTCAACGCGGACAAGCAGCTCTACGAGACGATTCTCGCCAAGTACAAGGAAACCGATCTGCAGCAGAATGCGGCGACCGAGCAGCCCGACGCGCGCATCATCTCGCGCGCCATGGTCCCGGGCGCACCCTTTTATCCCCGGAAGAACCTGATGGTGATGGCGGCGCTCATCGTCTCGGCGATCGTGGGGATGGCGCTCGCGGTGGTGACCGAGCTGTTCGACCAGGGCTTCCGGAGCTTGGGCCAGATCGAGGCCGCGACGGGGCTTCCGACGCTCGCCATGATCCCCGCGCTCAAGGAAGGCGAGGCCGAAGGGAAGCGCCCGCACGAGGTCGCGGTCGAGCGGCCCAACTCGTCCTTTGGCGAGGCGATCCGAACGCTGCGCACGGGGCTGTTGCTGACCCGCATCGATCATCCGCCGCGTACGATCCTGCTCACCTCGTCCGTGCCGGGCGAGGGCAAGACGTCGTTGGCGTTGTCGCTCGCGTGCTCCGCCGCGCGCTCGGCCCAGAAGGCGATCGTGCTCGATTGCGACTTCCGCCATCCGAACATGCACAACTACCTCGAATATCCGAACAAGAACGGTCTTACGGATTTCCTCGCGGGCCAAGCCTCGCTCGAGGACGTGGTGGAGATCGATCCGCGCTCGGGTGTGCATTTCATCACGGCCGGAAGCCGCGCGCCCAACCCGGTGGATTTGCTCGGCTCCCAGGAAATGAAGAAGCTGCTCGCGCGCCTCTCGTCGCTTTACGACATCGTCGTGATCGACGCGCCGCCGGTGTTGCCGGTGTCGGACGCGCTTGTGCTGGTGCGTATCGTCGACAAGACCATGTATCTCGTGCGTTGGGAGAAGACCAAGCGCGAGACGGCGCTTAATGGCCTCAAGATGCTGGTCGAGGCGGGGGCCGACATCGCCGGCATCTGCCTGACCCAGGTCGACCTCAAGAAGCACTCCCAGTACTATTATTCGGACTCGGGCTACTACTACGCGAGCGGCTACAAGGAATATTACGTCGAGCAGGATCTCGGCCCGTCCGACGACACGCCCGATGCCGGCCCGGATGGCTTCGTCCGCCGGACGCGCCACGGGCACGCGTGAGTCGGACTTAAGGGCCGCGTGCATCCGCTTCGGCGGAAGTCTGACCTCTGAGTTTCTTCGCCTTGATCGAGAAATCGACAATTACGGTGCGGCTTGGGGCGAACAACCAAGAATCGGCGGCCCAAAGAAGAAGATGGCTCATATATCGGCCTCCGTGAGCAGCTGTTGAACATAAAAGCGCAGGCGACCCATCTGCGCGATGAGGCTGCCGAATGAATGACGCGCTGTGAGGCGGTTCTGGCCGAGACACAGGATTCACCTTCCGCCTGAATCCTCAGTGCCCGTCTCTCGCGGCCACTGTTCGTTCGTGGTCCCTCCCGCTAAAGGTTTGGCTTCAAAATGCATCAGGGCGTCGTAGGTAACGGGGAAATGACACGCCGGTCGGGCCGTTCATCCGTGCCTCAAGAAGCTTCGCCGCGATCCGAAAGACGGTGACGCGATGGGCGCTCGTGAGTGGGCGCTTCGCGCGCGCGGTGGGCCGAGGGCCCGGCAACCTTCGGCAAATTCGCCGAAGGTCGCCGCCTTTCGGCCGGTGTCCGCTTACGCCACCTTGCGCGATCCTACCTCCAACGCGTGGCCGAGCACGGCGAGCGCCGCCTCAATGCGTGCGATTTTGGAAGGATGTCGAGGATCGGTGAGGCGCGCGGCTTCGCGCGGCGTCGTGCCAAGCCGTCGGGCGAGTTCGCTCTTGGTGACACCCTGTTCGCGCATCGCGAGATAGAGCACGGCCTGGGCGGCGGTCAGTGCTGGCACCGCTACTAGGCGCTCACCATGCTTGACGGGTGAGGGAGGCGGAATATCGTCGCCATGCTTGATACGCGCGGCGATCGCCTCGTCAAGGGCATCGACGCCCTCGCTCAAGGCTTCGGCCTCGTCGTCCCCTTGGGTGATGGCCTCGGGCACGTCGCGAAAGCTGACTACGAATCCCCCTTCCTCCGCCGCGGCGAGCGCGGCCGGATAGGCGAACCGATAGGCGCGCATCGAATTTCTCCCGTATCAAGTTGCGCGGTAATAACCAAACCCATCGATTTACTCCAAATCTTCCAGCCTAAGCCCGAGCTGCGCGAGCATCCCATGAAGGGTGCCTGCCTTCAGCTCATCCTTGAGGTCACGAACCGTCGTGCGCCGGCCGCCGTAATACAGCGTCCCGTGAGAGCCCTTGCCGCGGGTCTCGTCCCAAACGACCCGAACGCCCCTGGTCTTCCCCGTCTTGCGTATTCGGCGGATGAACTCAGAGCCTCTCATGGAGGGAAATATAGGCGCTTTTTGTCCTATCGCAAACCGCGATTTAGGACAGTCATTGCGCCGAAATCGGAGCCGCCGGCCGCGCCCGCGAGATCCGTTCGATGTAGCCCGGGCTGTAGCCCCAGGTTCACTTGCCTTTGGGAAAATGGCTCCGGGGGTCGGATTCGAACCGACGACCAGCCGGTTAACAGCCGGCTGCTCTACCGCTGAGCTACCCCGGAACGGATGCCGCGCGGCCAAGGGAGGCGCGGCGACGGGTATGTATCAGACGCGCCCGGGCGATGCCAGGGATTGTTGGGCCAGGGATTGTTGGGCCGCAGGTTGCGCCCCGAGCCCGGCCCGGACTGGTCCGAAGCGCGTTGGAGGCCGGGGCCGGAATCGAACCGACGTACGGGGATTTGCAGTCCCCTGCATGGCCACTCTGCCACCCGGCCGGAATGCGGGAACTTGCCGCCCCCATCGGCGCTCGCGACGCGCGCCCGGCGCCAAAGGGCGCACATATTTGCCGCCGCCGCCCTTGGGGTCAAGCCGAGTTTTGGCACCGGATCGACGGAATTCCGCGCTTCGGAGCGTTGTGTTTCGGGGCCTTGCCACGTATATAGGATTGATCGCGCCCGCGCGGCGCCCGTCCGCCCGATCGTCCCCGGTGCCCCATGGCCGATTTCGCCGCCGCTCGCCGTAACATGCTGGAAAGCCAGCTCATTCCGAACCGTATTGGCAACCCCGAATTGCTCGCCGCGATGGGAGCCCTCGAACGCGAGCGCTTCCTGCCGCCGCTCCTCCACGGCGTCGCCTATGTGGACGAGGATATCGAGCTCGGCCAGGGCCGCTTCCTCATGGAGCCCCTGGTGCTCGCGCGCCTCGTCGAGCTCCTTGCGCCGGCCAAGGACGAGGATGCGCTCGAGATCGGCGCCGGCACCGGCTACGGGACGGCGGTGCTCGCGCGCCTCTGCCACAGCGTGGTCGGCCTCGAAGCCGACGCGCGCCTTGCCTCCGACGCGGCGGCGACGCTGCGCGACCTCGGGGTGCGCAACGCGATCGTCACCGGCGGGGCGCTCGAGCGCGGCTATTCGGCACGCGCCCCCTACGATCTGATCCTGATCGGGGGTGCCGTCGAGGCGGTGCCCGACGCGATCCTCGACCAGCTCGGCGAGGGCGGCCGGCTCGCGACCGTGATCCGCGCACCCGGCAAGGTCGGACGCACGACGCTGATCGCGCGCCGCGGCGGGCTCCTCGAGACGCGCCAGCTGCACGATGCCGCGACCTTGCCGTTGCCGGGCTTCGCGCGCCCGCGCGCCTTCAGCTTCTGACGCGACGCGCGGCGAGGTCGGACCCATGGCGCGAACGCGCGCAACCTTGAAATCGCTTCTCCCGATCGGGATTTCGGCGCTCGTCGTGTCGACGCTCGGCGCGGGACCCGCGCGCGCCCAAAGCCTCACCGACGCGCTCGCCCTCGCGTATCAAAGCAATCCCACCCTCGCGGCCGAGCGCGCGGCGCTACGCGGGCAGGACGAGGGCGTCGCCCAGGCGCTCTCGGGCTGGCGTCCGACCGTGACCGTAAGCGGCAATGGCGGGCGCGAGTGGCTCAACCAGGTGCCGCGCAGCTCGGGCGAGCCCGCGACCACCTACTGGACCCGCACCGGCGCCATCACGGTGAAGCAGAACCTCTATACCGGCGGCCGCATCGGCGCCCAGACCGAGGCGGCCGACGACGCGGTGTTTGCCGAGCGCGCACACCTTCAGTCGGTCGAGGGGACCGTGCTCGACGAGGCGGCGGGCGCCTATGTCGACGTGGTGCAGGACGAGGCGGTGCTGGCCCTCAACGACAACAACGTCCAGGTGCTCGAGAAGCAGCTCGAGGCGACCCAGGACGAGTTCAAGGCCGGCACCGTGACGCGCACCGACGTGTCCCAGGCCGAGGCCGCGGTCTCGAGCGCGAAGGCCGGCCGCGAGGCGGCGGCGAACCAGCTGAACATCGCGCGCGCGGCCTACTTCAACGTGATCGGCGCCCAGCCGGGCCAGCTCACCGACCCGGGCGAGCCCGCGGGCCTGCCCGGCACGGAAGCGGAATCGATTACCCTTGCGCAACACCAGAACCCCGACGTCGTGAACGCCGACTTCAACGAGCGCCAGGCGGTCCAGACGGTCAAGGTCCAGTTCTCGGGCTTCCTGCCGCAAATCTATCTCCAGGGCCTCGCGCAGAAGGGCGAGGACCTCTCGACGCCCGACGATTTCACCGAGACGTCCGAAATCCTCGCCGTGCTCTCGATGCCGATCTACACCGGCGGCCTGGTCGAATCCGAGGTGCGCCAGGCGAAGGACGCGGTGAGCCAGCGCCGCCTCCAGCTCGATCAGGCGCGGCGCACCGCGATCCAGAACGCCACGATCGCCTGGCAGACGCTCCAGAGTGCGCGCGCCCAGCTCGCCTCCTATGGCGACCAGATCAAGGCCGACGAGGTGGCGCTCGATGGCACCGAGCAGGAGCAACGCGCGGGCCTGCGCACCGTGCTCGACATCCTCAACGCGCAGCAGGCGCTCCTGACCGCGCGCGTCGACTACACCCAATCCCATCACGACGAAATCCGCGCGGGCTACGATCTCCTGGCCGCGATCGGCAAGCTCACCGCGCGCGACCGCAAGCTGCCGGTCGAGTATTTCGACCCGAGCGTTCACTACAAGGACGTGCGCGACCGCTGGTTCGACTTCGGCCAGCTGATCGGCACCGACTCCGAGAGCGGCGCCACGGGCGGCTCGAAGCCCGCGCAATAACGGCTCGCGCGCGTCGGAATTCCCCGTTATTTTGACCCCCCGAGGCGCGGACGAGCGTCCCGCGCAGCGCCCGAAACGCGATCGAAACCGACATGTTGGACAAGGCTTACCGACCGAGCGACGTCGAAGCGAAGCATTACGAGCGCTGGGAGCGCGAAGGCGCCTTCCGCGCCGACGCGCGCGCGCAAAAGCGGCCCTACACGATCATGATGCCGCCGCCCAACGTCACGGGCAGCCTGCATATGGGCCACGCGCTCACCTTCACGCTCCAGGACATCCTCATCCGCTATCACCGCATGCGCGGGCGCGACGCGCTCTGGCAGCCGGGCACGGACCACGCGGGCATCGCGACCCAGATGGTGGTCGAGCGCCGGATGGAGGCCAAGGGCGAGACGCGCTACGGCCTCGGGCGCGCCAAATTCCTCGAGCGCGTGTGGGAATGGAAGGCGGAATCGGGCGGCACCATCTTGCGCCAGCTCCGGCGCCTGGGTGCGTCGGCCGATTGGAGCCGCGAGCGCTTCACCATGGACGAGGGCCTCTCGCTCGCGGTGCGCAAGGTGTTCGTCGATCTCTACAAGCAGGGCCTCATCTACCGCGACAAGCGGCTGGTGAACTGGGACCCGAAGCTGCACACCGCGATCTCGGACCTCGAGGTCCAGTCGCGCGAGGTCAAGGGCAAGCTGTGGCATTTCAAGTACCCGATCGAGGGTGCGAAGGACCTTTTCATCACGGTCGCGACCACGCGCCCCGAAACCATGCTCGGCGATACGGGTGTGGCCGTGCATCCGGAGGACGAGCGCTACAGGGAATTCGTGGGGCGTACCGCGATCCAGCCCATCACCGGCCGGCGCCTCAGGATCGTGGCCGATCTCCACGCCGACCCGGCGCAGGGAAGCGGCGCCGTCAAGATCACGCCCGCGCACGACTTCAACGACTTCGAGGTCGGCAAGCGCCACGGCCTCGAGATGGTCAACATCTTCGACCGCAACGCCCATGTGAACGAGAACGCGCCCGCGGCGTATCTGCGTCTCTCGCGCGAGGCCGCGCGCGCCAAGATCGTCGCCGAGATGGAGGCGCTCGGCTTCCTCGACAAGGTCGAGGACCACGCGATGATGCTGCCCTATGGCGACCGCTCGGGCGTCGTGGTCGAGCCTTGGCTCACCGACCAGTGGTTCGTCAACGCGAAGAAGCTCGCCGAGCCCGCGATCGAGGCGGTGAAGCGCGGCCATACGCGCATCGTGCCGGCGCAATGGGAGACGGTCTATTTCGAGTGGATGAACAACATCCAGCCCTGGTGCGTGTCGCGCCAGATCTGGTGGGGCCATCAGGTGCCCGCCTGGTACGCGCCCGACGGCATGATCTTCGTCGAGATGACCGAGGCGGAGGCGTACGCGGCGGCCGAGCGCCATTTCGGCCATGCGGTCGAATTGAAACGCGACGAGGACGTGCTCGACACCTGGTTCTCGTCGGCGCTTTGGCCCTTCTCGACCTTGGGCTGGCCCGCGGCGACGCCCGAGCTTGCGCGCTATTACCCGGGCGACGTGCTGGTGACCGGCTTCGACATTCTGTTCTTCTGGGTCGCGCGCATGATGATGATGGGCATCCATTTCATGGGCGAGGCGGGGGCGAAGCCGCTCGGGGAATCGGTGCCGTTCCGGGACGTCTACATCCACGCCCTCGTGCGCGACGAGCGCGGGCAGAAAATGTCGAAGTCGAAGGGCAACGTGATGGACCCGGTCGACCTCATCGAGTCCTACGGCTGCGACGCGTTGCGCTTCACGCTCGCGGCCCTCGCGGCCCAGGGACGCGACATCAAGCTCTCCGAGGGCCGCATCGAGGGCAACCGCAATTTCTGCACCAAGCTGTGGAACGCCGCGCGCTTCGCGGAAATGAACGGCTGCGCGCTCGATCCGAGTTTCGATCCGCGCCAGGCCAAGGAGACGATCAACCGCTGGATCGTGAGCGAGCTCGCCGAGACGGGGCAGCGCGTCGCGGCGGCGCTCGAGGAGTATAAGTTCAACGACGCGGCGAACGCGCTCTACCGCTTCACCTGGAACCTCTTCTGCGATTGGTACATCGAGCTCGCGAAACCGATCTTGACGGGTGCTGCCGCGGTGGCCCAGGCCGAGACGCGCGCCACGGCCGCCTGGGTGCTCGACCGGCTCATCCATTATCTCCATCCGTTGGTGCCCTTCATCACCGAGGAGCTCTACGAGCAGACAGCACCCCGCGGCGGGACGAGGCTCATCGCCGCATCTTGGCCCGAGCTGGGCGCGGACTATGTCGACGCCGCCGCGCGCGACGAGATCAATTGGGTCGTGCGCGTCGTCTCCGAAATCCGTTCGGTGCGCGCCGAGATGAACGTGCCGCCGGCGGCCCTCGTCGCCCTCGAGGTCGCGGGCGCGGGGCCGGCCACGAAGACGCGCCTCGGCGCCTATGGCGAGCTGGTCCAGCGCCTCGCGCGCCTATCGGGCGTGAGCCACACGACGCGCGCGGCGTCCAAGGGTGCCGTGCAGATCCTGGTCGACGAGGCGACGCTGATCCTCCCGCTCGCGGGCGTGATCGACCTCGAAAAGGAGCGGGGACGCCTCGAGAAGGAGCTCGCGCGTCTCGAGGGCGAGATCGGCAAGATCGAGAAGAAGCTCGCCAATGCCGACTTCGTCGCGCGCGCGCCGGAGGAAGTGGTCGAGGAGCAGCGCGAGCGTCTCCAGGAGGCCGCGGCGGCGCGCTCGAAGCTCGCCGAAGCCTTGGAGCGGCTCGCGGGCGCGTGACGCGCGACGGCTCCCGAGCCCGGCGATCATCCGCGGCGCGCGCGCCCTATGGCCCGGGCGCGCAGTCTAGTATGCTCGCGCCATGAGACTGCCCCCGGTCCAACTCGCCCGAGTCCAACTCGCCCGAGTCAAGCTCGCCCGAGTCAAACTCGCCCGAGTCAAGCTCGCCAAAGGCTGGTCGCTCAAGGCGCTTTTCACGGTCGACCCGGCGGCGCTCATGCCCACGGGCGGGCGCGACCTGCGCCTCGATTTCTTCCGCGGCCTCGCGCTGTTCTTCATCTTCCTCGACCATATCCCGTCGAACCTCGTCAACTGGATCACCATCCGCAACATCGGCTTCAGCGACGCGGCCGAGATGTTCGTGTTCATCTCGGGCTATGCCGCGGCGCTGGCCTATGGCGGGGCCATGCGCCGGCACGGCTTCCGGCTCGCGACCGCGCGCATCTGGCGCCGCTGCTGGCAGCTCTATGTCGCGCACATTTTCCTGTTCTTCATCTTCACCGCGCAGATCGCCTACATCTCGGCCCATTTCAACAACCCGATGTTCGCCGAGGAGATGCAAGTCGTGCATTTCCTCGAGGACCCGAACAACACGCTGGTGCCGGCGCTTCTCCTCATGTTCCGGCCCGCGAACCTCGACATCCTGCCGCTCTACATCGTGCTCCTGCTCGCGTTCCCGGCGATCCTCTGGGGGCTCGAGCGGCGGCCGGTCGTGGTGCTTGCGATCTCGGCCTTCCTTTACGGCTTCATCCAGGCGACCCATTTCAACCTGCCGGGCTATCCCGAGGGCAACGACTGGTTCTTCAACCCGCTCGCCTGGCAATTCCTGTTCATCCTGGGCGCGCTGTTCGGGCGCGTGCACGGATCGCCGGTGAGCGTCGTGCCGCGCTGGCCCTGGCTCGAGTGGCTCTCGGGCCTCTATCTCGTGGCGGCGTTCCTCCTGGTCCTGAGCTGGGATTTGCCGCAGCTCGCGCCGCCGATTCCGAACTGGCTCGGACAGCTCATCTACCCGATCAGCAAGACCGACCTCGATCCCTTGCGCCTGTTGCATTTCCTCGCCCTCGCATATCTCACCGTGATGCTGGTCGCGGCCGACACGCCGTTCCTCCAGTGGCGCGTTTCGCGTCCGGTGATCCGCTGCGGCCAGCAGTCGCTCTACGTGTTCTGCTTCGGCATCATGCTGTCCTTCACCGGCCATTTCTTCCTGGTCGAATACAGCGACAGCCTCGCCATGCAGATCCTGGTCTCGATCGCCGGCATCGGGCTCATGATCGCGCTCGCCTATCTCCTGACCTGGTACCGCCGGGCCAACCGCGAGGCCGCGCGCGGCGCAAGCGCGAAGCCGAGTCCGGTCGAGGAAGCATGAGTCGAAGAAGCATAAGTCGAGGAAGCATAAGTCGAAGAAGCGTGAGTCGAGGCAGCCTGAAAAAAACAAGGGGCAAGCCCATGCGTTACCGCCTAGCGATCGCCGCCTGTCTCGCCGCCTTGGCGCTTCCCGGAGCCGCGGCGGCGGACGACGCCAAGGCCAAGCCGAGCTGCGACGTGCCGGCGTCGGTCGACTTCAACGACGCGCCGTTGCCGAATCTCGCGGCCAGGCTCAAGGCGCGCGCACCGGTCGAGATCGTCGTGATGGGCTCGGGCTCGTCGGCCGGGATGGGGGCGAGCTCGCTCGCCAAGGCCTATCCCGCGCGCCTCGCGACCGATCTCGCGGCGCGCATTCCGGGAGCGCAATTCACGATCGACAATCTGTCGCGCCGCGGCATGCTCGCGATCGAGATGGAGCGGCGCTTCAAGCGCGAAGTCGCGGCCAAGAAGCCGGCCCTCGTGATCTGGCAAACCGGCACGGTGGATGCGGTGCGCGGCATCGACGTCGCGAGCTTCGGCCAGACGCTCTCCAACGGCATCGACGCGCTCAAGGCGATGGGCGCCGACGTGATCCTCATGAACATGCAATACAGCCCGGTGACCGCGACCGCGCTCAACAGCGGCCGCTACCTGGACTACATGCGTTGGCTCGCGCAGAATCACGCGGCCCCGCTCTTCGACCGCTACGGAATCATGAAATATTGGGAGGAAAGCGGGGCGATCGACGTGACCGGCGGCACCAAGGCGGAGCAGGGGCGCGACGATGATTTCGTCCATGGCTGCATCGCCGAGCTCCTGGCGGCGATGATCGCGAACGCGGCAGCCCCGGACATGGTGAGCGCGCCGAAGCCGTGAGCGTGGGGCCGGACGGCCGCGACGCATTCCTCCCATGCCGACTTTGGCGCTGGAACAGGCCGTTAAGGGCCATTATGCTGACGCCAACCAAGCCATAAACCGCGAGAGGAAGCCCATGGCCGCGCCCAAGAAAAACGCCGCAGCGGCGGCGAAGCCCGCGTTCGACAAGTCGAAGCTGCCGAGCCGCCACGTCTCGGTCGGCGACACGAGCGCGCCCCATCGCGCCTTCTATTACGCGATGGGCATGACCGCCGACGACATCGCGCGCCCGCTGGTGGGCGTGGTGACCACCTGGAACGAGGCGGCACCCTGCAACATCACCCTCTCGCGCCAGGCCCAGGTCGCGAAGCAGGGCGTCAAGGCGGGCGGCGGAAGCCCGAGAGAATTCACCACCATCACGGTGACCGACGGCATCGCGATGGGCCATGCGGGCATGAAATCCTCTCTCGTGAGCCGCGAGGTGATCGCGGATTCGGTCGAGCTCACCATGCGCGGCCATTGCTATGACGGGCTGGTCGGCATCGCGGGCTGCGACAAGTCGCTCCCGGGCATCATGATGGCGATGCTGCGTTTGAACGTGCCGGCCGTGTTCCTTTATGGCGGCTCGATCCTGCCGGGAAAGTTCCAGGGCCGGGACGTGACCATCGTCGACGTGTTCGAGGGGGTGGGGGCCCGCGCCGCGGGAAAGATGACCGCCGCCGAGCTGCACGAGCTCGAATGCGCGGCCTGTCCCTCGGGCGGGTCCTGCGGCGGCCAGTTCACCGCCAACACCATGGCCTGCGTCTCGGAGGCGCTCGGCCTCGCACTCCCGGGCTCGGCCATGCCGCCGGCCGCCTATGAGAGCCGCGATTCCTTCGCCGAGGAGGCGGGGCGCGCGGTGATGTCCCTCATCGCGCGGCAGCTCCGGCCGCGCGACATCGTGACCTTGAAGGCGCTCGAGAACGCGGCGACGGTGGTCGCGGCGTCGGGCGGGTCGACCAATGCCGGGCTCCATCTGCCCGCGATCGCGCACGAGGCGGGCATCCGCTTCACCCTCGACGACGTGGTCAAGGTGTTTCGGCGCACGCCCTACATCGCGGACCTGAAGCCCGGTGGGAAGTACGTCGCCAAGGACCTTTACGACGTGGGCGGCGTGCCGGTGCTGATGAAGGCGCTGCTCGACGGCGGCTATCTCCATGCCGACT
>Ga0335072_10006422_pt1 | contig 17180 bp, 12 predicted proteins | sample Lox_Sample_21_FD_206725 | JGI IMG/M metagenome (GOLD analysis project Ga0335072, IMG submission 206725) | Soil microbial communities from Loxahatchee National Wildlife Refuge, Florida, United States - Lox_Sample_2.1 | ecosystem: Environmental > Terrestrial > Soil > Wetlands | place: USA...
GGCGTGGCCATGATCAGGTCGCGGGCCTGCTTGCTGGCGGACAGGGCCAGGAGCGCTTGGCGCAGCACGGCAGATGAACCTCCAGGGAACGGCACTGTTCAACGGCGGCTCAGGCTACTCGCGAGCGCGACCGGTCAGGTCGGCGCGCTGGCGCTTGAGCTCAACCTGGATGTTAGCCCCGGCATCCGGTGCTACGAGGACTTCCTGCGCTGCGGCAACGCCGTCAGCCTGCAGGGTGGCTGCGACCGGCGTAGTTCGCTTGACCAGCGCTAGCGCGATCGGGCCGAGCTCATAGTGCCGGGCCGCCGACCCGACGAATCCGACACTGGCCTCGTCGAGCAGGACCTGGTCGCCGTGGCTTGGCAGCTTGTCTTCACTGCCATCCAGGTGCAGCAGCACAAGCCGCCGAGGCGGATGGCCGAGGTTGTGTACCCGGGCCACCGTCTCCTGGCCGCGGTAACAGCCCTTACTGAGGTGAACCGCGGCCTCGATCCAGCCAACCTCGTGCGGGATCGTCCGGTGATCGGTATCCAGGCCAAGCCGGGGGCGGCCGGCCGCGATGCGCAGCGCCTCATGAGCCCACATGCCGGCCAGCACCGCGCCAGCGGACCGCAGCTCAGCCACCCGGGCGGCCAGTTCGGCTCGTGGCACTATCAGGTCCGTTCCGAATCCGGTACTGATCGCGACGCCCGGCAGGCCCCCGGCAGCCGACACCACAGCAGCCGGCGCCTCGGGCCCGTGCACGGTCAGTACCGCGTACTGCGCCGACACGTCTTCCGTCTCCACCCTGAGCATGAACCGCATCGAGGTCAGGAAATCGACCAGCGAAGCGACGGTGCCGGGCTCGACGTGGGCCCACACAGCCGAGCCGTCGTCGGTCAGCGCGAGGTGGTGCTCAACATGGCCCTGCGGGCTGAGTACCAGCGCCTCGGTGCTCACGCCTGGCGAAAGCCGCTCCAGGTGCTGGGTCGTGAGGCTGTGCAGCCAACTCAGCCGGTCCGGGCCGGTGATGCGCAGCACTCCCCGGTTGGACCGGTCGACCACGCCGAAGCGCCCGGCCAGCGCACGCTGCTCGGCAAAAGGATCGCCGTAATGAGCCGCCACGCCCGTGTCCGGCGCGTCAGCGGGGACGGCTCCCGGCTCGCCCAGTAGCGGACTGGATGACTGGCTAGTCATTGGCTGGGCGGGTGCAGTTCGCGGAGGCAACCACGTTCCCTTCCCTCGTCGGTTCCTTCTCGGCAGAAATAAGAACTCTGCTAGCAGGCTATGCCCAGGCGCGGCTTCGGGCCTCAGGACCGGCAGTCGGCGCACAGGCCGAAGACAGTGAGATGCCCGACATCGGTTAGGAATCCTTGATTCTCCTCAAGCGCCGCCACAAGCGGCTGGACGGTGGCCTGATCCACCTGCGTCACGCGTTCGCACTGGCGGCAGATCAGGTGCACGTGCTGGGTGTCGTGCTCGGCGAGGTGGTAGGTCGGCGCCCCGTGATGCAGGTGACTGTGCTTGACCAGGCCAAGCTCCTCGAGCAGCTCCAGGGTGCGGTACACGGTTGAGACGTTGACACCGCGGGCGGTCTGCTTGACGTCGCCGTAAATCTCTTCCGGCGTGGCATGCTCCAGCCGGGCGACTGCCTCCAGTACGAGTTGCCGCTGGGGGGTGACGCGGTAGCCGCCAGCCCGTAGCGCGTCGTCCCACGTCTGCGCCATGAAGCCGAGTGTAGTGACGCCCGCCGGTAACGCGCTTGCCTGCGACCTCGGACTTGACGTAGCGTTCGTGCTAACGCAGGAAAGGAGGTGGTCCAACAGTATGCATAGATGTCGGACTTGCGAGGTGGCTGTCCGCTAGCCGCCGCCTGCGTGAAGCGCTCGGCTCGGGGTTTGCCCCTGGGTAAGCGCGTCACCGGCCGCTCCTTAGCCTGCAATCGGCGTGAGCGATGCTCCGCGCCCTGCGAAGGCTGGGGCCTGTGCAGATCCTGTTCCGGTGGGTAACCCCGGATGCGGGAACTGGCCAAGGCGGAGGCCGGCGAATTCACGGCAGACACCGGACCCCCGGGCTGACCGGCCTGTCCAGCCGGTCCCCGTGAGCGTCTGTTCAGTGGTGCACCCGCACCGCGAGCAGGCGAGCGCGGGAGCGGCCCGGGGGCTTTAATCTTTTCCGGGCCTAGTTGCTCCGAGAGCCTCAGCTGACTCGCTTGAGCTGCGCCGAGACGTGCGATTGCAGTGGCTGCCCGACGGCGGCCATGTCGTAAGCCCAGCCAAGGTCGGCGCCGATCATGCCGTAAAGCCGCCTGCCGGCGGTTACTTCCTTGGCCGTCGCGGTGCGGACAACGGCGTCGGTGGCCATCTCGATCTTGGTCCCGGTGATCTGGCCAAGGTAGATCTCCGTGATCCCGGTCGGATGCGCGAGAACGACCTCAAGCCGGCCTTCGGGCTGCGGGCGCCAGAAGCCGGACTCCATCGCCAGGGGCCGCACGATCGTGCCGTCTTCGGCCAGTAGCCAGGTCCGGCTGGTGTAGATCAGGAACGGCTTGCCGTTGTGGCTGAAGCTGATCTCCTGGCCGAAGTTCGCGCTCTCAATGGTGGGGTAACCGACCACGCCAGCGCCCTCCCACCTGCCGAGCAGGAACCGCACCGGCGCCAGGTCGGGATGCAGGTCGAACTCGTCCGGCAGCGAGCCGGCCGCCCCGCCCTGGGGCTTCTCAGTCTCCACTCTCGCTCCCGCGTGGTGAGTCTGCGGCAGGCTGGCGCGTCACCCGGAACAGCGCGGCGACCGCAGCGATCCCGAGTACCGCCGCCAGCCCGAAGGCAGCCACCACGATAACGCCGCTCAGCATTGCGGGCATGGTGCGGAGTGTAGGCAGCAAGGCAGTGGCGTGCTCGGTGCCACGCCGATGGTCGGGCCGGCGCCGGTTGCGGCCGAAGTCCCCCCGGCCTAGCGGCCGCAACCTCGGCGCCGCCGAAGCCCCGAGCTATCTGCCGTTTCCCACCCGCCCGCGGCTCCAAGTGATCACGCTACGTTCGGCTGCCGCGCGTCGAATCTAGGAAATGCCAAGTCCTGCCTGTCGTCTGCGCCGTCGGCGCCGGCAGGCCACGCCGTGGCGGCGGCGCACGGGCGCGGAGCGCAGGAGCGGTCAGATCCGGTCGAAACTAGGCAAATTGGCAGGCTACCCCCCATGTCAGGGGGCTGGCGCCCGGCCGACGTCCGCGGCACCTCTAGCATCGGGTTCTGGGGGTTAGTGGATGACCGTCCTACCAGGTAGATGGCGGCGTCCGGAGCGCCCGTTGCTGGACCGGGGCGCCGAGCGGGCCGCCATCCACGACTTGCTGGATGCCGTCAGGCGTGAATTCAGCGGCGTGCTGGTGATCCGCGGTGATCCTGGGGTCGGCAAGACCGCCCTGGCCGGCTACGCGATCGGGGCAGCGTCGGGGTTCCAGGTCGCTGCGATCACCGGGGTTGAGTCGGAGATCAACCTTGAGTACGGCGCGGTGCATCAGCTGCTGGTTCCGTTCCTGCCGCTGATCGGCGACCTGCCGGGTCCGCAGCGGCAGGCGATCGGAGTGGCCTTCGGCCTGGAGGCTGGTCCGTCGCCCGACGCCTTTCTTGTCGGGCTCGCCTGCCTCACCCTGCTCTCGCGCGCGGCTGCTGACCAGCCGGTGCTGTGCGTGGTCGACGACGCGCACTGGATCGACGCGGAGTCGGCGCTGGTGCTCGGTTCCGTGGCGCGCCGTCTTCATGCTGAACGGGTCGGCTTGATCCTCACAGTCGACCGCTGCGTCAGGGCGCCAGCGTTTGAACACCTTCCGGCGATCAAGCTCCGCGCGCTGCCGGATGACGCGGCCGCGGAACTGCTGCGCTCGGTGGCGGGCACGCCGCTTGACCCGCACGCGGTGGACCGGGTGCTGGCCGACACCCGACGCAACCCGCTGGCGCTGGTGGATGTCGGTTCTCATTTCACCGCCGAGGAGCTAGCCGAACGCGCGCATCAGGTTGAGCCGATCCCGGCCGGTCGTCGGCTAAAGGATCGCTACCTGCGCCGGGTGCGCGAATTGCCGACGGATGCGCAGGAGTTCTTGCTGCTGGTCGCGGCTGATGTCTCCGGTGATCTGGGTCTGGTGCGGCGGGCGGCGGCCGAAGCGGGCATCGACGCTGACACCGCGGAGAAGGCAGCGGAGTCCGCTGAGCTGATCGAGATTTCGGGAAGCCTTGTGCGGTTCCGGCATCCGCTAATGCGGACGGCCGTGTACCACGAGGCCACCGACTCCGTCCGGCGGCACGCGCATCACTGGCTCGGCCAGGCCGCAGGAAGCGATGATGAGGGGCGGATGTGGCATCGCGCGGCGGCTGCCGCCGGGCCCGATGAGAGGCTGGCTGACGACCTTCAGGCCGCGGCCAAGCGCGCCCGCGACCGCGGCGCGTACGCCAGCGCGGCCGGCCTGCTGCGGCGCTCGGTGACCCTGACGCCCGACGACGGCCGCCGAGCGCAACGTGAAGTCGACCTCGCCAGAGCCGAGCTGGTGATCGGCCGGCCCGGCACCGCGCAGAGAGTTGCCAACGATGCACTCCCGCGCCTGGCTGATGGCGGCGCACGCGGGCGAGCAAAGAAAATTAACGGCGTGGCGCTGTTCGCCCAGGGCCGCGACGCCGAAGCCGCCGATGTACTGGCTGAAGCGGCCGCAGCGCTGGCCGAAGACCCGGCGTCAGCAACCGATGCGCTGCTGGCCGCGCTGAGGGCAGCCTCCTCGGCCGGGCCAGCCGAGACCAGGAAAATCGCCACAACAGCGGCGCTTCCGGCTCGTCCGGCCAGATCGGCGCCTCGGGCCAGTGACCTCCTGGTGACCGGATACCAGGCGAGGTACACCAAGGGCTACGCCGCCGCCGTTGTGCCGTTGCGCGCCGCGTTGCGGGCACTGCGCGCCGACGACCTCGATGCCCGTACCGGACTGAAGTGCTTCGGGCCGGGCGCCGTCGCCGCCGGGAGCCTGTGGGACGATCAGGCCCTGCTCGACATTACCGCCAGATGGCTGCGGCTCACCCGCAGCCTCGGCGCGCTCACCGAGCTTTTGTTCGCCCTCGACTTCCGAGGGATGGCAGACTCCCTGACCGGTCACCTCGACCTGGCGGCCGACCGCTGGACCGAGATGCGCTAGCTAATGGCTGTCGGCCAGATATCCGGAACGCCGGGCGTCGCCAGCCGCGGCGCGGGCCTGTTGCAGGCGCTTCGGGGTAGGACCGCACAGCCGGCCGCCGTCGCGCAGGCTCAGATCCGCGAAGCGACTGCTCGAGGCCAGGATGGTGCCGCGAACTTCGGCAGGTGCATCGTGGCGCTCGCGGACATGAGCGCCGGTCAGTTCCAGGCCGGCTTCGAGGCGGCGTCGCACGTGGTCAGGGACGACCTGCCGTTCACCGGGGAACAGGCGCTGGCGGAGCTGGTCGAGGCCGCCGTCCGGAGCGGCCACCACGAGACGGCGGCCGGCGCGTTTGCCGTCCTCGCCGACCGCACCAGCGCCGCAGACACTCCGTGGGCGCTTGGCGTGCGTGCCCGCTGCCAGGCGCTTCTAGCCGACGGCAACGGCGCGGAGGGCGCCTACGCCGAGGCGATCAGCCAGCTCGAGCGCAGCCGCGCGGCCCCCGACCTGGCCCGCACACACCTGCTCTACGGCCAGTGGCTGCGCCGGGCCAAACGGCGCATTGACGCGCGAGGCCAGCTTCGCACTGCGCACGCCATGTTCCAGGACATGAGCGCCGACGGCTTCGCCCGGCAAGCGGCCAGCGAACTGCGTGCCAGCGGCGAGCGAGCCAGATCACGCACCCCGGAAACTGAGCTGGACCTTACCCCGCAGGAAACCCGGGTAGCGAAACTTGCCGCTGACGGCGCGGCAAACAACGAGATCGCCGCACAGCTGTTCATCAGCCCCGGCACGGTGCAGTACCACCTGGCGAAGGTGTTCAGGAAGCTCGGCATCACGTCACGCAGCCAGCTAGCAAGCCAACTGCCGGGCCGCGACTGATGCGTCCAGACAGCCGAGGCTCACCCGGGCGGCGGCGCAGCTAACTGTGGCTGGAACCGGCGGCCGTTCGACTCAACCAGCGGCGGCCACGTCTCGGTCTACCGTCCGGCCTGACACGGACTATCGTGCAATCCATGGCAGAGCGCACTTTGGTTGTGAAGGTAACAGCAGGGAAAGACGAGCCGGAGCGGTGCAACCAGGCGCTCACCGTCGCGGCGGCGGCAGTGGCCAGCGGTGTCCCGGTTTCGCTCTGGCTGACAGGGGAGGCGTCCTGGTTCGCCTTGCCGGACGGCTGCCCGGACCTCTCCCTGCCGCACGCCACGCCGCTCCCTGATCTGTTCGCAGCGGTGCTGGCGGGCGGGCGGGTGACGCTGTGCACGCAGTGCGCGGCCCGCAGGGACATCTCCGAAGATGACGTGGTCGACGGAGTGCGGATAGCCGGGGCTACCACGTTCGTTGCCGAGATCCTGGCTGACGGAGCTCAGGCGCTGGTCTACTGATCGGCTCGCGGCGCAACACGCGATCAGCAGTTTCGGGGCGACGAAATGTCAGCGCTCCACGGCAGCAAGCCGCTCAGTCCGCAGCCGGCCCGCCCATTCCTCGTTGTCCGGGTCGAGCGGCCGGAGGCGCCCGACAACCCAGCTGAGCAGAAGGTCGGCCAGGCCCGGATTGCGAGCCAGGGCGGGGCCGTGCAAGTAGGTGCCGAGTACTTTGCCGCCGTATGCGCCTTCAGTACCGTTGCCGTTGCCGACACCCAGGGAGACCGTGGCAAGGGGCCGCGCCGCGGATCCGATCCGGGTGATGCCCTGATGATTCTCGAAGCCGGTCAGCCGGGGCACGCCGAGCGCTGGGTCCACGTCGGCGACGAGCTCGCCCACCCCGCGCCGGTCGCCGCGGCCGCTGCTGATGTCCAGGATGCCGAGGCCGCCTACAGGCTCGCCTTCGACGCCGCCGAAAGAGTCACCGATGACCTGGTAGCCGGCGCAGACGGCAAATACCACGGCACCACGGTCGGCGGCCCTGGCGAGGCCGCCATCGGCGCGCAGCCGGTTCGCGGCCAGGATTTGCGGCAGATCCTCGCCGCCGCCCAGCAGGTAGATGTCACCCTGACTCGGCACTGCCTGGTCTGAGTTCACCTCGGTCGCCTCGACCTCGATGCCGCGCAACTGGGCGCGGCGAGTCAGCACCAGCAGGTTGCCCCGGTCGCCGTAGGTGCTGAGCAGATCCGGATACACCCAGACGAGCCTGAGCTTGCGGTCGCCGCCCTGCGGGCGCTGCTGCGGGGCAGGGGCGGGCATTGGGTGATCGCTGCTCAGCGTCCGCTCCTGCGGCACCGGAGCCGGGGCGAGGTATTGATGATCACCGCCCGGGCTCGTGCGGCCGTTGCCGGCCGCAGCACGGCCGGATGCGTGCCGGCCCGCCGTTCTCCGCGGCGCCGGTCTTTGCTGCTCCGGTCTTTGCTGCTCCGGCCTTTGCTGCACCGGTCCTTGCCGTGCCGCGTCCGGGCCTGCGGTCGGCTCGTCACTTGGCCACGCCTGCTGAGCCGGGATGATCATCGTCTGGGTGACGTTCTCGGCCAGGCCTTGCGCAGCGGCATGCCGTCCGACGCGGTCCGTCATTCTGCCCTCTCCTGCATCACGGTGTCCGGATCACTAGCGGCCGGTCACTCGGCCCGGCCGAGAGCCACCCGGATCTGCTGGAACGCGGTGTAGTTGGCGATCACGTCGAGTTCGGTGCCAGTCACCTGGCTGATAGCGTCATCGACTCCGTCGACCAGGACGAACGGGACCTGGTCGGCCTCAAGCCGCACGGCCAGGTCGAGCCGTCGTTCACCGGCTACGTAGACTGCCCGACCATGCAGGACCCGGTAGTCGACGTCCCACAGCCACGAGGTGTCCTTGCCGTCAGGGGTCTGTGCGTTCACCGCGAGCAGCACCGGAACCGGGGCCGGAGCTAGCACGTCGAACGCCTCGAGCCAGCCGGCCGGGTTCTTCGCTAGAAGCAGCCGGACTCCCCGGCCGTGCCGCTGCACCTGGGTGTACCGGCCGGCCACGGACTTCACCTCGCGCAGGCGCGGCAGCGCCTGGTCGACCGACGCGCCGAAATGAGCAGCCACGGCGAGCGCGACCATGGCGTTGGACCGGTTCGCCCGTCCGGGCAGGATCAGCCGCAGCTCACGCACTTTGCCTGACTCGTCGATGACGGAGTCCTCGCTCAGCACCCAGCGCGTCGCCGGCCTCGCGAACCCGCATTCACCGCAGCGCCAGCCGAGCTCATCGCGGCGCAAGTGCGAGCCACAGTCCGGGCAGCACCACGAGTCCTCATGCCACTGCTGGCCGGCCGCTACCCAGGTGACCAGCGGCGCCGCCGACGCGGCCCACACGATCAGCGGGTCATCGGCGTTGGCGATCACCATGCAGTTGTCTGCGGTAGCCAGCGCCTGCCGCCACCGTCGGGCGGTTAGCCAGATCTCGCCGGCCCGGTCCATCTGGTCGCGGCTGAGGTTCAGCAGCACGACGACCCGCGGGCTGGTGGCCTCGATCACCGCGGGCAGGTAGCGCTCGTCGGTCTCGAGCACTGCGTAGGGAGCATCCGGCGCGCGGCCGAGCGCTGATGCCAGGCCGGCTTCCATGTTCGCGCCGAACGCGTTGCTGGCGACCTCCTGGCCGAGCGCGCTTAGCCCGGCGGTAATCAGCCGCGTCGTCGTGGTCTTGCCGTTGGTCCCGGTGACCAGGACGACCTGACGGCCGACGGCCAGCAGCCGGAGCAGCTCTGGCTCGACCCGCAGGCCGAGTGCGCCGCCGATGACTGAACCGTCGCCGCGGCCGGTGAGCCGGGATACGCGGCCAGCGGCACCACCGACAGCGGTGGCAACACGCGCGCGCAGCGGAAGCTTGCTCATGACGGCCGATGCTATCCGGCGACCGAGTCAGGCTGGCGCGTCGTCGAGTTCGCCGCAAGGTCATCCGCGCCGACGATGAAGCGTCTGGGCCACGAGAGCACCGCTTCCAGCCAGCCGGTCACGCCCATCTCACCTGCCGCCTTTCCTAGCTGGCCCCGATGGCTGACGCCGATCGCGACAGCGGCGAGATCCTCGATGAAAGCAGCCTGGTCGTCCTCGCCGAGCAAAGCCGACCAGGCGACCAGCCGGTTGCGCGGGACCTCCATCGAGAGGGCATGGCGACGCAGCCCGCTGACCCGCTGACCAATCTTGACGTCGGCGCGGTCAGCAAGGTCGGGTAGCGAGTAGTCGAGCGACGGGGCCGCTGCGAACGGATCCGGCGGCGGTCCGCCAAGCGGGCACACCCGCTCCAGCTCATGCAGCCACTGCAACTGGGGAATCACCCAGGCGGTGCCCGGCATAGTTCCCGCGCCCTTCCCGCCGTCTAGCATCGCGGCGGCGGAGACTGCGCAGGCCGAGGCGAGCCCAGCCGGATCGTAGCTCTCGCGGAGCGCCTGTCCGCGGCCCAGCACAGCGCGGTCGATCGCTGTCGCGAGCGCGCACTCACGCAGCCGCTCGTCCAGGCCGGCCCAGCGCTGCCGCAGCGGCACCGGCACCCTCGGGCGCGGCCGGTTGACCAGGTGCGCCAGCACGTACACCTCGGTCCAGACGCGCAACCAGGCATCCTGCGTCGAGAAGGCGATCAGGTCCGCTGCCCGGATCTCTACCAGCGAGCACGCCCGCTCTTGCGTGCATGCCTGGCCGCAAGCTGCCGACCTGCGGCCGGCCAGCGGCGGAGGCACCGTGTGCGAGGCCTGTCCCGGCCCGGCGAGGATCTCCCGGTCGCCGCCGAACGGCACCCGGACCCGCATCGGCCGGTCCATCCCGTCGGTGAAGACCGCCGCCTCGCCTGGCGGCAGCGACACTACCTGCCGCGACTGGTCGTCATCCAGGTTCATGGTGGCGCCCACAAGCTGGCGGTCGTCAGCGGCGGGCAGCCGGTGCAGCACTTTGAGCGCGGTGTTCTTGACCGCATCGGGTACCAGCTTGGCGGGGATCTGCTCGGCGATCACCACGCCCTCGCCATAGGCGCGGATCTCGGCGAGCAGCCCGGCGAATAGCTCGACCGCATGCGCGCTGGCGCCATCGCGACCGGCCCGCAGCAGCCGGTGAGCCTCCTCCAGCACGATGACATGGCTCAGGCCGTCAACCGGGTCAGTCTTCGAGCGCAGCCGAAGGTGCTCGACTATCCGGATAATCAGCGTTCCGATGACGAATGCCTTGTCCTCGTCGTTCGCGACGTCTTCGAGCGCCAGCACCACGTTCCGGCGCAGCAGCGCCGCCACGTCGGCCGGATGGCCGCCCTCGAAGAACCGGCCGGCCGAGCCGGTACGCAAGGACCGCAGCCGGACATCGACGAACCCGCGCATGTCGGCTTGCAACTCCCGGCCGTAGCCGACGTCCTCGATCACAGCCAGCGCCGCCGCCTGGAGCCTCGCCAGCGTGGGCACGGCAGGCGGCACATCCAAATCGGCCCGGCCGGCCCCGGTCATCGGGTCCCAGCCGCATTCGGTGTAGGCCCGCTGCAGCGCCTGCGAGATGATCTGCGGAAACGGCTCCTGAGCGTCGAACGCCGCGAGGAACAGCGCGCGGACCATGTCGATATGCGCCTGCACCGGGTAACCGGGCTCGGGTGCCAGCGGATTGACCGACAGCGGCACCGACTCGGGGTCTGCCGGGTTGATTAGCGTGACACCCCGTGCCGGGGCGGCCACGGCGCCCGCTCTGGCGTCTGACGCAGCGGTGGTCTCATCGCCATCCGCGCCTGAGCCCGCCAGTACGCCAGGCCCGCCAGCCGCGAGCCGCGAGGCCATCGCGGCGTACTCGGACTTGACTGGCTCGATCGCCAGCCAGCCGATCCCGGCGGCCGTCAGCTGCTCCAGCATGTGCCGTACTGTCTGCGACTTGCCCGACCCGGTCGCACCGGTCACCAGGGCGTGCCGGTTCAGCGTCGCCAGCGGAACCCGCAGCGTCCCGACGCCCCGATCCTGGCCGTCCAGGATGTTGCCAAGCTCTATCGACTGCTCGCCGCCAACCTCACTGGTCACGTCGAAATAGCCAGGCCGCATGACACGCACGCCGGGAACCTCGTGGCGAGGCAAACCGGTCAGTGCGGCGAGCACGCCCGCGGTGGCCGCGAACGGCACCATCGAGGAATCTGCGGGGTCGGCCAGCTTGGTTGCGAGCACGTCGGCGAATTCCTGTGCCCCGTCCGGACAGCGCATCCGGTACGGGTGCGCACTCAGATCAGCCGAGCCGACCAGCACCGGGGCGATCAGCCGCAAGTCCTGCTCGGTCGCGGCACCTGCCAGCACGCGGACATTCCACAGCCCGGCCTCGCGAAACGCGTCCAGCTCGGCCAGCCGCCGCTCGGCCCGGCCCGCCTCGAACCTGGCATGCTCGTCCTCGTACCGGCGCAGCACCGTCAGCTGGTTCCGCAGCTCGGCCGTCTCGCCGTCGAGAAGGTCGGTCGGGTCAGCCACGATCAGCCAGCCGAACGGCCTGCCCATCAACGTCTGCAGCGCCGACTCGAACAGCGTCGGATCCAGCGCTGCCGCGGCCTCCCCTGCGTGATGTGGCACCGGGTGCCGCGTTTCACGCTGCCACAGCGCGTCGTCGCCTAGCGGAACTTGCCGGCCTGGGCACGGTGCCCAGACGAGCTGGTCGAGGTCGGCAAGCATGTTGCCGTCGATGGGTACGCCGCGCGCGCCCCAGGGGAAAAGCAGCTCGACAGCGCCGCGATCGGCCGGCGCTAGGACTTGTGCCGGAGGTGCATGGGTCCTGGCCGGTTCCTGCCCGGCAGCAGTCGCGCTGGCCTGTGCCCCGGTACTGCTCGCAGCTGTGCCAGTCGAATCTGGGCCGGGCGGATCCGCGCCGGCCGCATCAGCATTAGCCGGATCCGGGCCGACCGGATCCGCGGCGGCCTGGCTGCCCAGCCTGGCTGGCCTGCCCGGCTCCGGCAGCGGCCCGGCCGTGGTGATCAGCTCAAGCGGAGCTCCGCCGCCCCTGGACAGCCAGCCCGCGATAAACGGCCGCCGGTGCCGTGCCGCATGCAGCGCTGCCGGCAGCACCGACGCGTAATCCCCGGCCGCCGTGCCGCCAGTGCCGCGTGCGTTGACCGCGAGGACCCGGTACCACAACGCGCTCGCGTTGCCGCCGATGCCCGCCGACTCTCCCATGCTGCGTGCTTACCAGGCCACAACCGCCTGTGCTACCGGATTGCGGGGAATTGCGCAGCGGCCGAAACATGTGCCGGGCCCGGGCGGTCCTGCGTGACGCCAGCGTCTACAGCTCGACAGTGCCTGAGATGCAGGTAACGACGTCGCCGCCCACCCAGACTGTGCCGTCGTCGCTGGCAGTTATCCGCACCTGCCCGTTCCGGCCCAGAACGGTGCCCTGGCGAACACGGTACGGCGCGGTCGCGCGCCCGGTGGCAATCAACCATTGCGCCAGCGAGGCGTTCAGGCTCCCGGTGACCGGATCCTCGTCCGTGGCGCCAACCTTGGGCGTGAAGGCGCGCACCTCGTACGCAGCAGGACCGCCCGGCGGATGCGGCCCGGCGATGCCGATGTCCAGGTCCGTCGGACCTGGCCTGACTGCCAGCACGGCCTCGGCGCTGCCCAGCAGAACCGCGATCCAGCCAGGCCCGTTATCCGCCCACTGCAGATCAACGATTTCCTCTCGGCCGACCCGCAGTATCTCCGCGACCCGGCGCGCCAGCGGCTCGTCGACCGGGCCGGAGCGCAGCAGCGGCGGAGCGGCGAACCTGAGGCCGGACCCGTCCTGCCCGATGGTGACCAGTCCCGCGCCGCACTGCTGGATGACCACATCCGGATTGCGCGGCTTGCCGCCGGCCTCGAGCCACGCATAACAGGTGCCGAGCGTCGGATGGCCCGCGAACGGCAATTCCTGAGCCGGCGTAAAAATCCGGACCCGGTAGTCGGCCTCATCATCGTCGGGCTCGAGGACGAATGTGGTCTCGGACAGGTTCGTCCAGTTGGCGAACCTGCTCATCTGCTCGTCGGTAAGCCCGTCTGCGCCGAGCACGACGGCGAGGGGGTTGCCGCGCTGCGGCGATCCAGCGAAGACATCAACCTGGCGAAATTGCCTCAGCATGGCCTACATACTGCCAGACCGGCCACTGCCAATATCAGGCCGGAACGCCCGCACCGGGGCATCATGAGAAATGCCAGGCCGCAGACTGGCCGACTCGGGCCCGAGCGCGAGCGTGGCTGTCGGCAAGGTCATGATCGCGGGGTTCGCGTCGGCGAGCACTACCCGGCGACCGCCTGCCGCCGGGTAGCTCAGCAGCACGGCGCTTTGCGGGAGCTGCTGCAGTTCGTGCTGCTCGACCAGGGACTCTCGCGATCGCTGCGCCGTCCTTGCGAGTGAATCGCTGGCGCCGAGTGCGCGCGAGGTGCTCCATCCCCAGGAGGTTCCGGCACTGATTCCGGCGGTGATCGAGCCGGAGTCGGACACTGCCGTCGAGGAGCTGACGTCCCTGCTCGCCGACCCGGTGAAGTCAGCGAACGGCGCAAGCAGCCCGTGGCTGCTGCGGCCACGGTGGCTACTCCGGCCGCCGGTGGCTGTGACGGAGTCCGACTCGGTAACCGACTCCGAGCTGCTGGCCGAGCTGGTGTAGGACACCCCGATGGTGTCCGTTACAGAGGCACCGACAGTGTCGGTGAGCTGGTTGATCACGAAACGGTGCTCGGTGCCTATCTGCCCGGCCGCAAGCCGCGCGTCCTCGGCGTTGCCGAGGCGCATGAACCCGACGGCGGCATCGCCTCGCCCAAGGCGCTCGCGGACGTGTGCGGGGATCGTGCGGTAGGCCAGCACCAGCCCGGCTCTGGCGATCTCGGTAGCGTCGCACAGGCGGTCGAGTACGTCGCCAGGAAGCCGTTCCGCCCCGAGCACGCACAGGGTCTGGTGCCAGCGCCGGCCGGGCGGTGCCTGCCGCAGCAGCGCGGTGAGAGCGGTAGCCAGGTACGCGGCGATCACGCCATTGCCGGTTGCCGCGGCGCGCCGGTCCAGCCATGCCACCTTGAGGCGACTCGGCGGCCTGTTAGCCAGATTCGTCGCGAGTGGCGCCAGCACCTGCAGGCGCGACTCCATGGCCCAGGCTCGCTCGACCACCATGTGCTCGGCGCCGCGGCCGACCAGGCCGCTGAGCCTGGCCAACTGGGCTGGCGTAAGCGCGGCAGAGCGCAGGTGGTCGGCGGGACCGCCGATCTGGCCAAGTGCGCGCAACGCAGCAATCAGCTGTGCGAGGGACGGCGCTGGCACCGGCGGCACAAGTGTTGGCGACTCGGGCACGTCGGCGAGCGCGTGCAGGATGTGCCGAAGCAGTGCCGCGTCGGTGGCCACGTCGCCGGCAGCGCCTGGCCGCATAGGCGCCGGCCCGGCTGCGCCGTCCGCCGCGCCGATCGTCTTGGCAAGCACGTCAGCCAGCAGCTCGACGCTCAGCTGTGCGCCGAGCTCAAGCCGCGAGAGGTCGGCTGGCAGTACCCAGACCAGCGGGTCGAGCCCGGACCTACGCGCAACAGCAAGCAGGTCAGCCGCCACACCGCCCTCTGTCAGGTCGACCACGGTCACCTCGCCGCCGGCCGCGAGCCGGGCTGCGGCCAGCATCGTGAGCAGGGCCGACCAGCCGGCTAACGTGCCGCCAGCGATGTCGATCCGATGCGTTGCTGTCGGTACCGTCACCGGGCACCAGCGCGCCTGGCGGCGGACGACGGCGGTGCGCTCGCGCCAGCTCCGGTACTGCACGGCGTACTCCTGCTGGCGGTCGGCATACTCACTGCGCTGTACCTCCCGGAATCTGGCCACGCGCAGCTCCTCGTCGCGGATCTGCGCAGCGAGTTCGCGCTCGCCGCGCCAGATGCGCCGCCCGCTGATCGCTGCTGCGGCGGCCGCCAGAACGGTCAGTAGCGGCGCCAGACCGCCGGCCAGGTAACCGGCGCACCAGGCGGCCCCAGCGACCGCCGCGACCGCGACTGCTGCCGTCGCGCCCAGCCGCTCCGATCGCGCCAGCCGCCGGTGCACTCGCCGTTGGGCGGCCAGCCAGTCCGGGCTTACGTCCTCCAGCTCAGGCTCTGGTGGCGCCGGCGGGAGGCCGGGATCTGGCCCAGCCTCCAGGTGCTGCCAGCCGAGGTAGACCGCGTCCCCCCGGATGCGCCCGCGTGCCCTGGCGGCTTGCTGGTATCGCTCGCTGCCGTCGGCAGCCTGGTCCAGCCACGTGCTCACCGGGCCTCCGTTACCGCGACCGGCACGATGCGAAAGCTGAGCGGACCCGAAATCGTGCTGCCCGCAATCAGCGTGGCCGATTTCCGGTGCTGGCCCTGCAGAATGTCCGCGAAGACGCGCTTTGCGGTGACCGTTTGCGCCGCCGACTCGGGCACCGAAGGGCGTGGGTTATCGATCGAGGCCCAAAGAGGGGCATCGTTCGGCAACTCATGCCCCATGGCCGGGCGGGTGGCACTATTGCCAACGGCCAGATCCGCCAGACGCTGTGCCAGATTGCCCGTTACCGGCCCGCTCGCCACTACGAGGCCAGCCTCGCCGGCCAGATCGGCCGCGACCCTGGGACTGGTCGCGCTCAGCACCACTGCGGTGCCTGTCGCGTGCCCGAGCGCCAGCAGCCCGGACAGGAGGCTGGGCTCTGCCGCCTCGCAACCGCTGACCCAGGCAAGGCAGTCACCTCGCAGGCCTAGTTCGCGCAAGCTGTTGAGCGTGCCGACCAGGTCGCTCACGGCCTGCTGTGTCGTCTCAGGCTGTGTTGTCCCGAGCTGGGCAGCGGCAGGCTGATGTGCCGGCACCAGAACGACACTGCGCCCCCGGATCGCGCGACCGAACGCGCCGTCAAGTGAGACGGCACCGCTGGCCCTGGCCCCGGGCACAGATGGCGCACGGTCTGCAACCGAGCCGATGCACGTCACGGGTGCGCCGAGGCGCTCGGCCAGCCTGGCCACCTGCGCGCAAAGGCTGGCGCGGTCGCATGAACCGTGGTCGCGCCCTACCAGGTCGAGCACCAGCACGGCCTTACGGCGCCGGATGGCCGCACACGCGATGGCGAGGCCAATCTGGTCAAGCTCGATTGGGTCAGCACCTGTCAGGAGCACTCCGCGCTCCGCCTGGGCCCAGCTGACGGCCGCGAGCCGGCCGGAGTGATAGTCCACGCCGATCGCGAAGCCGCTGGCGGTCACAGTGTGTCCGGCGGTCAGTGCTGCCGCTGCGCGGCGGCGTCGCAGCACGGCGACGAGGCCGGGCCGTCGGCCCTGAGTAGCCTTGGAGCCCGCCAGCACTTGCTGTCCGGAGCGCGGCCGCCGGAAGCGGCCCGGCCGCCTCTGTGTACCTGGCCGCAGCACAGTGCCTGACCACAACACGATGGCGGCCTCGGCAGTGCCAGCCAGCACGAGCAACGGCAGTCCTTGCTGCTGCCACCGGCCTGATCCGGCGAACGCAGCAGCCGGGTGCAGCAGCCGTTTCGGGTTCGCCGCGACAGCAACCTCGGCTGCCATGAGCCGGCCGGCACTGACTGCCAGGGCGTGCGTGGCCGCCGGAAGACCAGCGACGACTAGCCAGCAGGCGCTGCCGAGTGCGGGCAGCAGTAACCAGGACAGCTGCCAGCGTGAGATGCGGCCGGTCAGCACAAGCACGCCCGCGACTAACACCGAGACTGGCGCCAGCACAAGCTGAGCCATGACCGCCGCCGCGGCCAGCCCAGCAGCTAACTCACCGCGGCGGAAGCGGCCGGCCCTGGGATCGGGGTGATCGGGACGGGAGCGGTGCGGCGTCCGCTCCGCGCCTGTCGCCGTCGTCATGCGCATAGCGGATCAAGAGTCCCAGTCCTCCGCTGCGTGCGCCCAGGAACCCGACAAATTGCCGCTACTTCCGTCCGGCAGCGGCGGCCTCGGCGTCTCTACTACTACCCGGAACATGTCCGGGCGGAGCACCGCGATTGTTAGCGCCACCGGCCGGCCAGTGTCCAGCTCGTCGAACCGGACCGTCACCATGATGGCCGGCTGGCCGGCCGTCAGGCGCAGGCTGCGGGCCACCGACGGCGGCGGCGCCTGCAGTTCGATGTGCAGTGCCGTGGGCACGCCGGCGACCGGGGTCGCCTCCGGGTCGTCGGCGCTGACGCCGGCCAGCTCATCGGCGACGCCGGTTAG
>Ga0335072_10006423_pt1 | contig 17178 bp, 14 predicted proteins | sample Lox_Sample_21_FD_206725 | JGI IMG/M metagenome (GOLD analysis project Ga0335072, IMG submission 206725) | Soil microbial communities from Loxahatchee National Wildlife Refuge, Florida, United States - Lox_Sample_2.1 | ecosystem: Environmental > Terrestrial > Soil > Wetlands | place: USA...
CTCATTGAGAGATTGGAGCTCCGTTGAGCCACAAATCACGAACCGGATTGTCCATTGGCCTCACGGCGGCCGCCGGTGTAGTCGGCGCCGCGGCGATCGTGGCGGCGGCTACCGCACCGACCGCTCGAGCCGACGATTTCAGCCCAGTGATCAATGCCGTTGATGTCGACTTCGCCACTGCAACAACGGATTTCAACAGCGCATACTCGGACTTCGGCAGCAGCGAGCTAGGCCCGGGCTTCGCGAGCTTTCTCGACGGCGTGAACGATGACCTTCTGGCGGCGCCGCAAAACCTCCTCGTCGGTACGGTCGAAGTGCTGGACAACGAATCGGTTGCTCCGCCGTTGACCTGGAACTTCGTGCCCGAAGCAACTTTCGCAGGGGGCTTGAGCCAGGCGGAATCGGACTTCACCGAGGGTGAGGCCTACCTCAATGCCATCACCACGGCCCTGACCGGCGGTGAGTACGGCTCCGCGACCTATGACGGCGTTCTTGGTTTCGACCTTGTCTCCATTGCGCCCCTCGAAGATCTCTTCCTCGGTTCCCTGGCTTCGCTTTGAGGGCATCGCCGGCCGCCATCGGAGCCTAACCTTCTGATTAGCTGAGCATAGCCTGTGGTTTGACTGGCAATATCTCAGAATCGGTGTAACGTCTCATTCCATCGAGAGATCGGAGCCTCCCATGAGCCACACGTCACCAACCCGACTGCTGATCGGCCTGATGGCGACCGCTGGCGCTTTCGGCGTCGCAGCCATGATGGCAGCGGCGACTGCACCGTCCGCGCACGCCGACGATTTCACTGAGATCCTCGACGATGTTCAGGTCCTGACCGCAGCTGGCCAGAGCGATTTCGGCGGCGCTGCAACAGATTTCGGCAGTGGCCTCAGTGGTGCGCCCGAGGGTCTCGTGAGTTTGTTCGCAGGGCTGAACAACGATGAGCTTGTCCCGGATCAACTGCTTTACGGGTCGGTCGAGGCCTTGTTGAGCGACCCAATCACCCAGATAGGTCCCGTTACCGCATTAAGCCCAGAACTCGATTTGGCGAGCGGCCTGGCCGACGCGGAATCTTCGTTCGAAAGCGGCGCGTCGTACCTCGAGGCCATCGCGTCCGCGTTGTCTGGAGGCGACTATCTCACCGCTGCGTCCGATTACATCGACGGTACGTACTACGCCTTCCAGCTCCCTGGAGAGCTCGTGCTCAGCGGTGCGATTGATCAGCTGCTGGGGTCGATCTGACGGTTGGCGGCTCGCCGGCCTGTCGGCAACTATTGCGACAGGCGGCATCAGGTTGCCGAAATGTCCTAAGGCATTGAGACATTAGAGCTCGCCGCGGACTCGCTTGAGGGCGGTTTCTATGGCGAGGCCGTCTCGGTGCTGACTTTGTTTCCGTCCTCCCGCTGGAGGAACTCCTGCTCGGTTCCTTGGCTTCCTTCTCGGAGAGTCCAGCCACGCCGACCGGGGCGCGATGGACCCGTACTAGACGGCTGAATAATACCTGAGAAATTGCTGGTGATATCTCAGGCTGAGGAGTAAAGTCGCGCCATCCGAAGATTGGACCTGGTTATGAACGGCAACGGATCACGAATCGGACTACTCGTCGGGCTCACGGCCGCTGCCGGCGCTTTCGGGGCCGCGGCGATGATTTCAACGGCCACCGCTCGCGCCGATGATTTCACCGACACCATCGCCACCGCGGAGACCGAGCTTGCTGATGGTCAGGCCGCTTTCACCGTCGCTGAGACGGATTTCGACAGCAACCTTCTGACCGCGGGCACAGCAGCCCTTTTCAGCGGCGTGGACGACGACGTTCTGTCGGCGCCCAATACCCTGCTGGCCGGGACGGTCGAAGGGCTGACGAACGAGACGTACGATCTCGGCACCCAATTCTTTGGGTTAGGGGTTCCGGGGACTTTCACGGATGCCCTGAGCTTTGCGGAAAGCGCCTTCGAAGGGGGCCTGAGCTTCTTCAGTGATGGCGCGACGGCGCTTAGCGCCGGTGACTACGGCGACGCTGTCTCCGACGACCTCTTCGGCATGGACCTCGTCTCCATTGTCCCGCTGCAGGAAATCCTGCTCGGTACGCTCGCTTCGTTCTAGCGCTCGACCGGCTAACCAGGCCCATCGCTAGCGGCCGCCAGCAGCGGCACCAGCACGTCGCTGATCGGCGTTGCGATGCCGTGGGCGCGCGCCTTGCGGATGATCACGCCGTTGCGGATGTCCCACTCCATCGGCCGATCGGCCTCACGATCGGCCAGTATCGAGGTGCCCATGTCGGGTGGGGCCTGACGGAACATCTCGACGGTGCCGTCGGCGACGTCGTCGCCAAGGCAAGCGCCTTCGGCGCGGGCCACCGCCAGGCACTCGGCGACGTATTGCCTTGCCAGCGAGGCCAAGTCGTCGCGGCGGAACATTCCGGACCGTCGCCCGGTCAGCACCATCAGCCCCGCCAGCGCGTTCGTCAACAGCTTGCGCCATGCCGCGGTGACGAAGTCGGGGTCGCACTCCACCACGCAACCCGCGTCGTTGAGCAGGTCCGCGACCGTGGTGGCGGCCGACCCGGTGGGCAGCACGAGCCGGGCTTGCGTGCGCAGCCGAACCCAACCCTCCGGCTGAGTCTCGGCGCTGTACCAGACGATGCCCGGTAGCACCGTCGACGGTGGGCAATGCGGCTGCACCTGCTCGACCTGCTCGACGCCGTTCTGCAGGACCACGACGATGGTGTGCTCGTCGCACAGCCCGGCCAGCCATCGCCCGGCGTCGTCGTTCTGGGTGGCTTTGAGCGCCAGGAAAACCACGTCGACCGGCTTCACGATCTCGGCGGGATCGGTGCACACGGGGCCCGGTACCACGATCGGATCGGCGTCGTCGGGCCGCAATCCGATCAGCGGTCGGGGAGTCCGGCCGCAGACCAGCAGCTTGTGACCGGCTCTATAGAGGAAGGCGGCGACCGTCGTACCGACCGCGCCGGGCCCGACAAGAGCAATATCCATGACGATCCCCGAAACTACCGCCTCTAGACTGTGCTGTCGTGTTACGCACTCACGCGGCCGGATCATTGCGGGCCACCGACGCCGGACAAAAAGTGACCCTGGCCGGATGGGTCGCGCGCCGGCGCGACCATGGCGGGGTGATCTTCATCGACCTGCGCGACGCGTCGGGGGTCTCGCAGGTGGTGTTCCGCGCCGCCGACGTGCTGGCCCAGGCCCATCGGCTGCGCGCCGAATTCTGCGTCGCCGTCGAGGGTGTCGTCGAAATCCGCCCGGAAGGCAACGCCAACCCCGAGATCGCCACCGGCGAAATCGAAGTAAACGCAACGTCGTTGACGGTGCTGGGGGAGTGCGCGCCGCTGCCATTCCAGCTCGACGAGCCCGCCGGCGAGGAGACCCGGCTGAAATACCGCTACCTCGACCTGCGGCGCGACGGACCAGGCGGCGCAATTCGGTTGCGCTCCAAGGTGAATACCGCGGCCCGCGGGGTGCTGGCAGAGCACGACTTCGTCGAGATCGAGACGCCGACGATGACACGGTCGACGCCGGAAGGCGCCCGCGACTTCCTGGTACCCGCTCGGCTGCAGCCCGGCTCGTTTTACGCGCTGCCGCAAAGCCCGCAGCTGTTCAAGCAGCTGCTGATGGTGGCGGGCATGGAGCGCTATTACCAGATCGCCCGCTGCTACCGCGACGAGGATTTCCGCGCCGACCGTCAGCCGGAGTTCACCCAGCTCGACATGGAGCTGAGCTTCGTCGAAGCCGACGACGTCATCGCGATTTCCGAACAGATCCTTAAAGCGCTATGGGCCCTGATCGGCTACGACCTGCCGCTGCCGGTGCCGCGGATCAGTTACGCCGAGGCGATGCGACGGTTCGGCACGGACCGGCCCGACCTGCGCTTCGGGCTGGAGCTCGTCGAATGCACAGAGTTCTTCAAGGACACCACTTTTCGTGTTTTCCAGGCACCCTACGTCGGTGCGGTGGTGATGACGGGCGGGGCGTCGCAGCCCCGCCGCACGCTGGACGGCTGGCAGGAGTGGGCCAAGCAGCGTGGGCACCGGGGGCTGGCCTACGTGCTGGTCGGTGACGACGGCGAGCTGAGCGGGCCGGTCGCCAAGAACCTGTCCGACGCCGAACGTGACGGCCTGGCCGCGCACGTCGGCGCCCAGCCCGGTGACTGCATCTTCTTCTCGGCAGGGCCGGCCAAGGCATCGCGGGCGCTGTTGGGCGCCGCGCGGGTGGAGATCGCCCACCGGCTGAACCTGATTGACCCGGACGCCTGGGCGTTCACCTGGGTGGTGGACTTCCCGCTGTTCGAGCCGGCCGACGAGGCCACCGCCGCCGGTGACGTCGCGGTGGGCAGCGGCGCCTGGACCGCGGTGCATCACGCGTTCACCTCGCCCAAGCCCGAATCGGAGGCCACCTTCGACAGCGATCCGGGCGGCGCCCTGGCCGACGCCTACGACATCGTCTGCAACGGCAACGAGATCGGCGGCGGCTCAATTCGTATCCACCGCCGCGACATTCAGGAACGCGTGTTCGCGATCATGGGCATCGGCGCGGCCGAGGCGCAGGAGAAGTTCGGCTTCCTGCTCGACGCGTTCACCTTCGGTGCGCCGCCGCACGGCGGCATCGCGTTCGGCTGGGACCGGATTGTGCAGCTGCTGACCGGGACCGAGTCCATCCGCGAGGTGATCGCGTTCCCGAAGTCCGGTGGTGGCATCGACCCGCTGACCAACGCCCCTGCGCCGATCACTGCCCAGCAGCGCAAGGAGTCGGGGATCGACGTCAAACCCGAGGCGGCGCGGGACCGCAAGGCCGCGCCCACTGCGGCGGAATAGACACCAAGACCGCGTAGGTTGACCGGGCATGACCCAAGGAATGCCTGACACCGAAACGATCAAAGCGTTCAACAAGTCCATCGCCGACGAATTCCGGGCCAACGACGGCAAGGTCGGCGGTCAATTCGAGGGTGCCAACCTGCTGCTGCTGACCACCACGGGCGCCAAATCCGGTGAGCCGCGCGTGTCGCCGCTGGCCTACTTCCGCGTCGACGACAAGCTGATCATCATCGGGTCGTTCGCCGGCTCCGACATCAACCCAGCATGGGTGCACAACCTGCGGGCCAACCCGTCGGCACACATCGAGATCGGCACCGACGCCTCGGACGTCACTGCCCGTGAATTACCGGCCGCCGAACGGGACGAGCTTTTCGGGAAGGTCGCCGCCGCGGCGCCGGGTTTCGCCGAGTACCAGGCGAAGACGACCCGGGTGATTCCGCTTTTCGAGCTTCAGCCGGTGAGTTAGCTCGCCGCCGATCACGGGCCGATCACACCGCTCGCCCGCAATTCCCGACTAGGGGACCGTTAGCGACCAGAGCTTGTGCAGCGTGCTGCGCAACGGATGCCCCGAGCGGATGATATTGACCACCTCGATCGGGAACAGCTCCTGGCTGCCGCCGCACTTCGGCCAGGCCTCCGGCCCCTGGGTCGCCAGCACCCGGTTCGCCACCGCGATCTGCTGATCGCGCGAGGCCATCGACGGATCGCCTATTCCGCCGTTCTCGGCCCAAGTGGACGGCTTGAACTGCAGGCCGCCGTAGAACCCGTTGCCGGTATTGGCATGCCAGTTGCCGCCCGATTCGCATTGCGCGACGGCGTCCCAGTCCATGCCGTCCGCGTACGCCACCCCGGTAGTGGGGTCGATGAACAGTGAGATACCCACCACGACAAGCGCGGATAAGACCAGCGACTTGCACGCCGATTGGGCATTAAGTGCTCCGCCTAAATAACTCATTTAACACGTGTAACAAACGCGCGTGAAAACTGTCAACGGGTGGGACTTTATGTATTTAGTGAGATCTTTGATGTACCGGCGTTTCTAGTTACTGAAGTAGATAGGAGTGCTAAAAGGTGTAATTGGTGCAATTGGTACTAAAGGCAACAGAGACACAAGAGTAATCTAGTCGTGATTGAGTTAATTAGAGTGACTCATGTGGCTATTGTTACTGGAGATACTAGTGTGACGTGTGGGGCGCGTCGTCTGGCCGTCAACCGTTCTCGCTGAGGAACTCCTGGACGAGCCGTCTCGGGGCCTGCGTCAGCCAGGCCTCGACGATCACCTCGCGGAGCCCCAGCTGGTCGATCTCGGCGAGTTTGATCAGCACGGCCGGATAGCCATCGAAGTGCGGCGTCGTGAAATACACGTGAGGCTCGTCGGCGATCAACGCGAACTTCACACCCTCGTCGGCCACCCGGACGCCGAGGATGTCGCCCTCCGGCGGCGCGACGCCCAGCGCGGTCAACGCCTCCCGATCGGACTTCCGCAACGGCCGCTCCCAGGCGATCAGCTTCTTGCCGACCCGCCACTCGCGCGGCGACCGCTCGTCGGTGAGCTGCAACTCGCCGACGATGCTGGCGACGTCGTCCCACGTGGCCATGACTTATTGTGCTCCCGCAAACCGGATCACGCCGCATTACTGTTGCAGGGTGACGTCGCCGACGCAGGCCAGCGATCCCGAGCCGCTGTCACCGGATCGGCAGCCGCCGGGCCCGGGGACGCGCTACCGGATCACCCATCGCACCAAATACCGATACTCGGACGTGGTGACCAGCTCGTACGGCCGCGGATTTCTGACCCCGCGCGACTTGCTCCGGCAACGCTGCCTGTTCCACGAGCTGCGAATCTCGCCGGCGCCCGCGGACAGCTCGACCAGCCGCGACAGCTACGGCAACACCAGCTCGTATTTCCATGTCACCGAACCGCACCAGACGCTGATCGTCACCAGCGAGTCGATCGTCGAGGTGTATCCGGCGCCGCCCGAACGCTGGGGCGGGGGACCGGCGCTGGCGCCCTGGGAGCAGGCCCGCCCGGTCGGGCCGCGGGGAGCGCTCGCCACCGAGTTCGCCCTCGACCTGAACCCGCCCGAGATTACCGACGAGGTCCGCGAATACGCCGCGCCCAGCTTTGCCCCCGAACGTCCGTTGGTCGACGTGCTCCGCGACCTCTCGTCGCGGATCTACCACGACTTCACCTACCGGTCCGGTTCGACGACGGTCTCCACCGGAGTCAATGAGGTTCTGACGGCACGGGAAGGGGTATGCCAGGACTTCGCGAGGCTGGCGATCGCCTGCTTGCGCGCCAACGGCTTGGCGGCCAGTTACGTGTCCGGATACCTGGCCACCAACCCGCCGCCGGGAAAGGACCGCATGATCGGCATCGACGCGACCCACGCCTGGGCCGCGGTGTGGACACCGCAGCCGCCCGGGCAGTTCGAGTGGCTGGGCCTGGACCCCACCAACGACCAGATGGTCGACGAGCGATACGTGATCGTCGGCCGGGGTCGCGACTACGCCGACGTGCCCCCACTGCGCGGCATCATCTACACCAATTCCGAGAACAGCGTGATCGATGTCGCCGTTGACGTCGTGCCGTACGAAGGTGACGAACTGTATGCGTGATTTCCACTGTCCCAACTGCGGTCAGCGGCTGACGTTCGAGAACTCGGCCTGCCTGAATTGTGGCAGCGCCCTGGGATTCTCCCTTACCGAGATGGCCCTGCTCGTGATCACCACCGGCGACGACGCCGAACGGGCCGGCTTCGTCAGCGCCCGCGACTACGAGCTGTGCGCCAATCGCTATCTCGCCGAATGCAATTGGCTGGTTCCCATCAATGACCGCGGCGGCCTTTGCGCGTCCTGTGCGCTGACCATCGAACGGCCCAACGACGCCGACCCCCCCGGTCTGGCGGAGTTCGCGCAAGCCGAGGCGGCCAAGCGCCGGCTGGTCGTCGAGCTCCACGAACTGAAGCTGCCGATTGTCGGACGTGATCAGGATCCGGATTACGGCTTGGCCTTCCGGCTGCTGTCCAGTGCGCACGAAAAGGTGCTGACCGGACACGAAAACGGGATCATCACTATCGATTTGGCCGAAGGCGACGACGTACACCGGGAACAGTTACGGGTCGAGATGGACGAGCCGTACCGCACCCTGCTTGGGCACTTCCGGCATGAAATTGGGCACTACTACTTCTACCGGCTGATCGCGCCGTCCGGCGGGTACGTGGCGCGGTTCAACGAGTTGTTCGGCGATCCGAACGCCGACTATCAGGAGGCGCTGGACCGGCACTACAGCCAGGGCGCACCCGTTGGGTGGGAAGAGACTTTCGTCTCGTCGTATGCCACCATGCATCCGGCTGAGGACTGGGCCGAAACGTTCGCGCACTACCTGCATATCCGGGACACGCTGGACACGGCGGCCTGGTCGGGTTTCGCGCCGGCCACAGCCACCTTCGACCGTCCAGTGCTGGGGCCCAGCGCTTTTATGACCATCATCGACATGTGGCTGCCGGTGTCATGGTCGCTGAACATGGTGAACAGGTCTATGGGCCACGATGACCTCTATCCGTTCGTGTTGCCGATCGCGGTGCTGGCGAAGATGAAATTCATCCATAACGTTGTCGATGAGGTGACCGCGGCATCGGGCAAGCCCGATCCGATCAGCGCCTAGGCCGCAGACCCGATCACGGCATCACCCTGCGCTCGTCGGGGCCCCACAGCGGCTGCATGCCGCCGGGCAGCGCCAGCTGCGTCGCGGTGATGACCTCGGCCAGTTCGCGCAACGACGCATGGACGGCGGTCAGCAGCTCGGCCAGCTGCTCGCGGCGCCCGTCGTCCGAAACCCCTTCCAGCTCAGCGGGACTCGAGCGGCGCAGCAGGGTGCTGATCTCGGCGACCATCCGCTCCGGCCGCGACGACCCCGACGAGCCGGGCAGATCGCCGAGGTCGGTCCGCAACCGCTCCAGTTGGTAGATCAGTGACCGCGGGTTCGTCGCGTCGAACAACATCAGCTCGGCCAGGGCGGCCACGCTGACCTTGCCCACCGTGCGACGACGGTAGATGACGGCTGACTCCGATGCGATCAGGGTTGACTCGATGACCGTTCGCTCGGCGGCCGGGGCCCGCACGGTCGTCAAAGTCGCGTCCAGCAACGCTGTTAGCCCCAGGCCGCGTTCGATGCGCTTGCCGATGTCCATCATGGTCCAGCCGACGTCCTGCACCATCGACTCGCCCGCCACCCCGGCCAGGGTCAGCATGCCGACCAGCGTCTGGGATTGGGCGGACGCGAGCACCGCGTCGGCCTCGGCCAGCGAGTCCGGTGGCTCCGAATTGTGTGCCAGCGCGCGCTCGACGCCGGCCAGCACCACCCAGGTATCGCTGGACAACTGGTCACGCACGGCTCGGGCGGCCAGCGCCAACCGGTCCACCGACTGCACCAACGAGCCCGGCCTGTCCCGGTCCATGGTCAGCGACCACAGCGTCGACGGCGCGATCGCGATCGTCTCGGCCTGGTCACCGGCCCCGGTGTCGGTCCCGGTGATCACGCCCAGCGTGTCCATCAGCACCGGCACGCATTCGCTTTCCGAATTCTCCTGTCGGTGCCGGAATTCGTAGTAGCGGCGACGGGCGACGATCAGCAATCGGGCCATGTTCTCGGCCCGTTCGCCGTAGCGCCCCATCCAAAACAGGTCGGACAACACCCGTGGCGAGCTGACCCCGAGGGTGCCGGCACCGGTCTTCGCCGGCATCTCGGGCGCCGGCAGGGTTACCGTCTCGGCTAGTGAACGCTCGGTGGGGCTGACCCAGACATCTTTTCCGGCAAGGGTTTTCAACGTGTAGGCGGCCGGCCCCGACGCCAGCACGTAGCCCAGGCCGCCGACCATCGGCGCGTAGCCACCACGTTGGGCGACCGTGAACAGCCGCATACCCACCCCGCCCGCGGAGAACCCACCGGCCGGACTGGTGGGTGCCGACGAGAATTGCGGCAGCTCCTGGCCGACCCACTGCCAGGGCATGGCCTCGATGGCGGCGGCCAGCTCGGCCAGCCGCGCCGACGAAAGTTCTGGCCCGACAAGGGTTTGCCCGCCGATAGTCGGCCTGATCAACAGCGACGAGAGGTGCGTCAGTAGGTGCGAGCGTTCGCTGTCGATGCCGCCCCAATAGCTGGGCGCGCTGGCCAGTACCGGCGCTTCACCGAGCAACCTTTTGGCCAGCTCGGGCAGGAAGCGTTGCAGCCCAGCGCTTTCCAGGATGCCGCTGCCGAGGGTGTTGACCACGACCACCGTTCCGCGGTGTTGCGCCTCCACCAAACCGACCACGCCGAGCCTGGAGTCGGCGCGCAGATCGAGCGGGTCGGTGTACGTCGCGTCGACGCGGCGGAATATCACGTCGACGCGTTTGAGCGTGCCCAGCGAGCGCATCCACACCTTGCCGTCGCGCACCACCAGATCCGCGCTCTCCACTAGAGGGAAACCCAATAGCGTCGCGAGATACGCCTGATCGAAAGCGGTTTCGGAGTAGATGCCCGGGCTGAGCACGACCACGACGGGGTCCTGCACGCCGTCGGGCGCCGCGTCGATCAGCGCCAGCCGCAACGCTTGTGCGAACGGCGTCGTCGGCCGCGGGCCGACCCTCTCGTAAAGGTCGGGCAGGGCATGCGCGAGAACCCGCCGGTCCGCCAGCGCGTAACCGGCACCCGAGGGCGCCTGTGTCCAGTCGGCGTTGACCTGGAAACTGCCGTCCGACAGCCGGCTGACGTCGCAGCCGTGCATGAACAGTTGGTGGTGCCCGGGCACCTCGATCCCGTTGGCAGCGCGGACATAACCGGGGTGGGCGAACAGCAGCTCGGGCGGGAGCACGCCCTCGGTGAGCGCGCGACGGCCCCCGTACAAATCGGCGAGGACGGCGTTGAGCACCCTTGATCGCTGTACCAACCCGGTCTCGAGCACGTCCCAGTCCGCGGCTGACACCACCAGCGGCAGCGGGTCCAGCCGCCATGGCTTGGGCTCGACGCCCTGGCCGCCGATCAGATCACGGCCGGCGTCGACCCCGGTGTAGGTGATGTCGTCGTTGTCCACCAGGTGGCGCACAGCGGCGTTCAGCCGAATCAGCCCGGCCCGTCCGCGGTCGCCGACCGCGTCGGCGAGCTCCGTCCAGGCGGGCCGGATGTTTCCGGCCTCGTCGACGAATTCGTCATAGCCGATCACCGGGCCCTCGAGGCCGGGCGGCCGCAGGTCGAACAGGGCGTCCTGGGCCCGCGCGGCGCGGTACCCCTCCAACAACCGGTCGACGTCGGTGCGGTGATGCAAAGCTGCCGACGGTTGGGTGGGGTGCACTGCCATTTCTGCCGAAGCCATTACCGCAGGACGGTACGCACGCGTCGCAGATCGAGGATGCCCGGCGCGCCGATGTCTGTGGAAATTCGCGCCTGCTTTTCTTTGATGTCGGACATGTCCAGCTTGCCGGGGGTGAAGCCGGTGGCCTCGAAGCGGCGGGCGCGGCGGGACTCGGCTTCCACGGCGTTGACCGGAGGCTCGTCGTAGGCGCGGCCGCCGGGATGGGCGATGTGGTAGGTGCAGCCGCCGCGGGACGTTGCGGTGGTCAGGTCGACCAGCTCGAACTGCAGCGGCCCGTCGACGGTGATGCTCGGGTGCAGCGCGCTGGGCGGCTGCCAGGCCCTGAACCGCACACCGCCGACGTGCACGTCGGGGTTGTCGGTGGCCAGCAGCGGCACCGGGTAGTCGTTGCACGTCACCAGGTAGCGGTCGCGGTCGGCGCCGATGAGGCGCACCTGGATGCGCTCGACCGACGAGTCGACGTAGCGGGCGGTGCCGGTGGCAGTGGCCTGCTCGCCCAACGTGTTCCACGGCTCGATCGCGCCGCGCAGCTCGATCTCGACGCCGTCGAATACCGCGGTGCCGATCCGCGGGAACCGGAACTCGGTGAACGGGTCCAGCCAGTTCGTCTCGAATGGAATGCCGTGCGCGCGCAGGTCGGCGGCGACGTCGGCGATGTCGTGAATCAGGAAGTGCGGCAACAGGTATCGCCCATGCAGGTTCGGCCCGTGCCGGATCAGCGGTGCCCGCAGCGGCTCGTCCCAGAACCATGCCACCAGCGAGCGCACCAGCAGCGACTGCACCATCGCCATCCGCAGGTGTGGCGGCATCTCGAAGCCGCGCAGCTCCAACAGGCCCAGCCGGCCGCGCGGGCTGTACGGGTCGTAGAGCTTGTCGATGCAGAACTCGGAGCGATGGGTGTTGCCGGTGATGTCGGCCAGCAGGTGCCGCAGCGCGCGATCGATGATCCATGGCTTGGACGGACCCGACTCGGAAGACGAAGCAAGCCTGGCGATTTCGGCGAAGGCGATCTCGAGTTCGTAGAGCGCCTCGGCGCGGCCCTCGTCCACCCGCGGCGCCTGTGACGTGGTGCCGATGAACCGCCCGGAGAACAGGTAGGACAGCGACGGGTGGCGCTGCCAATAGGTCAGCAGCGACACCAGCAGGTCGGGACGGCGCAGCAGCGGTGAGTCCTTCGGGGTGATGCCGCCGAGCGTGATGTGATTCCCGCCGCCGGTGCCGCCGTGGGTGCCGTCGACGTCGAACGATTCCGTGGACAACCGCGCCAGTCTGGCTTGCTCGTAAAGGGTTTCGAGCTGACCGCACTGTTCGGCAAAGCTCGAGGTGGGCGCGATGTTGACCTCGATGACACCGGGGTCGGGGGTGATGGTCGTCGACGTCAGCCGAGGGTCCGGTGGCGGTTCGTAGCCTTCGATCACCACCGGGCAGCCGATCCGGCCCGCTGCGTCGTGGAGCCGGGTGACGAGATCGACGAAGTGTTCGAGCGCATCGGTCGGCGGCAGGAAAACGTACAGCAATCCATCGCGCACCTCGGCGACCATCGCGGTGATCGGTGCCGTCTCGTCGTCCTCGACTTCCGCCTCGCCGTCGGACGGATTCAGCTCGCTGCCAACGGTTGTCGGGTCGGTGACGAAGGACTCCCGTGGCGGCTTCCAGCTGATCGAGTCCAACGGCAGCCGCAGGCCCGCCGGCGAGTCGCCCTCCACCAGCACGATGCGCCCGCGGCGCAGCCGCCAGTCAGCGCTGGCCCAGCCGAGGTCGTCCTCGCGGCGGTGCAGCGGGAGCACGAAAGCCGTTGGCGCCGTGGTCAATTCGTCGAGTCGTGCCAGCAGCTCCGCGCGCACGGCGGCGGTGTCACGTTCGGGGTCGAGGTCGGCGTCGGGTGCAACCGGGTCGCCCTCGGGCAGGCGGGCCTTGGCCGCCATCCGCGACAGCGGGTCCTCGTACGCCGCCCGTACCTGGGTGAGCGGCAGTCCCAGCCCGTCGGCGATGGCGGCGAGTAGCTCGCGCGACGTCCCCTCGGCCACCGGAGCTTTGGTATCCGTGGTCCACGGGTCGGCCAGCAGCGCGTCGTCGGGCCACAGCGGCTGCCCGTCGGTGCGCCAGTGCAGCGCAATCTGCCAGCGCGGCAACGGTTCCCCGGGATACCACCTGCCCTGCCCGCGGTGGATCAGCCCGTGCGGGGCCCACTGCGCCTTCAGCCGCGCGGCCAGGTCGGAGGCGCGCTGTCGCTTGTGCGGGCCGTCCGCGGCGGTGGACCACTCGTCGTCGACCTGGTTGTCCACCGACACGAAGGTGGGTTCGCCTCCGACGGTCAGTCGGACGTCACCGGCGACCAGCCGCTGGTCCACGCCGCGCGCCACTTCTTGGATGGTTGCCCACGATTCGTCGGTGTAGGGCAGCGTGACGCGCGGATCCTCGTGGATGCGGGTGACAGTGTTGGAGAATTCCAGCACCGAGTCGCAGGGCTCGATTTCGCCGGTGATCGGGGCCGCGGTCGACGGGTGCGGGGTTGCGGCCAGCGGGATGTGGCCCTCGCCGGCGAGCAGCCCCGACGTGGGGTCCAGCCCGATCCAGCCCGCACCCGGGATGTACACCTCGGCCCACGCGTGCAGGTCGGTGAAGTCGGCGGATGGCCCGGACGGCCCGTCGAGCGCTTTGACGTCGGAGGCCAGCTGCACCAGGTAGCCGGACACAAAGCGGGCGGCCAGGCCCAGTTGGCGCAGGACCGACACCAACAGCCAGGCGAAGTCGCGGCAGGACCCGACGCCGGACCCCAGCGTGAAGTCCGGGGTCTGCACGCCGTGCTCCATGCGCACGCTGTAGCCGAGGTGGGTGTTGATCCGGTTGTTCAGCTCGACCAGGAAGTCGATGGTGCGGGTGCCCGGCGGCATCGAGAAGCCGCGTACCCACTCCTGCACCAGCTCGCCCGGACCCGAACCGGGCCCGTGCTCGTCGACCGGTCGCAGGTACGGCCTGAGGTCGTCGGCCATCGCGTCGGGGTAGCTGAACCCCGCGGACGGCCAGGTTTCGGCCCAGTCCTCGATGAAGAAGTCGAACGGGTTGATCACCTTCAGGTCGGCGATCAGCCCGACCGTGATGGTCAGCTGACTCATCGGATTCGGGAAGGTCAGCCGGTAGACGAAGTTGCCCACCGCGTCCTGTTGCCAGTTGACGAAGTGGTCGGCGGGCTCGACCCGCAGTGAGTAGGCCTCGATGGGCGTGCGCGAGTGCGGCGCCGGCCGCAGCCGCACGACGTGGGGGGAGACGCGTATCGGCCGGTCAAATGTGTAGCTGGTGCGGTGCTCCAGCGCCACTTTGATGGTCATAATCGCAAATCTCATCACAACAGCCACAACGTTGCAGCGCGGCGACCCCCGCGCGTCGCGCGGTGATTGGCCGCAGAGTGTTCCTAGGATCGCTCGGGTGGACGATCGCTATGGCTCGGACGTACTCGCGCGCGACCCGCACGGCTCGCGCAAGACCCGATCTACTGAAATGCCAATAGAACTTGGCATGGTCGTCGAGGACGCGCAGACCGGCTACGTCGGTGCGGTGGTGCGCGTCGAGTACGGCCGGATGGAACTCGAAGACCGGCACGGTCGCACCAAGCCGTTCCCCGTCGGGCCGGGATATCTCGTCGACGGTAAGCCGGTGATCCTGACCGCGCCGCGAGGCCCGTCAGCCAAGGCGGCAACCCGGACGGCGTCCGGCTCGGTCGCGGTGCCCGGAGCGCGCGCCCAGGTAGCCAGGACCGGTCGGATCTACGTCGAAGGCCGCCACGACGCCGAGCTCGTCGAGCAGGTGTGGGGCGACGATCTGCGTATCGAGGGCGTGGTCGTCGAATACCTCGGTGGCGTCGACGATCTCGTCGGCATCGTCGAACAGTTCCGGCCGGGCCCGCAGCGACGGCTCGGGGTGCTCGTCGACCACCTGGTGCCCGGCTCCAAGGAGTCTCGGCTGGCCGACGCGGTGCGCCGCGGCCCCGGCGGCGCGCACACCCTGGTCGTCGGCCATCCGTTCGTCGATATCTGGCAGGCCGTCAAACCGGCCCGGCTGGGACTATCGGAATGGCCGGTGATCCCGCGCGGAATCGAGTGGAAGCACGGGATTTGTCAGGCGCTGGGCTGGCCGCACGCCGACACCGCAGACACCGCGGCGGCGTGGCGCCGCATCCGGAGCCGGGTTCGGGACTGGACGGATCTGGATGCGGCGCTGATCGGCCGGGTCGAAGAGCTGATCGACTTCGTCACCCAGCCTGGAGGAGTTGTGGGACAACAGAGCTTCAGCTGAATTATGGCGTGATGGGTGCTAGATAGCCGCCCGAAAGGCGCCGGTAAGCGTACGTCACGATGAGCATCGACAGCGGGATAGACAGAAGCGTACCGATGAGTGGTATGAGGCCGCCAACGAACCCCACCACGACCACCAGGATGTAGGCCAGCAGTGCACTGCCGAAGTTGTCTTTGATGGTGTTGATACTGGCCTTCAATGCATCAACCGGCGCCAGCGATCGGTCGATGACATACGGGATCGTGTAGGCGGCGAAGAAAGCGAAGATAATCCCGGGGATGACGCAGAGCACTAATCCGACGATCGTTCCGATGCCGACGAGCAGCGCGGCGAGGATAACGGAGCCGAAGTTGCGTGGTGGCCGCAGATAGGTGCCGATATCGACGGGATGCCCGTCGGCGATCGCAAGGTTTCCCGAGACGAATGCAGCTTGGACGTACGTCAGTACCGAAAGGAAGATGAACCCCAGCACTGCCAATACGAAAATGGTCCCGAAGAAGCCGATCCCCGCTGCGGCGCCTCCGCCCACCGCCGTGGAGTCGCCGTAGCCGGTGCTTGTCGTTGTCGCCACATCGCCAGCGAACATCGCCACGCCAAGTGCCATGGAAATGAGCCACAACACGATGCCGAGCACCACCAGCCCCACGCCGTAGATCAGCATCGAGACAATCAGGGCGAGGGCATTCTTGGTGAACTTGTTCCACGCCCAGTTGAATGCGTCACCGATGTTGAACTGCGAGCTCGAGGGGTAGCCGGGCGGCGGGTAGCCAGGAGCCGGTGGATACGCCGCCGGCGGCTGCTCGCCATAGCGGGGCGGCGGCGGGGGCGTGCCGTACCCAGGCGGCGGTGGGGGCGCGCCGTAGCCGGGCGGTGGGCCGTAGCCCGGGGGCGGCGGGGGCGACCCTGGTGGTGGCCCGTAGCCCGGTGGCGGACCGGGCGGCGGATAACCGCCGGGGTTGGCGTTCGGGTCCCAAGATCCGCCGGGGTGCTCCGGGGGTTGGCTCATTGCCACTCCTGCCTAGTGGGGGCCGTGCATGCGTTCCAGAATTTAGCAAGTATTCGGCCGCTTCGTCGGGAACTAGACCTGCTGACATGTCCCGGTGACGTGGTATTCCTGACAACGTGGCAGACGGTCTGTTCGACGTGCCCGACGCGACTGGTTTTGGTGCAGGCGCGCAGGGCGGTTCGGGCGCTGCGCCGTTGGCGGTACGGATGCGCCCGGCGAGCCTCGACGAGGTGGTCGGACAGGACCATTTGCTGCAGCCCGGTTCGCCGCTGCGCCGGCTCGTCGAAGGCTCGGGCGTGGCGTCGGCCATCCTGTACGGCCCGCCCGGCAGTGGCAAAACCACACTGGCCGCGCTGGTCTCGCAGGCCACCGGCCGGCGATTCGAGGCGCTGTCGGCGTTGTCGGCCGGGGTCAAGGAAGTCCGCGCGGTGATCGACACGGCTCGTCGCGCCGCCTCCCACGGCGAGCAGACCGTCCTGTTCATCGACGAGGTGCACCGGTTTTCCAAGACCCAGCAGGACGCGTTGTTGTCGGCGGTGGAGAACCGTGTTGTTCTGCTGGTGGCGGCGACGACGGAGAACCCGTCGTTCTCCGTCGTGGCCCCGCTGCTGTCGCGGTCGCTGATTTTGCAGCTGCGCCCGCTGGCCGCAGACGACATCCGCACCGTGGTGCAGCGGGCGATCGACGATCCGCGGGGC
>Ga0335072_10006424_pt1 | contig 17177 bp, 14 predicted proteins | sample Lox_Sample_21_FD_206725 | JGI IMG/M metagenome (GOLD analysis project Ga0335072, IMG submission 206725) | Soil microbial communities from Loxahatchee National Wildlife Refuge, Florida, United States - Lox_Sample_2.1 | ecosystem: Environmental > Terrestrial > Soil > Wetlands | place: USA...
GCCATCGATGGGCGTACCGCTGTTCCATAGCGGCAGAACGTTATAAATGGTCGCAAAATCGTACGGAGTTAGATCCTCGATCAGGCAGCCGGTGCCGCAGCTGAAACCAATTTCGGGCCGCGGGCTGAGGCTCTTGACATCTCCCGTCAGTACCCGCTGCCACTTGCCCGTCTCCTGAATTCGCGTCACCTGCGTGCCCAGCCGGTGCATCGGCCTCGGAATGAAATTGTGCAGCGCCTTGGGTCCCAGAACCACCGGCTCCAGCGCCATCGGTATTTGCGGATCGCTCATGTTGGAAATGTGCGGCTCGCCATTCACCATCAGGTTGTGAATCTCAGTGTGGAACGTCTCTTCCACCTGGCTCGCTGTGCCGCCGAACCGAATTGCCATGCGGTCCTTCGAAACAGATTCGACCGCCAGTCCATGGCTCGAGAGCCAGCTCGATATGGTGGCAATATCCGCCAGTGCCGCGCCAAACTTTTCGCCAACCTCCTCCGGCTCCAGCCAGTGGTGGAAATTCGGCGAGTTCGGATCATACTGGCTGGCGACGAAGGCATCGAATGCAGCCTGTTGGTCCGGGCTGCGCCGCAGCGTCAGGATCAGGCCCGTCATCGCCATACCCGGATTCACAGCACCGCGGTCGTTCGCGGCGATGGCTGCGGGCGGTGTATTTCCCTTTAGGGTTACGAGGTTATTGTCATCGACCTTTTCAACAATTAGGGCCTTGGACGCTCGTACCTGTGCGACCGCCAATGTTCCAGAGAGAAAAACCAAGACAACAAAGAGAAGAGCCGGCCTATGCAGGGGGCGCATATGTTCGAACCGAATACCTTTCTCGGGGTTCCCGAAGCGGCAGAGCGTTATGTTTCCACCGAAGCAGGAGAAGAAGCTCCTGCTCACAGATGATGCGGGCTGATTGGCTGGAATTGTACCGTCTATTCTTCGCCTCGCAATAGCACTAATTCCTGATTGTCTGGTTACTGGAAATCAGTTGTATACGGCGCAATAAATGCAACCCACAGTTTTGATGAGGTGGCCGATCAGCTTGCCCCCCGTTGACTTCAACTTCAGCCCTCGGGATACAGAAACTCTGGCTTTGCTATAGAATGAGGCGGCTTTTGGAATACGCTTTCATTGGCCGTGAACTCCCTCGAGAGCCAGCCATCGCAAAGCGGATTCTGAGGGATCTGAACGCATTCAGGGATGGGTCGAGATGAAGAATCTTCTTCGCAGCTTTTTCCTTTCGTTTGTATTGCCAGGTCTGGTGGGAGGTTCTGCAGCTATGAACTCCAGCGCACAGTCGAATGTCGAGATTGGCGGGCAGAAAATCGTAACCATCAGTCGCGCCACTTCCAGTACAACCCGGCCGGAGTTCACCTCCCTCACCGTCATGCCCGGCCGCGGCATGGAAGTGCTCCAGATTACGGCCAACTTCCCGGGCCGTGGCAGCGTAAATGTCCTGGCATCACCGGACGTCGCCGGCGCCAAGAAGATGCTGGATCAAGAAGACGATGCCAATGGGGACCTCAGCTATCGACTAGGCTCTGCTTTCCTCGTGCCCTACCCGAATCGCATTCGCGGCAAACTCTCGGCAGATGGCAAGACCCTCACCACCGAATGGGAGGGCCATACCCTCACTTTGCCCGCCAACAACATCGGAACCAAGCCTGGCGCAGAACGCCACGCCATGCACGGCCTTATCCTCAAATCCAAGACCGATGATGTAACCGTGAAAACGATCCCCGGCGGCAAGGCCGTCACAGGCGTGATCCATGCGGGCGACTTCGGGGGTCACTGGCTCTCAAAAACCGATCTGGATTTCACCATCAGCCTCACAGCTGACGCGGTGGATGCCGTCGTCGTTGCCCATAATGTTGGCACGGAAGCTGAACCGATGGCCATCGGATGGCACCCCTATTTCAACTTCCCCTCTGGCAATCGTACCCAGGCTCGGTTACAGATTCCCGCGTCCATGCTGACCCAGGTCGATAACTACGACAACGTATTCCCGACAGGAAAAATCCTGACCGTCAGCGGCCAGTACGATCTTCGGGAAGGCCAGGCTCTCGGGAAGAACTTCTACGACGATAACTGGAGCCACTTGGATTGGAAGAACGGTGTAGTCACGGTGAACATCACCGATCCGGCTGCGCATTACGGAGTGAGGATTGAGGGCGTTTCGCCGCAGATCAAGACCATCCAAGCCTATGCGCCGCCAGCCCTGAACTTCGTCGCTGTCGAGGATCAATACAACTTCGCTGATCCCTTCGACAAGAAGATCTGGGGAAGCATGGATACCGGCATGGTGACTTTAAAGCCCGGCCAAAGCACGAAATGGCATGTCCGCCTGAAGGTCTTCGTACCGTAGCCGGACCTGCGGTCCGGCCTTAATCGCCGAGCCGGCTCAACCTCACCGCTCGCCCAGTCCGTGCCGACTCGCGCGCCGCATCCAATATTTGCGTCACGATCACGTTCGTATCGAGCGCGCTCAGATCGCCCTTGGGCACCAGTTGCCCTCGCAGCACAGCCACAAGATAGGTGAGGGAATCCCGGTCCTGCGGTGGCAGCCCCGCAGCCGTTTCCAAATGCTCCTCCGTATCGTGCTCGTGCCGGATCCGCACCTGGTCGGAGCCAACCGTAATCGCGTAACCGGTCGCCCCGTAGACTTCCATATCCTTGCGGCTGAATGGCCAGTCCCACGAACCCATAATGACCGCCTGCGCGTGTGGATACTGCAAAACGATCGTCGAATCATCATCGACGCGTGGATAGATCTGTGGCTTGTCGTGATTCACAACTGCAGTCACCGTCTGCGGCGTCTCCCCGTGCATCAGCCACGTCATCAGATCGACGCCGTAGCAGCCGAAGTCGTAAAGAGCGCCCGCGCCATTCTGCTCTGGATCGGTGAGCCAATTCAGAAACTCCGGTTGAACATTGATCTCCTTCGGCCCCTGGTGGCCATCGTGCACCACCACCTTGCGAATATCGCCGATTCGCCGATCCTGCACTTCGTCGTAGGCTGCCTTGTTGCTGCGATACCACGTGGTCTCATAGTTCACCAGCACATGTACTTTGTGCAGGCGGGCAGCCTCCCGTATCGCCAGAGCGTCCTCTAGCGAGATGGTCAGCGGCTTCTCCACCATGACCGACACGCCGTACTGCGCCGCAATCTCGATTGCATGCCGATGCTCGGCAATCGATGTGTAGACCAGCACCGCGTCCGGCCGGCAGCGCTCGATCATGTTGGCCTCACTCTTATAGAACAGCGCCTTCGGAAGCGAGTACTTCGAGCCGTACTTCTGCCACAGCGCCGAATCAGCATCGGCGATTCCGACCAGCTGTACATCTGCATGCTTCGGAAGCTGTGTTAGTAAGCCTTCGACGTGGCCGTGCTCGAGTCCAACAACGGCAACCCTGATCGGCTGCTGCGTCTCGGCGCCAGCCGCCATCGAACAGACCAGAACTGCCGTCATAACCATCACCTTGAAACCGGAACAGTGTTGCAAGCTGAGAGCGCGCATGAAATTTCTCTTTCCCCCCGCGGAGCCGATTCTACAGGCCTGAATCTGGTGCTCTTAAAATGACGCGGGGCGGGTGCCCTCGGTTCGCTAATATCCGCAAGCCTTGGGCGCATCTCTTCAACCCACCGACATTCGAGTTAGCGCTCAGTCGCTCTCTGCCTCCTTGAAGGCAGAAAAGTAAACCAATGAAGCCAGGAAAACGTCCATCTTGGCATGGGGACGGCACCGATTCGTTTTCGATGCCCTTGCTGCGGATTCAGGACACTGGAAGCGCCTGAAACGTTGGCTTTGTGCCCGGTGTGCTGGTGGGAAGACGATGGTCAGGAGGATACAGACGCCTCCGAGGTCCGAAATACGGTAAATGGCGAGTTGAGTCTCTCCCAGGCGCGAATGCACTACTCGCAGTGCGGCGCTGCCCACCCCCGATTCCTGCCCTACGTCCGCAAGCCAGAGGTGTCTGAGCAGTAACGTGACTGCGGCGATGCAGTGGCCAAACTCTCCGGATTCGCCGGTTTGACCCCTTCTCCAAACCCACTTACCATAAAGTGAGGCATTCTCCCCGCCGCACGACGCTGTTACCCTCCCGGCGACAGCCCGCTGTAGCACTAGATTTTTGGCGCCTGTCGCGCCCGGAAGAGCAAAACCCGGAAGGCAAAACGTTGACCACCACTGACACTCTCGAGACGAATCCTCCGTCGGGAACACCGGAGGAAGTTCACGGCCACGAAGGCCACCAACACGACCACGATCACAATCACGACCACGCGCACGGCCCGGTTCTCAATCCGGAATGCACGCGTGAGATGGTTATTGACGTTTCCGCAGAAGACGTTTCCAAGTCATTTCGCACCGTTACTCGCAATTATCAGAAATACGCCAAGCTGCCCGGTTTCCGCCCGGGCAAGGTGCCCGAGTCGGTCATCAAGAAGCGCTTCGCCAACGATATTCGCAAGGAAGTCATCGACACGCTTCTGCCCCAGCGCTTCTCGCAAGGCGTGAGTGAACTGGGCATTCGTCCCGTGGGCCAGCCGCAGGTCACAGAACTGACCATCGAAGACGGCCAGCCCCTGCATGTAAAGGCAGTATTCGAATACCTGCCTGACTTCTCCATCGAAGGCTACGAGCAGGTCGTGGTAGAGAAGCCGTCCGTCGAAGTCACAGACGAGGAATTCTCGCGGGAAATGACCGAACTGCGCGAATCGCGCGCCACCATCGAGCCTGTCGAAGAAGACCGGCCCTTGGCTGATGGAGACTGGGCTCAGATTTCCTATTCCGGCAAGCCGCTCGACGAACCTGAAGCCGCGCCAATTAGCGGGGAGGATTCCCTAGTTGAAATTGGCGGCAAAGACACCGTAGATGCCTTCAACCAGGTGCTCCGCGGCGCCAAGCCCGGGCAGGAGCTGAAGGCCGAGGTCATCTACCCCGCCGACTATCCCGAAGCCCGCCTCCAAGGCAAGACCGTTGCCTACGATCTCATCGTCAAAGCCATCAAGAAGCGGAACCTCCCCGACCTGACCGACGACTTCGCCAAGGAAATGGGCAATTACGAAAGTTTGGCCCAGTTGGAGAACGCCGTCCGGGAACACATGGCCAACAGGAAGCGGCGCAGCGTTGAGTCGGAAACCAAGGACAAGCTCTTCGCCGCCATGGTCGAGAAGTTCCAATTCCCGGTTCCTGAGTCACTTGTGCAGGATCAGGTCGATGCCAGGCTCGAGCGCGGACTGCGGGCACTGGCCGCCCAGGGCATGAATCCTGAGCAGATGCGCAAACTCGATTTCGCCCGCCTGCGAGCCGCGCAGCGCGATTCGGCTGCTGCCGAGGTCAAAGCCCACCTCCTGCTCGACCGGATCGCTGAAAAAGAAGGCATTACGGTCAGCGACGAGGAATTGGACAAGGAATTACATTTGGCTGCACTTCAGTCACGTGAACCTTACGAAACCCTCCGTCAGCGTTTGACTGAGGACGGCGGGCTCGCTAGAATCCGTGAACAATTGAAGAGAGAAAAGACTGCAAGTTTGCTGTACGAAAGATTGCCTGCGTAGTCGTTGAGTTGGCTTCAAACTGCCGTGTCGTCGGGACTTGCACCAAACCTGGCCCCACGGCCATCAAAAGAACGGGGAACTTAACCCCCGCGAACGGGGCGTAACCCCGCAAGGGATATAACGGAATGGCATTAGTTCCCATGGTGGTTGAGCAGACGAGTCGGGGCGAACGCGCCTACGACATTTATTCGCGTCTGCTCCGCGATAACATCATTTTCCTCGGCACACCGATCGATGACCAGGTGGCCAATCTCGTTGTGGCTCAGATGCTGTTTCTCTCCGGCGAAGACCCGGAAAAGGATATTCAGCTTTACATCAATTCGCCGGGCGGCTCCATTACCGCGGGTCTCGCGATCTACGATACAATGCAGTTCATCCGCAACAACGTTGTGACGTACTGCATTGGCCAGGCTGCCAGCATGGGTGCGTTCCTGCTGTTAGCCGGCACCAAGGGTAAGCGGTTTGCACTGCCGAACTCGCGGATCCTGATTCATCAGCCATCCATGGGCGGACTGAGCGGCCAGGCAACCGACATTGATATTCATGCTCGCGAAATCCTGCGCATCCGGGAGATTACCAATAACCTGATGGCGAAACATACCGGGCAAACGCTCGACCGCATTGAGCGCGATGTGGAACGGGACTTCATCATGAACTCGCAACAGGCTAAAGATTACGGGATTATTGACGAAATAATAGATCGGCCACGTACGTAGAAGCCGGTTGGGCGGAATCAAATTCGTGAGGTCAGGGGAGTAAATCAATGAAAACGCGTACGGGACCCGAAGAAGCGCTACGCTGCTCGTTCTGCCACAAATCGCAGGACGCCGTAGCCAAGTTGATCTCGTCGCCCAGCGACTATCCACGGGCATATATCTGCGATGAGTGCGTCGCTGTCTGCAACTCCATCCTCGAAGACGACCGGGGAGATTCCCAGCATCCCGCAACCGCCGCAGGACACTTGCCCAAGCCGCAGGAGGTGAAAAGCTTCCTCGACGACTACGTAATCGGGCAGGACCAGACCAAAAAGAAACTCGCCGTCGCCGTCTACAACCATTACAAGCGCGTGCAGATGAATCGCATGCGCAACAATGAGGTTGAGCTCGCCAAGTCCAATATCTTGCTCATCGGTCCCACCGGCTCAGGCAAAACCCTGCTCGCCCACACCCTCGCCAAGATGCTGGATGTTCCCTTCGCGATTGTGGATGCCACAACTCTGACGGAAGCCGGTTATGTTGGCGAGGACGTTGAGAACATCATCCTCAAGCTCCTGCAGGCAGCCGACGGCGATGTGACCCGCGCCCAGCAAGGCATCATCTACATCGACGAAATCGACAAGATTGGCCGCAAAGACGAGAACCCCTCGATCACCCGCGATGTTTCTGGCGAAGGCGTGCAGCAGGCCCTGCTCAAGATTCTCGAAGGCACGGTCGCCAACGTTCCGCCGCAAGGCGGACGCAAGCATCCGCACCAGGAGTTCACAGCCGTCGACACCACCAACATCCTGTTCATCTGTGGCGGCGCATTTGTTGGCCTGGAACGCGTGGTTGGCCGCCGCATCGGCAAAAAGGCCCTTGGCTTCAAGGCCGCAGATGCAGATGCCGATCAGGCTACATCACGCTCGCATCGCGACACCGAACTGCTGCGCAGGACCGAACCACAGGACCTCATCAAGTACGGATTGATTCCCGAATTTGTCGGACGCCTGCCCGTCGTTGGTGTGCTCGACGAACTCGACGAAGCGGCGCTGGTCGAGATCCTCACCAAGCCACGCAACGCAATCATCAAACAGTATCAGCGCCTGCTCGAATATGAGAATGTTCGCCTTCACTTCAGTCAGGACGCGATCGGCGCCGTTGCTCGCGAAGCCTTGGCTCGCAAAGTTGGCGCACGCGGATTGCGCATGATCCTCGAAGAGCTGATGCTCGACCTCATGTATCACCTGCCTTCTAACAAGAAGGTACGCGATCTCGAAATCACCAAGGACATGGTGGAGCGTCGCGATCTGTCGCTCTGCCTGCTGGAGAAGGCCGGATAGTTTTCGCATAAGCAGGCTTTTCGTATACTCAAAGGTCACGTCACCACATCTGATGTGACCTTTGAGTCTTTATGTGGTCAGCCTTTTCCCCGCAAGACTGAACCGCTGTACAATCCCAACATGACGCGCCGGATCCGCTTGAATCAAGAGGTTCACTCGCGCGTCTAAGATTTACGGTGTTTATATGACTGCTTCGAGAGACAAGAACGAGCCGCGCAAACTTCCCATGATGCCCATCCGAGAGATGGTCATCTTCCCCTACATGATGACGCCGTTCGTGGTTGGCCGACTCTCAAGCGTTCGCGCACTCGAAGAGGCGCTCAATGGGGACCGCAAGATATTTCTTGCCACGCAGCATGATGCCTCGATCGACGAGCCGAAAGCGAAGGAGATTTACCAGGTCGGCTCCATCTGCAACATTGTGCAGAGCGTGAAGATGCCCGACGGCAACATCAAGGTGCTCGTCGAAGGCGTGGAGCGCGCCAAAACCGTCGAAGTGAATGATCGCGATGGTTTCTTCGTTGCTACGGTGCGCACCGGTAAGACCGATTTCGAGATGACGCCCGCCGTCGAGCAATTGATGCAGCGCGTCACCAGTTTATTCGAGCAGTACGTCAAGCTGCAGCAATCCCTCAACTACGAGACCATCATCGCCACTGTGCGCATGGATGAGCCGGCCAAGCTCTCTGACACCATCGCGGCCAATCTTCAGCTGGGAGTCGAAGAGAAACAGGAGCTGCTCGGCATCTTCGATCCTGCGGCACGCCTCGCTCGCATCGCTGACGTGCTCGACATCGAAATCGAAAAGCTCGACCTCGACCGCAATATCCAATCCCGCGTAAAGCGGCAGATGGAGCGGGCGCAGAAAGAGTACTACCTCAACGAAAAGATCAAGGCGATTCAGAAAGAACTGGGCCGCGGCGAAAAGAGCGAGTTTGACGAGCTGCGCAAGAAGATCGAAGCCGCGGGCATGCCGAAAGAAGTCCTCGAAAAGGCAATCCAAGAACTCAAGAAGCTCGAAGCCATGCCGCCCATGTCTGCGGAGTCCACCGTGAGCCGCAATTACATCGACTGGCTCCTCGCAGTTCCATGGAAGAAAAAATCCAAGGAAACCCGCTCCATCGAATTTGCAGAAAAGGTTCTGAACGAAGATCACTACGGCCTCGAGAAGATCAAGGAGCGCATCCTCGAATTCCTGGCTGTACGCCAACTCGTCAAGAATCCCAAGGGCTCGATCCTTTGCTTCGTCGGACCTCCGGGCGTCGGCAAAACTTCCCTTGGCATGTCCATCGCCAAAGCCACCGGACGTAAGTTCGTCCGCCTCTCGCTCGGTGGTGTGCGCGACGAAGCCGAAATTCGCGGCCATCGCCGCACCTACATTGGCGCACTGCCGGGCCAGATCATCCAGCACATGAAGCGCGCGGGCACTAAGAATCCCGTTTTCCTGCTCGATGAAGTCGACAAGATGGCTTCCGACTTCCGCGGCGATCCGGCATCGGCGCTGCTTGAAGTTCTCGATCCCGAGCAGAACACGACCTTCCAGGATCACTACCTCGACGTCGACTACGACTTATCGCAGGTTTTGTTTGTCGCCACTGCCAACGTGCTCCACACCGTTCCCGCCGCGCTGCAAGACCGCATGGAAGTTCTCCGCCTTCAGGGTTACACCGAACAGGAAAAGCTCGAAATCGCCAAGCAGTACCTGGTGAAAAAACAACGCGAACAAACCGGCCTGAGCGAGAAGAATGTCATCTTCACCGACGATGCCATCCTCGAAATCATTCGCAAGTACACGCGCGAAGCCGGTGTTCGCAACCTTGAGCGCGAAATCGGCAACGTCTGTCGCAAGGTGGCGCGCCGTGTCGTGAAGAAGGGCGCAAAGCACAGGGAAGAGATCACCGCTGAGAGCATCAGCGAGTTTCTCGGCGTGGCCCGCTTCCGCGACTCCGAAGTGCACGAGAAGAGTGAAGTCGGCCTCGTCACTGGCCTCGCCTGGACTGAAGTGGGTGGCAGCATCCTCACCACCGAGGTGCAGGTCCTCGATGGCAAGGGCAAGCTCACTATCACCGGCCAGCTCGGCGACGTGATGCAGGAATCAGCGCAGGCCGCTCTCGCCTACATTCGCAGCAAGGCTCAGGCACTCGGCCTCTCGCGCGAGTTCTACCGCAATGTTGACCTGCACTTGCACGTGCCCGAGGGCGCAATTCCCAAGGACGGTCCGTCCGCCGGCATCACCATGGCCACGGCCCTCGCCAGTGCTCTTGCCAAGATCCCGGTGCGTCGCGATATCGCCATGACCGGCGAAATCACCCTGCGCGGCAAAGTGCTTGCCATAGGCGGCCTGAAAGAGAAGTTGTTGGCCGCGCTGCGGGCCGGAGTCTTCGAAGTGATCCTGCCGCGCGCCAATGAGAAGGATCTGAGCGAACTACCCGACAATATCAAAAATGCGATGAAGATCAACTTCGTCGACACAATGGACGAGGTACTGGCGCTCGCGCTGGAAACCCCGTTGCCGGCTCCCATTTCAGAAGCCGCAGACGTTCTGCCCGCGGTACCGCCTACTTCCGACGTCGTCAGCGCACAAGTCGCGCGGCAGTAGACTCCTTCCACAAATAGAAAAGGGAAGGCCGACGAGCCTTCCCTTTTCTATTTGCTCTCGATGTCCTGGAAAGCGTGCACCCAGGCATTCATAACATCATCGAACGTCATGCCGGGCTCAATCTTGCAGTTGTTGAACATGTCGTCCTTCTTCTGACACTCCGCCACTCGTTCGCCTTTCGCGTTGTACAGCGTGAGGCTGTTCGGCCCTTTGGGGATCTTCACGAGCGCTGGCTGCGTAATCGGGTGCTTGGCGAAATTGAGAGAGTGAACTGACGGCCCATTAGCAGTAGTAGCCGCCAACAGGCCGACGGCAGCAAGTATGTGCACGTGAACTCCCTGGATTGTGGCGATGAGGCCAGTATAGGCCAGCCTCAATTCGAAAGCATTAGAAAATATCCGGCCCGTCGTCACATCAAGTGACGTTTGGAACGGGCAGCTTCCTTGGTCCGATGCCGACCGGCGCAATCGGTCTCTCAATCAATTCTCCTGCCCATCGGGCTTTTTGGATCCGCTGGATAAACTAGGACGATGGGTTCTCGCCTCACCGTGCAATTTCTGTTGTCTGCTCTTTCGGCAGCGCAATTCCCCGCCCCGTCGGTCCCTGAGATCGCGTTCCTAGGGCGTTCCAATGTCGGCAAATCGAGCCTGCTGAATGCGCTTGTCGGCGAAAAGGCCGCCAAGGTCTCGCAGACCCCCGGCCGCACCCGCGCCATCAACTTCTTCCAGCTGTCCGACGAGAAGCACCGGCCAAAGCTGATCTTCTCCGACCTGCCGGGGTACGGTTACGCGAAGATCTCGAAGTCCATCTCGGCGGAGTGGCCCAAGTTCATCGAGCCGTATCTCGCTGAGCGCGAAGCCCTCAAATTGTGCATTTGCCTGGTCGATTCAAACATCCCGCCCCAACCAAGCGACGGCAAGCTTGTCGAGTGGCTGCGCCACGTTGGGCGCGAATTCCTCGTCGTCGCCACCAAGACCGATCGCCTCAGCGGCAATGCGCGAACCCGCAATCTGGCCGCGATTCGCCGCGAATTCGAACTCGAGGCGGTGTTGCCAATCTCGGCGAAAACTGGCGCAGGGATCAAAGATCTTTGGAGCCGGATCGAAGACCTGGACTCGGAGAGCAACAACTAAACTAAATCGCAGGCGGCCTCAACCGAAACACTTTCGACTCGCCTTCATCCATGATGTTGACCGCAACCTCTGTCGCGATCGCACCCTCTTGAGCCGCAGCGTCGAATTCGCGCAGAATCCGCATTGCCGCCTGGGCTTCACAGTGGAAGGCTCTTTCCGCCAAGGCAGCTCGCCCCAGGTAGCGCGATGAAACCCGGATCCATCGCTGGGTCCAAGGTTCATCGGCCAGGCAATCCAGCGCGATCGCATCCAGCTTCGGCATCCACTGCGCCGGACTCTGCGCCACTTGCCACTTGATAAACGCCTCCGTCGGCTTCGGCTTCGACATCCGGATCTCGCGAACATCCTCGCCGAAGCGGCTTACCAACGGTAAAGTGGTCGAATCATCGGCAAACACCAGGTCAGGCAAAACGCCGCGTTTCATCATCTCTTGTTCCACGGTGCCACGGTCGGTCCCAATGCATACGCTCACGCTTTTGTGCTTGCGGATCTCGTTTTTCAAAATGCGCAGCGCTTCATCCAATGACGTCACCAAGAAATCCGCAACCCCATCGCGAATTGCCCGTTTTTGGACGGCTTCATCCGCTGTAACCGCCAGCGTGGCACAACCAGCTACATTTCCCGCGACCATCATCGCGCAGCCCAGCCCCTCCAGCGCACCGGCATAGAGCAGCCTGCCTCCGAATCCAATCTCGGACGTCTCATGGTTTGAATTCTCGACCAATGCTCGATAGCACGCATGCGCTTCGAGTCGAAGCGCACCGGATTGATCCAGGATGGTGTTTGCTTCAGAGGGATGCTTCACGGATCCGAGGTGCATCAAGGCTGCGCCCGTTCCCTCCAGTTCTTTTCGCGAACAAACAGGATCAGCTCGCCTGGAACTGCTGTCGTCTTGTATTTCTCATTGACCTTCGACTTGCCACAACCGTTCGGAGCCACGAATCCCTTGCTCATGATCACCGAGACCGGGTACCACACGTCGCCGAACGAATTCTTGTCGGCGGCACAGTTTACGTACATCTCCATCGATGCGTCGTACGCCAGCTGCAATGCAACCACTGAAGCATCCGCAGGAATGGTGAGTTCTGCAGTCCCGTCGTCGTTCTGCTTCACCCAATCGGGATGCAACATCGTCAGGTGATCGACGCGCACCTGGTATCCCGTTGGCATCACGGGACGTCCGCTCTTCCCGTCAAAGATCCTGACGGTAATGGTTTTCGCGGTTTCCGCGTGAAGTGACCCGCTTAAGCTGATCAGCCCTGCCAGCAGTAACAACCCAGGTGTTTTACGAGCCATTCTTCCCCTCGCGCAACTTACCACGTCGAGTACGACTGTCCGTCCGATCCTGTCTCGTCCGATCCCGAGTGCACATCGTCGATCCCAGGATCGGTTTGATCAAGAGAATGCAGCGAATCGCTGACCGATGTCTGCCACGTGTCGCGCGATTTCGTCATGGGATCCTCAGGAATTACCTTCAGATACCCCTCTTGCACCAGGTCGTCCAGTGATTGAGGAGCCTTTTGCTTGTCCATCGTATAGGAATCGATGGCCGCTCGCATGACACGAAGGTCCTCTTTGAGTACTGCCTCCTTCGCCGCTCGCACCGCGCTGACAAAACTCGGAATCGCAAGCGTCGTCAGCACGCCGATGATCATCATCACGATCATCAACTCCATCAGCGTGAAGCCGGCTTCTCTTTTCCCTCTGCAGCGCATCTGTCTCTATTCTCCCAGATTTCTGATTACCAATCGGAATACTTGGTCCCGTCGAGCGCAGTTTCCTGCGACTTTGAATAAACGTCGAAGACGCTCTGTCCGCCATACGAATCCGCTTTGGGGTCATCCTGCATCGAGTGCAGCCCCCATTCGGCCTTCCCTGTCATCGGATCGATGGGAATACGGCGCAGAAACTTCACCTTTTTCCCTTGAATATCGACTCCATTCACCAGGGTCTCAAGGTCCGGAGGGTAATTCTGGCTATCCAACTTGGTCTGAATCGCACCTTTGTCGGCAGCATCCTTGTAGTGGTCGATCGCGTCGCGCATCTCCCATAGGTCGCGGCGCAATTCCCGTTCCTTCTCTCGTTTGACTTTGAAACGCGCAATCGGGATAGCCGCAGACGCCAGAATCGACAGAATCGCGACGGTGACGATCAACTCAACCAGCGTAAGGCCACGCTCCGAACGTCTCCGGACCGAAGTTCGAGAGTCTGACTGCTGAGACTTCATCTGCTTCAAAGCTCCTACTGCACGTCGATGGTGGCTTGCGAGGTCTGGGCCTGCAGAGGCTTTCCAGCGCTGTTTGTTACCCCGACCCGCGTAATGCTGATGTCGCTTTGCCCTTTGGCCTTCGCCTGAAATGAAAGGACGCAGACAACACCCGCTCCGCTCACCCCAGGCGCTCCGGGAGGACGCGAAACATTCAGCATGATGGTTCCTGGACCGTCATCCCGGTGCGCCATCGCCACAACCTGACCATCCCGATTCAGCAGGTCACCGTCCCCTACATTCACCAGCGAGAGCTTCGACGGGTCGTATTGAATCTGCAGCGGAACCGACGCCACGTCTGTACCGCCGGTCAACACCACCGGGACCTGGAACGTCGTGCCATCCGCCACCTTTCCCGGCGAGTTGATCATCAGGTTTACCTTGCCGGCTGGTGTCTCCGATGACGTGCCTGGTGCGGCCGGTTTCGGTGGCGCGAGGCTCGCATCCTGGCTCGCTTGCATCTGTGCCATCGCCTTCGGCGCAGCCGTCTCAGCACTCACCCCAGGCGTCGGAGCAACTGCGGCTGACCCCGCCGGTCCCGCTGGTAGTGGGGTTGTTGGGACGCTCGTCTGCGGCGTCGTACTGGAAACATGCCGCAACTCGACGGACTGGGTTCCGGGACCCGTATCGATCGTCTCGAGGTTTAGAGGCGTCAGTTCCTCCGAGCGCACCACATGCGGCACCACGAGGAACACAATCTCGTCATCCTGGATAATCTTGTCTCTCGAACCAAACAGGTAGCGCAGGATTGGAATCGAACTCAACCCGGGAATGCCGCTCCAGTTGTCCTGGATCTGCTGCTCGTTGATGCCTCCCAGGATGTTGGCCTCGCCTTCACGCAGCCGGATCGTCTGCTCGGCCACGCGCTGGCTGATAATCGGTTCGGTGACGCCGCTGATCGTGACGGAACCGCTCTGCGCTGTGACCTCGATGTGGATCTTGAGGGTGACGTCCCGGTTAAAGTGCACCGTCGGCGTTACATCGATGTTCACGCCCACGTCCTGGTACTGGAACTGCGTGTTCACCAGCGAGCTCACCAGCGCCGTCGCCGCCCCCGTCTGGTACGACCCTGTGGCAACCGGAATCTTGGAGCCGATCTTCAACGTGGCCTTTTGCTGGTCCGCCGCACGGATCCGCGGATTCTGCAGGATTTTGGTGTGATTGTCCGTCAACAGGAGGTTGGCCGTCGCTGCACCCACCGTAACAGAAAAATCGTTGGAGTTCAGGTGCGCAAAGTTATAAAGAGTCGGATTGGTGGTCGTCGAAGTCGGCGTGCAGTCTGTGCTGCCCGTCGGACAGGTCGTAGTTGAAGTGCTCGAGGTCGGCGGCACAATCGCCACGCCCGCACTACTGGGCCAGGTGAGGCCGATATTACGCTCCCAATTCTTCGTGACCTCCAGAACCGCGATATCCACTACGACTTCAGGCCGCGCCTTATCCAGATCGTTTACCAGCTTCTGGGCCAGCAACAGCTCATCCGGTGTTGCTCGCATTACGATGGCGTTCTGGCTGGCCACGCCATAGACCTTCGCAGTGGGCATCACATTGCGCAGCGCCGTCTGCACGTCGTTCAAATCATTCTGCTGCCACGCATTCGACAGATAAAACGTCTGCACTGCCTCGTCATCGAGCTCATTCCGCTTCGATCGCGTGTTCTGCGCAACAAAGATCGTGTTCTGTGTGATCGGACGCCAGAACGTGCCTGAAAGCGTTCCTACAATCCGCAGGGCATCAAGCAGCGAGACATTATTCAAGTCAACCTGGATGCGCTTTGAAACATAGTCAGGATCGAAGAGAACATTGATTCCCGCCTGTTTCCCGATCGCCTGATAGACCAGCTTCGAATCTTCCGTCATGTGAAGCACAAACGGCTCATTCATCATCGGCTTCAGTTCGACAGGAGCGCCCATTGAGGCAAGCTCATCCTGGGTCTGCACGCTCATCGGGGAACTGCTCGCCGGCGCCGGCTCCTGTGCATGACGTGCGCGAATACGGGCCATCTCCTGCTGCGCTGCTTCGTTGCTGGGATCGATTTCCGCAGCGTGCATGAACTCTGTCAGTGCCGCCTGCTCATCGCCCGAGGCCAGCAGATTGCGTCCTTTGGTCACGTGTAGCGCGGCGTCCGTAAAACGCACCCGGTAGAAGGCGGTCTTGTAGACCTCGTCATTCGGAGACATCGAGAACGCCTTCTGGTAATTCAGAAACGCCGCATCGAAGTCGTCGCGCGCCTCGGCAGCCTCGCCGTGCTTGTAGTAAGTCTTCGCCGACTGCGCCATGGCACCGGCCGAATTCGCAGCAAAAAGGGCAAGAACGCCCGCGATCACCAACCAGAATCGGGCTGTTGAAACGACGCCGGCGAAGGTCACCGGACTTTGAACGCGGCTTTTCATCGGACTCCCGGGCATCGCCATGGCCGCGACTCCCGCATCAATTCCTGCCGGGTAGACACGTGCGCTTTCGATGCTAGCGTTGACACAGTTCCCGATCTTGGTGCTACCTACCAAAACGATGCCCCATTCTAGCAAAGCCCCAACGCAATATGGGTGTTAGCTTTGCGATGCTACGATGAAAGTTTAAGGGGATATCCCCAATGCCGCGCCAGTCCAGCCACACCATCGTACCCCGTGACAGCTCGGGCCCTCAGAAGCAGGCCCAGCCACGCGATCCCGTGGCCTCCGGCCAGCGCGACGCTGCCCACAACCGCGCCGCCAGCCACAATTACTTCCTGCTCGAGCGATTCGAGGCTGGAGTGGCCCTCCGCGGCACCGAAGTCAAGTCCATTCGCGAAGGAAAAGCGAACCTGAAGGACTCCTACGGCCTGATCAAGGACGGCGAAGCCTTCCTCTTGAACATGCATATCGGACCTTATTCGCACGGAAATATAGCCAACCACGACGAAACCCGTACACGAAAGCTCCTGCTGCACAAAGACGAGGTTCGCCGGCTTATGGCTAAGACGCAGATCAAGGGCCATACGCTCATCCCCACCCGCCTCTATTTCAAAAACGGCCGGGTCAAATGCGAACTAGCCGTTGCCAAGGGCAAACAGGACTGGGACAAGCGTGAAACCGAGCGCCGCCGCGAAGCCGACCGTGAAGCCCGCTCCGCCATCAACGCCAATAAACACCGCATGGGCCGATAGCCGAATCCGGAGGGAGCAACGGTCTTCAGATCGAGGTTAATTCTACCAATCCAAAGCCGGTGTCATTCTAAGCGTACAGGGCCCGAACGTGATCTTCAGTCCGGGGTGGTAAGCGAGGAATCTGTTTTTAGCCTCCTTGGCGCCAGGCGCACCGCCGACCCTGCAATGAAATAATGAACACCTATGCGGACCGACCTTTCCTTCACTCCCCCCTCACAGATCGAAACCGAACTCCTCGCCGTCACAGCCATCGACACCCAGACCGCCAAAGGCCCCGACGCCAAGCCAAAGCCGGTCCTGTTGACCAGCGATGAAGCCGTGCGCGCCGCCGCAGCGGCCGTCCTCTCCACTGGCGAATACAAGGCCGGCTCCAACGAAGCCGTCCTTCTCCACGCTCCAGTCGGACTCACAGCGAAGCGCCTCCTCATCGTCGGCC
>Ga0335072_10006426_pt1 | contig 17175 bp, 14 predicted proteins | sample Lox_Sample_21_FD_206725 | JGI IMG/M metagenome (GOLD analysis project Ga0335072, IMG submission 206725) | Soil microbial communities from Loxahatchee National Wildlife Refuge, Florida, United States - Lox_Sample_2.1 | ecosystem: Environmental > Terrestrial > Soil > Wetlands | place: USA...
GCTGTGCCTGACACTCGCCATCTGAGAAGGGCGATCATGTTTCAGCTGAGGATTTACACGCTGCGCTCGGCCGAGGCGCTCACCGACTACGCCACCATTCACTGGGTCCGCCACGTGCCCACCTTCAAAGGGTTCGGGATCACGACCCACGGCGTATGGACCGCACGCGACGGCGACGCACACCGGCTCATCGCGTTGATCGCGCTTCCCGACGGTGCCGACCCGACGATGCTCGCGAGCGAACTCATGGCCAGCCCAGAATTCGCCGCCGACATGGAAGGCTTCGACCCCGAAAACATCGTTGCCGTCGACTCCATCCTGCTGGATGCGACGGAAGCCTCACCCGTCTAGAACGCGGCCAGCGCGACCGCGGTGGCGCTCGCCAGACACATCGCCGGCCCGTGCGGCACCGTGCGCACGCCGCGCCTCATCGCGACCACACCGCACAGCGCGGTCAGCAGCGGCGCGGCCAGCGCCGCGAGAAACCACACGTCGGCACCGAAGCAGCCGGTCAACCCGCCCAGGCCGATCGCAAGCTTGACGTCACCGGCTCCCATCGCCGCCGGCGCCGCCAGGTGCACCAGCAGATACACCCCCGCCAGCGCCGCCGCCCCGGCCAGCGCCGGCAGCCCGCGTCCGGCGACGACCGCGCCGAGCATGATCACCGCCGCCCCGGGCAGCGTCAGCCGGTTCGGCAGCCGACGCTCCCGGATGTCGTGGCAGCTCAGCATCGCCAGCCACGCCAGCACCACACCGGCCGCCCCGATCCGCACGCGCGGCACGCTAACGCAGGGCCTCCAAAGCGCAAGTCATCGCCTCGCGCGGCGCCGGCAGCCCGGTGAATTGCTCGACCTGCGCGAACGCCTGGTGCAGCAGCATCTGCAGCCCGCCGATCACCCGGCCGCCGGCGGCGGCGACCGCGGTGGCCAGCGGCGTGGGCCACGGGTCGTAAATGGCGTCCAGCAGCACCGGGACCGCCGCGAACGTATCGGCATACCGCGCCGCCACGTCCGCCGGGATCGTGCTGACCAGCACTTCCGCGGCGGCCACCGCGTCGGCCAGCTCGCCGCTGTCAAGCCCGCAGAACCGGGTCGGCACGCCGACCCGCGTTCCCAGATCGACCAACCGGGCCGCCTTCTCCCGATCGCGCGCCACCACGGTGATGCCGGGGACGCCGAGTTCGGCCAAACCTACGACCGCCGCCGGCGCGGTACCGCCCGATCCACACACCAGCGCCCGTCCAGAGGCCGACGCGAGCGCGCCCGCCACGCCGTCGATGTCGGTGTTGTCCGCCCGCCAGCCACGCGGCGTGCGCACCAGGGTGTTCGCCGAACCGACCAGAGCCGCGCGTTCGGCGTGCTCGTCGGCGAACCGCAGGGCGGCGAACTTGCCCGGCATGGTCACCGACACTCCGACCCACTCGGGCCCGAAGCCGCCGACCACACCCGGCAGTTCCTCGGCGCCGCACTCGATGCGCTCGTAGGTCCAATCATCCAGGCCCAGCGCGCGGTAGGCGGCCAGGTGCAATTGCGGGGACTTCGAATGTGCGACCGGCGAGCCGAGAACACCCGCCCTTCTGGGAGGCGCCGAGCTAGCGCGCGCTGTCGAGGACACCGTTGCGCTTAGCCAGCTCGATATTGGCCAGGTGCTGCTTGTAATCCCTGGTGAACAGCGTCGTGCCCTGGGTGTCGATGGTGACGAAGTACAACCAGTCCCCCGGCTCGGGATGTTCGGCAGCATTTAGCGCGTCAGTCCCGGGCGAGCAGATCGCGGTGGCGGGCAGACCCTGGGACACGTAGGTGTTCCACGGGGTCTTCTGGGCGCGGTCGGCGTCGCTGGTGGCCACCTCGCGGCGGTCCAGCGGATAGTTCACGGTCGAGTCGAATTCCAGCGTGTGATGGGCGTTCAGGCGGTTGTAGATGACCTGGGCCACCTTCGGGAAGTCCTGCGGGCTGGCTTCCTGCTGCACCAATGACGCCACCACGAGGATGTCGTACGGCGACAGGTGCATCGTCTGGGCGGTGTCCACCAACCCGGATTTCGCGTATTCCACCGCTCCGGCGCCGATGAGGTTCGCCAAGATGCTCTCGGCCGACGCCGAGGGATCGACATTGAAGGTCCCGGGCGCAATCAGGCCCTCGAGCCGGCGATGGTCCTTGCCCAATTCGGTGACCGGCTCCACCGCCCAGGGCGGTACCGACAAGACCGCGGGAGCGCTGTTGGTCGCCGCGGCGCGGAGGTCGTCAACCGAGACGCAGCGCTTGTTGCCGTCAAGATCCACACAGGTGGCACGGGAGATCAGGCTGAGGATGCCCGGATTGACCTTGTTGGTCTTCATGTCGGTGGTGTCGTCGAGCTGACGCCCTTCCGGGATGACCAGGCGTCCGATCCGGTTATTCGGGTCGGACAGCCGGGCGACGGCGTTGGCCGCCGGGATTTCGGTGCGCATCCGGTAGAAGCCCGGCTGGATGGAGGTGATCGCGGTGTTGCCGTGCGCCGCGTTGACGAATGCCCGCACGGTCTTGACGACCTGCTGGTTCTGCAACGTCTCGGCGACCGCGGTGGTCGAGTCGCCGTCTTGTACCTGAATGACGACGTCGCGCTTGCCGCCACCGGAGTAGTCGTCATCGGCCCCGAACATCACGTGCCAGAGCTTGGAGCCCAGGAAGACGGCCGCCACCACAACGACGACCAGCACGCCGGCAGCGATGCGGCCGGCATAGCGCCGCCGCTTGCGGCCGCGCTCGGCCCGACTCCGGGCCAGCCGGCTCATCCTCCGCCGGGGCGGCCCGACCGCTTCGGGCTCGGCACGTCGGCGTCGCACGCTGTCAACCATCGGTGGCATCCCCCGCCGCAGATTCGGTTCCGGTGATCGTGGCTCGGCGTTGATCCAGCCAGCTCTGCAGTATCGCCACGGCCGCCGCCTGGTCGATCACCGCCCGCTGCTCCTTGGCCCGCACCCCCGCCGCGCGCAGCGATCGCTGTGCACTGACCGTGGTCAGCCGCTCGTCGGCGAGCCGCACCGGCGTGGGAGCAACCCGTCGGGCCAGCGCCTCGGCAAGTTCGATCGCATCCTGGGCCGAGGGGCCGGTGCGGTCAGCGAGCGTCCGCGGCAATCCGACGATCACTTCGACGGCCGCCATTTCGGCGGCCAGCTCGGCCAGCCGGCGCAGGTGCTTGTTGGAGCGATCGCGGCGCACCGTTTCCACCGGAGTAGCCAGGATGCCGTCGGGATCGCTGGAAGCAACACCGATCCGCACACTGCCCACGTCGATGCCGAGCCGCCGTCCCCGGCCGGGGTCCTGTTCAGGGTCGCCGGGCCGATCGGGCAAGCGATGCTGTGTGGAGACCACTCAACCGGCCCGCGCTATCGAGGCGATCTGGGAGCGGACCGCGGCAAGTGCGGCATCGATGCCGGTCGGATTTTTGCCCGAACCCTGCGCCAGGTCCGGCTTGCCGCCGCCGCGGCCGTCGACGGCCATGGCGAGCTGCTTGACCAGCTCGTTGGCACGGATCCCCAGATCTTGGGCGGCCGGATTGGCGGCCACCGCGTACGGCACTGTTTCGCCCTCGCCCTCGGCGATCAGCGCGACCACCGCGGGATCGCTGCCCAGCTTGCCGCGAAGATCGCCGACGAGGGAGCGCAGGTCGGCTGCCGTCATTCCGCCGGACATCCGTTGCGCCACCACACGCACGTTACCGATCCGCTCCGCGCCGGCGGCGGCGTTGGTCGCGGCGGCCCGCGCGCCGGCCAGCCGGGCGCGTTCGAGTTCCTTCTCCGCGGCCCGCAGCCGTTCCACCAGGTTGGCCACCCGGGCGGGCACCTCTTCGGAGGGCACCTTCAGCGACGACGCCAGCCCGGCCATCAGCGCCCGCTCCTTGGCGAGGTGGCGGAACGAGTCGAGCCCGACGTAGGCCTCCACCCGGCGGACCCCGGAACCGATCGACGATTCGCCCAGGATTGTCACCGGGCCGATCTGCGCCGAGTTGTGCACATGGGTGCCGCCGCACAGCTCCAGCGAAAACGGTCCGCCGATCTCCACCACCCGTACTTCGTCGGGATAGCTCTCGCCGAACAGCGCCATCGCCCCCATCGCCTTGGCCTTCTCGAGCTGCTCGGTGAACGTGTGCACCTCGAAGTCGGCCTGCACGGCCTCGTTGGTCACCTCTTCGACCTGGGTGCGCTGCTCTTCGGTAAGCGGCCCCTGCCAGTTGAAGTCGAAGCGCAAGTAGCCGGGACGGTTCAGCGAACCCGCCTGAACGGCATTGGGCCCCAACACTTGTCGCAGCGCCGCATGCACCATGTGCGTACCTGAGTGCCCTTGGGTGGCACCCCGGCGCCACCCGGGGTCCACCGCCGCGGTGACGGTGTCACCCTCGACGAACTCCCCCGACTCGACGTTAACCCTATGCACCCAAAGGGTTTTCGCGATCTTTTGGACGTCGGTGACCGCTGCGCGGGCTTGCTCGTTGCCGCCGGTTCCACCGATGGTGCCCTCGTCGGCGATCTGGCCGCCCGACTCGGCGTAAAGCGGGGTGCGGTCCAGCACGAGTTCGACGCGATCCGCCCCGTCGGTACCGTGCGCGACCACCGGAACTCGCTTGCCGTCCACAAAGATTCCCAGAATCCTTGCTTCGGAAGTCAATTCGTCGAATCCGGTGAACTCGGTGGGGCCGGCGTCGACCAGCTCGCGGTATGCGCTCAGATCGGCGTGCGCATGCTTGCGCGCCGCCGCATCGGCCTTGGCGCGCCTGCGCTGCTCTTCCATCAGCTCGCGGAAGCCCGTCTCGTCGACCTGCAGGCCGGCCTCGGAGGCCATCTCCAAAGTGAGCTCGATCGGGAAGCCATAGGTGTCGTGCAGGGTGAAGGCATCCGAACCGGAAACCACCTTGGCACCCACCGCTTTGGTGGCGTCGGCCACTTCGTCGAACAACTTCGAGCCCGACACCAGCGTGCGGTTGAACGCGGTCTCCTCGGCAACGGCGATGCGCCTGATCCGGCCGAAATCGGCGACGAGCTCGGGATACGACGGACCCATCGCGTCACGCACGGTGGCCATCAGGTCGCCGACGATCGGGCCCTCGATGCCCAGCAGCTTGGCCGAGCGAATCACCCTTCGCAGCAGCCGGCGCAGCACGTAACCGCGTCCGTCGTTGCCGGGACTCACCCCGTCGCCGATCAGGATCGCCGCGGTGCGGCTGTGGTCGGCGATGATGCGGTAACGCACGTCGTCTTCGTGGTTGCCGGCGTCATACCCGCGCGGGGCGCGCGCCGCGACGGTATCGATGACCGGGCGCAGCAGGTCGGTTTCGTAGACGTTGTGCACACCCTGCAGCACGAACGCGACCCGCTCGACGCCCATGCCGGTGTCGATGTTCTTGCGGGGCAACGGCCCGAGGATCTCGAAGTCGGTTTTGCCCGTTCCCTCGCCGCGTTCGCTTTGCATGAACACCAGGTTCCAAAGCTCGACGTAGCGGTCTTCGTTGGCTATCGGGCCGCCCTCGACGCCGAACTCCGGCCCGCGGTCGTAGTAGATCTCCGATGACGGACCGCACGGCCCGGGGATGCCCATCGACCAGTAGTTGTCGGCCATGCCGCGGCGCTGGATGCGTTCCTCGGGAAGGCCGGCGATCTCCTGCCACAGCTGCGTCGCCTCGTCGTCGTCCAAATACACTGTGGCCCAGAGTCTTTCCGGGTCCAGTCCGTATCCCCCGTCGGCCTCGTCTTCAATGGGATTGGTCAGCAGCGACCAAGCCAGCTCGATGGCTTCGCGTTTGAAGTAGTCGCCGAACGAGAAGTTGCCGGCCATCTGGAAGAAGGTGTTGTGCCGGGTGGTGATGCCCACCTCGTCGATATCCGGAGTGCGGATGCACTTCTGGATGCTGGTGGCGGTGGCGTAAGGCGGGGTGCGCTGCCCCAGAAAGAACGGCACGAACTGGACCATGCCGGCGTTGACGAACAGCAGGTTGGGGTCGTCAAGGATCACCGATGCGCTCGGCACCTCGGTGTGACCCGCCTTCACGAAATGATCAAGGAAGCGCTTCCTGATCTCGTGTGTCTGCACGTACGTTCGCTTCTTTCCGTTTTGCATTGCTGTCGATTCCCAGCCTATTCGCCCGGATTATTGGAAGGCTGTGCCTGGTCGCTAACCCTCCAGAAAGCTCAGCCGCACCGACCGCCGTGGATTGTCCCGGTTGAGGTCCACCAGCACGATGCTTTGCCAGGTACCCAGCAGGGGTTCACCGCTGGAGACCGGCACCGTCACCGATGGTGTGACAATCGCCGGCAACACGTGGTCGGCGCCGTGGCCTTCGGAACCGTGCGCGTGCCGGTAGCGATCGTCGCGTGGTAGCAGGCGTTCCAGCGTGTCGACCAGGTCGTCGTCGGAGCCGGCGCCGGTCTCGATGATCGCGACCCCGGCCGTCGCGTGCGGGACGAACACGTTGCATAGGCCGTCGCCACAGCTGAAGCAGAACCTGCGCACCGCGTCGGTGAGATCGACGATGCGGCGACGCGCGGTGTCCACGTCCAGCACATCGGTATGCATCCGGTCAAGCCTACGGTGGCGCGGCTGTGAGCGGCCAATCGTTTGTGAGCGAGGTCGCACCCCAGAAGTCATTGCGGGGGCCAATCGGCAGGAGGAAGGTAGTGCGTGGACCGGTGGCGCCACCGGGGCGCTGCCCCGAACAAAGAGGGGGTGGATCGTGTACGCACGCTCTACCACAATTCAGGCGCAACCCTCGTCCATCGACGCCGGAATTGCGCATGTTCGCGATGAGGTTATGCCCGTCCTGCAGGGTTTGCCGGGGTGCATCGGCGTATCCCTCTTGGTGGACCGGCAGTCCGGCCGGTGCATCGCCACCAGCGCCTGGGACACCGAGGAGGCCATGCGCGCCAGCGGCGATCACGTAACGCCGATCCGTGATCGGGCCGCCGAAATGTTCGGGGGGATGGCAAACATCGACCAGTGGGAGATCGCGGCGCTGCATCGCGACCACCGCTCGGGCGACGGTGCGGGTGTGCGGGCGACCTGGGTCAAGGTGGCGCCGGACCAAGTTGAGCAAGGCATCGACTACTACAGGTCGTCGGTCCTGCCGCGGCTCGAGGACCTCGACGGGTTCTGCAGTGCCAGCCTGATGGTCGACCGCGAAGGCGGGCGTGCGGTGTCCTCCGTGACGTTCGACAGCCTTGCCGCGATGGAGCGGAACAGGGACCAGTCAACCGCCCTCAAGACCGCGTCGATGCGGGAGGCTGGTGTCGAGGAACTCGACGAGTGCGAGTTCGAGCTGGCGCTGGCGCACCTGCGGGTACCCGAGCTGGCCTGATCGAGATCACCGGGAGTGGACCGGCCGAACCGCGCGTTCGGCCGGCGGCCATTGCGACCGATAACCCGTAGGAGGAAGGTATCTGGTGGGACCGGTGGCGCCGCCGGGGTGCTGCCCCGACATAGGAGGGGTCGATCGTGTACGGACGCTCAACCACCATCCAGGCGCAACCGTTGTCGGTAGACATTGGCATTGCGCACGTTCGCGATGTCGTCATGCCCGCCCTGCGCGAGATGGACGGGTGCGTCGGAGTGTCGCTGCTGGTGGACCGCCAGTCCGGCAGGTGCATCGCCACCAGCGCCTGGGAATCCATCGAGACGATGCGTGCAAGCGCCGAGCGGGTGGCGCCCATTCGTGACCGCGCCGCGCTGATGTTCGACGGCAGCGCGCGGGTCGAGGAATGGGACATCGCGCTGCTGCACCGCGACCACCACTCGCGCGCCGGAGCATGCGTGCGGGCCACCTGGCTCAAGGTGGTGCCGGATCAGCTCACCCGGTCGCTGGACTTCTACCGGACGTCGGTTCTTCCGGAGCTGGAGAACCTGGACGGTTTCTGCAGTGCCAGCCTGATGGTCGACCACCCGGCATGCCGGCGGGCGGTGTCGTGCTCGACGTTCGACAGCCTGGAAGCAATGGCCCGCAACCGCGACCGCGCGACCGAGCTGCGCAGCAGGCGGGTCCGGGATCTGGGCGCCGAGGTCATCGATGTCGCCGAGTTCGAACTGGCCATCGCCGGCTTGCGGGTGCCCGAACTGGTCTGAGCTAAGGCAGCGAATCCCCGGGGAATCCGCGGCAGGTGTGCACCTCGTAGGTGAAGACTCCGGCCGCCACGCCCGGGTCCCCGGCCATGATGGCGGTGGTGGCGTCGACCGTCGCCGCGAACACCGCGATGCCGCAGACGTCGGACCCATCGGTGACCGGCAGGACAACCGCCAGCACGCCGTCGTCGCGCAGGGCGAAGTTGCGCCGCCCGTGCTCCCAGACGATGCCCGGTGCCGTGTCGTCACCGAAGTTGGGTCCCTGCTTGAGGATGACGACGCTGTAGGGCTTGGCGGTGGGCAGCAGTTGGCCCATCTCGTCGTCGGTGAACGTCTTCATGGCCGTCTCCGTTTCTTGCGGATGATCGCGCGCAACCGGTCCAGCCGACCCGCCATCTCTCGCTCACCGCCGTGACCGGTGGGCCGATAGTAGTCGACGTCCACCAACTCATCGGGCGGATATTGCTGTGCGACAACGCCATCCGGGTCGTCGTGTGAGTATTTGTAGCCCTGCGCGTTGCCCAGCGCCGACGCGCCCGAGTAGTGCCCGTCGCGCAGATGGGCCGGCACCAGACCGGCCCGGCCGGCCTTGATGTCGTCCATGGCCGCGGCCAGCGCGGTGGTGACCGCGTTGGACTTGGGCGCGGTGGCCAGGTGGATGGTGGCATGCGCCAGCGTCAGCTGGGCCTCGGGCATGCCGATCAGCGCCACCGTCTGCGCGGCGGCCACCGCGGTCTGCAGCGCCGTCGGGTCGGCCATGCCTATGTCTTCGCTGGCCAGGATCAGCAGCCGGCGCGCGACGAACCGCGGATCCTCCCCGGCCACCAGCATCCGGCCCAGATAGTGCAGCGCAGCGTCGACGTCGGAGCCGCGCACCGACTTGATGAATGCACTGATGACGTCGTAGTGCTGGTCGCCGTCGCGGTCGTAGCGCACCGCGGCTTTGTCCAGGGACTGCTCGATCGCCGCGACGGTGACCGGCTGCCTGGCTTCGGCGGCAACCTCCAGCGCGGTCAGGGCGCGCCGGGCATCGCCGGCCGCCAATTGCACCAACAGGTCGACGGCCTCCGGCTGCACCGCGACCTGCCCGCCCAGACCGCGGGGGTCATCGATCGCGCGCTGCACCACCGTGCGGATGTCGTCGGACGTCAGCGGCCGCAACTGCAGGATCAGCGATCGTGACAGCAGCGGCGCCACGACCGAAAACGACGGGTTCTCGGTGGTCGCCGCCACCAGCAGCACCACCCGGTTCTCCACCGCCGACAGCAGGGCATCCTGCTGCGTCTTGGAGAATCGGTGCACTTCGTCGATGAACAGCACCGTCTGCTCGCCGCGCAGCAGCGCATTTCGTGCAGTGTCTATGACGGCCCGAACATCTTTGACGCCGGCCGACAGCGCCGACAGCGCCTCGAACCGGCGCCCGGTCGCCTGCGAGATCAGTGCGGCCAGCGTCGTCTTACCGCTGCCCGGCGGACCGTACAGGATGGCCGATGCCACGCCCGAACCCTCGACCAGGCGGCGCATTGGCGATCCGGGTGCCAGCAAGTGGTCCTGCCCGACCACTTCGTCCAGCGATGCCGGGCGCATCCGCACCGGCAGCGGTGCGCCGGCGGACACGCCCAGGTCATGGTTGGTCGCCTGCGGTGCACCGGGCAGGTCGAACAGACCGTCGGACACGGCTTCAGGCATACCACGCAGAGCGGACAACCACGCCGGCCGGAGGCGACCGCGACGCACGCCGAACGCAATCCTCGCCCCGTAGCCGCTTATTTGCTAAGTTCCCGTTTGCCAAGTTGCGCGCGTGTGCCCACAGAGTTGAATCAACAGCTAGGACGGCAATGAGCCAGCCCCCAGAACATCCAGGCAACCCAGCCGACCCCCACGGCGGCAACAACCCCCCGGGCTACCCACCCCCGCCACCGAATTACGGCACGCCGCCACCTCCGCCCAACTACGGCACGCCGCCCCCGGGATATGGCCCGCCGCCGGGCTACAACCCGCCCGGACCCCCGCCTGGACCGCCTGGACACCCCGGGCCCCCGCCGGGTCCACCGCCCGGCTACCACCCGCCCGGCGCTCCTCCGCCGCCGCCCGGCGCCCCGCGCGGCTATGCCCCACCCCCGGCGGGCTACCCGCCGCAACCGGGCTACGGCGCGGGCCCCGGTGGGCCGGCCGCGCCGCAGTTCAACGTCGGTGAGGCGGTGAGCTGGGCGTGGAACAAGTTCACCCAGAACGCCTCGGCGTTGATCGTTTCGGTCCTGGTCTACTTCATTGCGATAGCCGCCTTCGCCCTTGTCGCCGGGCTGCTGCCTGCCGCCTTGGGCCACAGCACGAGCACCAGCTACACCGACCCCTACGGCAACACGGCCAGCAACGTCAGCGTCACATACGGCGCCGCCTCGTTCGCCGTCATGGTCGTCGGCTACGTTCTGCTCTTCGTCGCGGCGATCTACCTGCAGGCCGCGTTGGTGTCCGGCTGCCTGGACATCGCCGACGGAAAGCCGGTGACCATCGGAACGTTCTTCAAGCCGCGCAATCTCGGCGCGGTGTTCCTCACCGCGATATTGGTCGGGATCGGCACCGCCATCGGAACGATCTTGTGCGTCATCCCGGGCATCATCTTCGCCTTCCTGGCGCAGTTCTCCATCCCGTTTGTCGTCGACCGATCCCTCTCGCCGGTGGAATCCATCAAGGCCAGCATCGCCACCGCCAGATCCAACATCGGCGGCACCGTGCTGGCGTGGCTCGTGCAGTACGCGGCGGTGCTGATCGGTGAAATCCTGTGCGTGGTGGGCCTTATCGTCGCTTTCCCATTCGCAAAGCTCGTCCAGATCTACACCTACCGCAAGCTGTCCGGCGGTCAGGTCGTCCCGCTGCAGCAGCCGGGTTACCAGCCGGGACCGCCGCCCGGGCCGCAGGTCGCATAATCAGCCTGTCCGCCCAGCCCGCGGTCCAAGGACCACACGCCTGAATCACGCAGCGCTGCGTCCGCGCGGCCCTTGTGATGCAATCAGCGGTTATGAGTATCAAAGTTGCGCTGGAGCACCGCACCAGCTATACCTTTGATCGCCTGGTCCAGGTGTATCCGCACGTTGTGCGGTTGCGCCCGGCGCCGCACTCCCGGACGTCCATCGAGGCCTACTCGCTGCGCATCAAGCCGGCCAACCACTTCATCAACTGGCAACAGGACGCGGTAGGGAACTTCCTTGCTCGGCTTGTGTTTCCGGATCCCATGCGCCAACTGACCATCACCGTCGGGCTCATCGCCGACCTCAAGGTGATCAACCCGTTCGACTTCTTCATCGAGGACTGGGCCGAGACGTGGCCGGCCGCAGGGTTGACCTACCCCAAAGCGCTGGCCGAGGACCTCGAGCCGTACCTGCGCCCCGTCGACGAAGACGCCGAAGGCTCGGGCCCCGGCGAGCTGGTGCGGGCTTGGGTGCACAACTTCTCGGTGCCCGACGGCAGCCGCACCATCGACTTCCTGGTGGCGCTCAACCGCGCGATCAATGCCGACGTCTCCTACAGCGTCCGGATGGAACCCGGTGTGCAGACACCGGATCACACGCTGCGCTCCGGCATCGGCTCGTGCCGGGATTCGGCGTGGCTGCTGGTGTCGATCCTGCGCCAGTTCGGCCTGGCCGCCCGGTTCGTGTCCGGCTACCTGGTGCAGCTGGCATCCGACGTCGAGGCGCTGGACGGACCTTCGGGGCCCGCCGCCGACTTCACCGATCTGCACGCCTGGGCCGAGGTGTACATCCCCGGCGCGGGCTGGATCGGGCTGGATCCGACGTCGGGCCTGTTCGCCGGCGAAGGCCATATTCCGTTGGCAGCCACCCCACATCCCGCGACCGCGGCGCCCATCAGCGGCGGCACCGCGGTCTGCAGCACGGTGCTGGAGTTCTCCAACACCGTCACCCGGGTGCACGAAGACCCGCGCGTGACGCTGCCCTATCCCGACGATGCGTGGCAGACGATCTGTGAGGTTGGCCGCCGCGTCGATGAGCGGCTGGCCGCCGGGGATGTCCGGCTGACCGTCGGCGGTGAACCGACATTCGTGTCGGTGGACAACCAGGCCGACGAGGAATGGACGACTGCCGCCGACGGCCCGCACAAGCGCGAGCGGGCATCCGATCTGGCCGCCCGGCTGAAGGCGGTGTGGGCCCCACACGGACTGATCCAGCGCGGGCAAGGCCGGTGGTATCCGGGAGAACCGTTGCCGCGCTGGCAGATTGCGCTTTATTGGCGCACCGACGGGCGGCCGCTGTGGACCGACGACACCCTGCTCGCCGACCCCTGGGTCGGTGAGCCGAAGGGTCCGGCCGCAGACAACGAGACGGCCTACAAACTGCTCGCCGGGGTTGCCGAGGGTCTGGGACTGCCGCTGTCGCAGGTGCGACCGGCCTTCGAGGATCCGCTCAGCCAGCTCGCGGCCAAAGCGCGCCTGCCCCAAGGGAACCCGGTAGCACCGAGTGAGGACCTCGGCCCTGACGCTGTTCCCGACACCGTCGCCGGCCGCGCCGGACTGCTCTCGCGCCTCGACAAATCCACCACCACCCCGGCCGCGTTCGTGCTGCCGCTGCACCGGCGCGACGATGGGCTGGGCTGGGCCAGCGCCAACTGGCGGCTGCGCCGCGGTCGCATCGTGTTGCTCGAAGGCGACTCGCCCGCGGGCCTGCGCATGCCGCTGGACGCCATCAGCTGGAAGCCGCCGCGCGCATCCTTCGGCGTCGATCCCCAAACGGTCGGGGACGAGCTGACGACGGAATCGGGCACCGCGGTGGTCGACGACGACGAAACCATGCCCCCGACGGCGATGGTCGGCGAGGTCCGCGACGGGCTGCTGTATGTCTTCGCGCCGCCCACCGAGGCGCTGGAGCACTTCGTCGACCTGATCGCCCGGGTCGAGGCCGCGGCCGCGCAAACCCACTGCCCGGTCGTGATCGAGGGCTACGGGCCACCCCCGGATCCACGGCTGAAGTCGACGACGATCACGCCCGATCCCGGTGTCATCGAGGTCAACGTCGCGCCCACCGCCAGTTTCGCCGAACAGCATCAGCAACTGGAAACCCTGTACGAACAGGCACGGCTGGCCCGCTTGTCCACCGAGTCGTTCGACCTCGACGGCAGCCACGGCGGCACCGGCGGGGGCAACCACATCACCCTCGGCGGCGTCACGCCCGCGGACTCGCCACTGCTGCGCCGCCCGGACCTCCTGGTCTCGCTGCTGACCTACTGGCAGCGGCACCCGTCGCTGTCCTATCTGTTCGCCGGCCGATTCGTCGGCACCACATCGCAGGCGCCCCGCGTCGACGAGGGCCGTGACGAGTCGCTCTACGAACTCGAAATCGCGTTCGCGGAAATCTCCCGGCTCGCCGCCGGTGGCGCGCCCAAGCCATGGGTGACCGACCGCGCGCTGCGGCACCTGCTCACCGACATCACCGGAAACACCCATCGCGCCGAGTTCTGCATCGACAAGCTGTACAGCCCCGACAGCACCCGGGGCAGGCTCGGCCTTTTGGAGCTGCGCGGCTTCGAGATGCCGCCGCACCTGCGCATGGCGATGGTGCAGTCGCTGCTGGTGCGCTCGCTGGTGGCGTGGTTCTGGGATGAGCCGCTGCGCGCCCCGCTGATTCGCCACGGCGCCAGCCTGCACGGGCGATACCTATTGCCGCACTTCGTTATTCACGATATCGCCGACGTCGCCGCCGACCTGCGCGCGCACGGCATCGCCTTCGAGACCAGCTGGCTGGACCCGTTCACCGAATTCCGCTTCCCACGTATCGGCACCGCCGTCTTCGACGGCGTGGAGATCGAGCTGCGCGGGGCGATCGAGCCGTGGAACACCCTCGGCGAGGAGGCCACCGCGACGGGTACCGCCCGCTACGTCGACTCGTCGGTCGAGCGCATTCAGGTCCGCATCATCGGCGCCGACCGGCACCGTTATGTGGTGACGTGCAACGGCTATCCGGTGCCGGTGCTGGCCACCGACAACCCCGAAATCCACGTCGGCGGTGTGCGGTTCAAGGCCTGGCAGCCGCCCAGTGCGCTGCACCCGACCATCACGACCGACGTGCCATTGCAATTCGAGCTCGTCGACCTCGCCACCGGAACCTCCCGCGGTGGATGCCGCTATCACGTCTCCCATCCCGGTGGGCGCGCCTATGACGAGCCACCCGTCAACGCCGTCGAGGCCGAGTCGCGCCGGGCCCGCCGCTTCGAGGCAACCGGTTTCACCCCGGGCAAGCTCGACCTGTCGGCCATCCGGGAAAAGCAGGCCCGGATATTGACCGACATCGGCGCGCCGGGCATCCTTGACCTGCGCCGCGTGCGCACCGTGCAGCAGTAATGGCAGCCCCGGATCCCCTTGCCGGCGACCACTACGACGCCGACCGGCTGCTGGCCGGGTACCAAACCGCGCGGGCCCAGGAAGCACTGTTCGATCTACGGCACGGCCCGGGAATCGGCTACGACGAATTCGTCGACAACGACGGCAACGTGCGGCCGGCCTGGGCCGAGCTGGCCGACACCGTCGCCGAGCGTGGCCGGGCCGGGCTGAATCAGCTGAGCTCGCTGGTGCACAGCCTGATCGACAACGACGGGATCACCTACACCGAAGTCGATCCCAGCCGGGATGGAGCCGCCGGCGCCCACAGCTTGGAGCGGCCGTGGAGCCTGGACACCCTGCCCATTGTGATATCCGCGGCCGATTGGGAAGTGCTGGAAGCCGGGCTGGTGCAGCGATCGCGCTTGCTCGATGCCGTGCTCGCGGATCTCTACGGGCCCCGCAGCTTGCTCACCGACGGACTGCTTCCGGCGGAGCTGGTGTTCGGCCATCCCGGCTACGTGCGTAGTGCCACCGGCATCGAAGTGCCCGGGCACCATCAGCTTTTCATGCACGCCTGCGATGTCAGCCGGCTGCCGGACGGCACCTTCCAGGTCAATGCCGACTGGACCCAGGCCCCGTCGGGGGCCGGCTATGCGCTGGCCGACCGGCGCGTTATAGCGCACGCGATTCCGGACCTCTACGAGCGGATTGCGCCGCGGCCGACCACCCCGTTCGCGCAGGCGCTGCGGCTGGCACTGATCGACGCGGCGCCCGACGTCGCCCAGGACCCGGTGGTGGTGGTGCTGTCCCCCGGCATCTATTCAGAGACCGCGTTCGATCAGGCGTATCTGGCTACGCTGCTGGGTTTTCCGCTGGTGGAAAGCGCGGATTTGGTGGTGCGCGACGGCAAGCTGTGGATGCGCTCGCTGGGCACGCTCAAACAAGTCGACGTGGTTCTGCGCCGCGTCGACGCGGTCTACGTGGACCCGCTGGACCTCCGCGCCGATTCCCGGCTGGGTGTCGTCGGTTTGGTGGAGGCCCAACACCGCGGAACGGTGACCGTGGTCAACACCCTGGGCAGCGGCATCCTGGAAAGCCCAGGGCTGCTTCGGTTTCTGCCCGAGCTGGCCGAGCGACTGCTAGGCGAAGCCCCGCTGCTGGGGACCGCCCGAGTCTACTGGGGAGGCATCGCGGCCGAACGCTCACACTTGCTGGCCAATCTCTCGTCGCTGTTGGTCAAGTCCGCCGTCAGCGGGAAAACCCTTGCTGGGCCGACGCTTTCGTCTACCCGGCTGACTGAATTGGCTGCGCGGATCGAGAACGCGCCGTGGCAGTGGGTCGGCCAAGAGCTGCCGCAGTTCTCGTCGGCACCGACCGATCACGCCGGTGTGTTGTCGTCGGCCGGCATCGGCATGCGGCTGTTCACCGTTGCCCAACGCAGCGGTTATGCGCCGATGATCGGCGGCGTCGGCTACGTGCTGGCGCCCGGCCCCGCGGCATACACGCTGCAAACCGTTGTGGCAAAGGATGTCTGGGTGCGCCCAACGGCGCGGGCCCGAGCCGAGGCGGTGACTCTGGTGGAGCCGCCGGTGAAGGCCGCCGCGGGCACCTGGGCGGTCAGCTCGCCGCGTGTGCTGTCCGACCTGTTCTGGATGGGACGCTACGGCGAGCGCGCGGAGAGTATGGCCCGGTTGCTGATCGTCGCCCGCGACCGCTTCCATGTCTACCGGCACCAGCAGGACACCGAGGAAAGCGAGTGTGTGCCGGTGCTGATGGCTGCGCTGGGCCGGATCACCGGCACCGACACCGGAGTGGACAACGACCACGCCGAGATGATCGCCATCGCCCCCTCGACGCTGTGGTCACTGACCGTGGACCCGGACCGGCCGGGTTCTTTGGTCCAGTCGGTGGACGGCCTGGGGCTGGCGGCCAGGGCGGTGCGCGATCAGTTGTCCAACGACACGTGGATGGTGCTGGCCGGGGTGGAGCGCGCGCTTGCGCAGAAGGCCGACCCGCCGCAATCGCTCGCCCGGGCCGACACCGTGCTGGCCTCGGCGCATTCGCAGACGCTGGCCGGGATGTTGACGCTGGCGGGGATCGCCGGCGAGTCGATGGTGCGCGACGTGGGCTGGACGATCATGGATATCGGCAAACGCATCGAACGCAGCCTCTGGCTGACCGCGTTGCTGGGGGCCACGCTCACCACGGTCCGCAGTGCCACCGCCGAGCAAACCGTCATCGAGTCCACGTTGCTGGCGTGTGAATCGTCGGTCATCTACCGGCGCCGCACGGTCGGTAGGTTCAGTGTCGCCGACGTGGCCGAATTGATGCTGTTCGACGCGCAAAACCCGCGATCGCTGCTATATCAGCTGGAGCGGATGCGGGCCGACCTCAAGGACTTGCCCGGCGCGTCGGGATCGTCGCGGCCGGAGCGGATGGTCGACGAGATCGGTACGCTGCTGCGCCGGTCGGATCCCGCCGAGCTTGAAGAGGTCACCGGCGGGCGCCGTACGGAGTTGGCGGACCTACTCGCTGCGATACATGCCGAGTTGCGCGATCTGACCGACGCCATCTCCGAAACGCAGTTGGCATTGCCAATCGGCATGCAGCCGCTGTGGGGCGGCGACGAACGGCGGGTGATGCCTGCCTAGCGCACTTAGGCACTGACGGCCGCGTGCCCGCTCTGCTCCGAGACCACCTCGTCGATAACGGTGTGGATGAACTGCATTTTCCCCAGGACGGCCACCGGGAGCACGAAGGGAT
>Ga0335072_10006427_pt1 | contig 17175 bp, 13 predicted proteins | sample Lox_Sample_21_FD_206725 | JGI IMG/M metagenome (GOLD analysis project Ga0335072, IMG submission 206725) | Soil microbial communities from Loxahatchee National Wildlife Refuge, Florida, United States - Lox_Sample_2.1 | ecosystem: Environmental > Terrestrial > Soil > Wetlands | place: USA...
CATCCCATTGGTGGTGGCCTTATCGCGGACGCAGGGGGTGGGCCGTCTGATCAACGACGCCAGTGCCGACGGCGGGTTCGGCAGCCTCGACATCGAGATGTTTCCCACGCTGGAGCGCGCGTGCACCCCCGATCTTGTGCTGGGCGGGTCGTTGGAGCCGTTCGCCGAAGCCCTGCACAATCGGTGGCGCGAGGAGAAACTCGCGAAGGGGGATGACGCGCCCACCTGGGGCGACCTGGACGAGTCCCGCAAGGCATCAAGCCGCGCGCAGGCCCGCGATATCAAGGTGAAGGTGCAAAAATACGGCTGCAAGATCGTGCCCCTGCACGAATGGGACGCATCGGATTTCACGTTTAAGCGCGAGGAAGTCGAACAGCTCGCCAGGGACGAGCACAAGCGTTGGATTGTTGAGCGCGAGCGTGACGGTTGGCGACAGGTGCACGGCGCCACACAGGCGGACCCGATCAAAAAGACGACGCCGTACCTGATCCCCTTCGACGAACTGCCGGATGACATCGCCGAGTACGACCGCATCTTCGTGCGAGAGATCCCGAAGATCCTGGCTTCGGCCGGTTTGCAGATCAAACGGCGGGCACAGCCGGACCCGGATGACGCACGGGCCACGTGGAGCGGGTGGGGGTGATGTGCAGCCGCCACGTGTCCGCCACGCTTCCAATGACCGTTCCCCAGCCCCGGTGTACCGGGGCTTAAGCGCTCAGGGGCGTCCGGCGGTGCGGCGCCGGTAGCCGCGGGTTTGATCGAGCCGTCGCTTGATAGCCACGGGCCGAGGTCGGGAATCGCCCTACACCGCGACGCGTTCGATATCGCCCAGCACCGCTGGGCCTTCGCCGTCACGGGCGCGGCGGAGCAAGAACATGCGGAGCCTACCGTACTGTTTGGCCATCTCGGTGTTGCCGACGTAGTCGCAGGAGAACTCAGCGGCATTGTGCAGTGCCAGCACAGCGGCAAACGTTTCGGTGACGTAGACGCAGCCTTCCGGGGTGATCGGCTCGATGCGGGCGGCGCGGCTGACATTGGCACCGTAAATGTCGACTCCATCGGTGATCGGGTCGTCGAGCTCATAGACCGGCCCCAGGTGGCCGCCGAGGCGCAACTTCAGCGTCTCGGGCAGCCCGGCCGCCGTAAAGTCGATAGCGCTCATCGCGTCCTGCATGTCCAGTGCGCATGCGGCGGCCCGGCCGGCGTCGCGGAAGACGACGAAAACGCCGTCCCCCCAAGTCTTGATGAAGCTGATGTGCTCCTTGTGGCGGCGGGCCACGTCGCCTAGCGGGCGCATGACCTTCTCGGCGAAAGTCGGCAGCTGGGCGTCGGTCAGCTTGCTGAAGCCGTGTAGGTCGCCGAACAGCATCGCCCGGGTGTCGCGGCGGCCCCGGGTGATCGCCGGACGGTACCAGGGCGGGAGCTTCTCGACGGTTGCGTCTGGGCCGACCGGCACAATCGTGACCGGATGGCCGGCCTCGCGCCACGCGCTCATGTCGGCGGCGGTGCTGGCGATCGCCCCGTTGTCGACGGCACCGTCCCACACCGCCAACTGCAGCAGCGGCGCATGCAGATGGCGGGCGCACAGGCTGGCAAGGCCCATCGCCAGGCTGCTGCCGTAGGTGAAGAGCAGATCGTCGCCCAGATAGGCGTCCTCCGTGGCGAGGCGCACCGTCTTGGCCGCGGCGAGACAGGCCTCGAACCGCGTCACCCACTCGTCGCCGGCCGGGCGGACTGCCTGTTCGACGAAATCCTCGGGGGCGAAGGGCAATACGATATTCAGGGCGACGCCGTGTTCGAGCAGCGCCTCAGCGAACAAGATGTCGGCGCCCGCGGCGAGCGAGCCGTAGGCCGCACTGATGCGCATGCCCTCCACCACCGCGGCGATCTGGGCGGCCACCGTCGGCGCCTGCGCCGCCCGAAACCCGCCAGTCTCACCCAGCGACGGCGTGATCACCGGGCCGAGGAAGTGGACGACGGTCGGCACCTTGAACGCGGCGAGCACACCGGCACCGAGGTTCGTCGCCGCGACGATGCGCTCAAGCTGCCGGCCCGTGGTGGCCAGCGCGGCGTCATCGCGGCCGGCCGCCGTGACGACCTGCTCGGCCAGCCCACCCGCCGCGTCGAGATCGCCCCGGACGAGATGGGCTTCCAGCGCCGTGGCCAGTACCCAATAGCGGTCGGGCGCAGCCTCATCCAGGCCGGCGATGCGCGGCGCCAGCAGATCGAGAACCTCGCCGGCGAGCCGGCCGGCGGCCCCCGCATCGCCGGCGAACAGGGCCAAGGTCGCGGCGTTGATGGCCGGGTAGTACGCCTCTGGGTCGCCGGCATCGGTCGCGGCGTGGAAGGCGTCCTCGTAGATCGCGCGGCCCTCGCGGAACAACGCGGAGCGCGCCTCGCCCGTCGCACCGAACGCCTGGTCCTTCTTCAGCCGGCCGAGCAGGCTGCGCGCGTCAGTCTCGTTTCGTTGATGCAGGCCGAATTCGTAATACTTTTCGAGCGCAAGCGCGGTCGCGCCGGCATTGGCCAGGCTCAGCACCGCCCGGTGGGCCAGCCACACATCGCCGGGAAACAGCTCCAGCGCCTCTGCCGCCAAGTCGTAGGCGCGGAAGAATTCGCCGTGATCGAAAAAGGTCTTGACGTCCTTCAGCGCCCCGTCGGCGGCGGAGGAACCGCCCAGGAAAACGGTCGATTGTGCGATGTCGGGGCTGAGCTGCCGGTCCTTGTCGATGAAGGGGACGACCTGGCGGTAGGCGGCCAGGAACGGTCGCGTGCCGCGGCCGAGGGCGAGAGCCGGATTGGTCCGCTGACGGAGGTCGACGGCCTGCGCGGCGTGCATCAGCTCCACGGCGAGGATTGAGAAGGTGTTCTCGACGATCTTGCTTACGTTCGTCGCGGCCGCCGCGGCATTGGTCGCGGTGTCTTCGATGTCGCCGGCCACGGGGATCAGGTCGAGGGATACGGGGTCGGCCAGGCGTTGGTTTCGCGCGGCGAAGTCCGCGGGGATCTTCTGGATCGCCGCGAATCCGATCCCTGTGTCGTCGGCGGTCAGGAAGCGGGACAGGCGGGTGAACTCGGGAGTCCCGAGGCGCATGATCCGCTCCGTTGCGGTGATCGAAACGTGGGCGAGCGCGACCGCGAGCGACTCGAGCTGAAGGACCCACGACAACGGTTCAAAGTTGGCGGTCGGAACCACAGCGCCCTCGACGCCGTTGCCGTGCACGTAGTAGGCGAGCTGCTGCGCCATGGCCTGCGGGGGCGGTGCGGGTCCATCAAGAACCGTCGGGTTGTCATCTGCGGTGTTGATCTGTGTCGTGAGTTGACGGTCGAGCCGGGCGAGGATGTCCTCGGCGCTGCCCACGACGTGGCTGAAGGTGCGGAAGCTCAGCGGGTCCTGAAGCGCGCGGTTGGGGTCGAGTGAGAACAGGTAGCTGCCGGCCAGGTTGTCGCAGACGGCGGCGGCGACGGTGGCCTGCCCCGGGAACTCCCGCACGCCCTGGGCCTCGGCGAGGAAGGGTGCGATGTTGCCGTTGAGGCCCTCGATGCTCAACGTGAACACCTGCCGTGCGCGCGTGAGCAGGTGCCGGGCGTCGGCCGCCGCGAGGATCGCGAGCGCCGCCGAGTACGCATTGGAGCTGAAGATCGATAACGCGTCTTTGCCGAACGGGACGAGCGGCGTCAGGCCCGCTGCCGTTAGGGCGGTGGCGGCCGGCACCGTCTCGCCGCCGTAGTAGACGTCGCCCTCCCCGATCAGCGCCAGCCCGATGTGCGCCAGGATGTCGATGTCGGCCTCGCCGACCGTTCCCCCGCTCGGGACCACTGGCGTGATCTTGCGGTTGAGAAACTCCGCAAGCCCTTGGACGACGGCGGGCTCGGCGCCGCTGTGACCGATCAGGATCGCATTCACGCGGATCGCCATCGCCGCGCGCACCACCTCTGGCGCCGCGGGCGGACCGGTGGCTGTAGCTTGCACGCGGAGCAGGTTGGCGTTGAACTGCTCGGAGAGGTGCCGTGCGGCGGGAGTGATCTGACCGCCGGGAAAGACGGTCTTGTCCTTGTTCTCGCCGACTCCGCGCGTCAGGCCGTAGATCGGCTTGTCCTCGCGAGCAGCCTCGAGCAGGACGTCGAATGAATGCTGGACCCGCTGCATCGCCTCCGGCGGCACGCTGACGCCCGCGCCGCCGCGTGCGATCGATATGACTTGGGGAAGCGTGAGGTGCCCTCCGTCCAGGACGATGGACGCCGAACCGTGATTCTCTGCCGTCGGTTTGGCTGGCGCCGCGGCCTGGGCAGGCTCGGCGGAAGCGGCGCTCGGGCCGGCACTGTTATCGGCGTGCGTAGCGCGCCCGGCATCCCGGTCACCGCTGTGGCCGTGCCGGCCCGAAACGGCGCCGGGGTTATCGGCTGGCCCGCGTTTGGACATTCACACCCGACCCGCCTGTTCACGATGTCTTTGCCGACGCTTGCGGCGACTGCCGTATTCAGCGGGACCGCGAAGAACCGCGCAGGCTTGTTTGCGCGCAGTTTATCGTGGTCGTCCTGGTCAGCGCTGGCGATCGGGGCGGCAAGATCAAGCTGCGGGAAACGGTCGCGCAGGGGTTACCGAAACGGGCGCCGGGGATCTCGCGGGGCAGGTGGCGCGCTGGCGCGCGAAGTCAGGTCCGCGCGCATCAAGCAAATCTAGAAGTTGACGGTGTGACAGATTTTCCAGCTGCCGTTTTCTTTGGCGTATGTATCGGTTTCGGCGTTGTGGGTGCCGTTGGACCACGTGCTGATGACGCTGGCGGTGGCCCGGTCTCCGGTGACAACGATGTTGCTTGCCGCACTCGACAGGGGCCCGATTTTGTCGCGCGTATTGAAAACGTTGTGGGGCAGCTGCGACGCGCTTCCGCCACACATCAGTGACGTCAGTCCCGCGAGATCGTGTTTGTTGAGATCATCGGTCCAGGCCGCGACCAGCTTCTTGATCTGGTCCTCGTCGGAGGCCGACGAGATCTGCTGCCCACCGGGGTTCCCGGAGATCTGGTGTCCGGCGGAGCTTTCGGAGATGAGCTCGTAGGCCGAGAAGCCCCCTATCACCACCAGCGCGACCGCGCCGACGGCCTTGATGATGACCGCGCTGGGATCTCGGATAATGCGCGGCGGGGTCCACCAGGCCGACTCTGGGAAAAACGGGTCCGCTGTCGCAATCGGCGGGGAGTCTTGACCGTCGCAGTCAGGCTCGGCGTCCGGATTATCTGGGTCGTGGTCGCAGTCGGCCGGGCCAGGTGTCGTCATCGGGAAACCCTTCATTTCGTGCGGGATCATTATCGTCTTTACCCTTTGGGGCCGCCAAGAATTTTTGGTCCCCGACCCTGTGTTGTTCGGTTGATTGAACTGGAAAGCGCGCGGACCAGTTGGCAGAACCCTTGGAGAATCACTCATCTGCACCGCGGCGAATGAAACGTGGTTCGGGGCGACCAGCACGTGTTTAGTCGAACACCGGCTGTTCGGGTTTCGAGGACGCTGGCCCGATCACGTCCCACCGCGCGAACGCAAACCGGCAGGAACCACGGAGTCAATTCCTACCCGGCACCAGCAAAGTGAATAGCTATGTGACACCGGGGAATCGAAAAGGCGTGGACATAACGTTCGCGGCGGCGTCCACGGGCACTTCGTTGACCTGTCGTCAGGTCTTTTTCGGCTAGCCACACCTGGGCTGTGTCAGTGCTAGTCGTGATTGTCGTGATTGCATTTTTCTCGACGCATAGCAGATAATGGACGCCGGGCGTCACCATGAACCAAAGCTCCCATCACCAGCCCGCATGATGCACAGCGGGAGCCATTGGGTCGCCGGGAGGATAATTCTGATCGGGCTGGGTAAGCGAATTGGGCACGTTGCCCTTTACCGGCGCCGCCCGCCTTGGTCGACCGTCGCGTTATTGTCGGTAACCGGCGCCTTTCTCGCTTTGTTGATGAAGCGTTCGGCGACGACCGCGGCGCTGGGCACGGGGTTGCTATCCGCCATGGCGTTGGTGGTCTTGCCAACGGCGGTGGCGAACGTGGACCTCGCCGCGGGAATGGCGCTCAACATCGGTAATCACGCCTGTTCGCTTGGATTCTTCGGGTTCAACGCCCGCCAGGATCGACTCGCGGTGACCGCCGGTCATTGTTCTGACGCCGTGCCCGACGAACCGGTCTACGCGGACAATGGTGTACAGATTGGCAGGGTTGTCGCCTGGAGGGCGGACCAGGTGAACGCGTCGGGCGATCTAATCGGAGAGCGTGGATACACGGTTATCTTTGTTTTCGAACGTCTTTCGTTGGAGCCGTTCTTCACCGGCGTCAACACAGCGGTCAGGGATGGTGAGCACGTAATCAAGTTCGGTCAGCGCACCGGCAAGACCATGGGCGTCATCAAAACGATTCAATTCGACCGCAAACGGCCCGAGTTGGCGTTGATCTCGTCGAACATGGTCCAACTGCCCGGCGACTCCGGTTGCCCCTGGTACACCAGCGACGACCAACTGGTCGCGATGGCGTCCAGCGGCGATCAGGAATGGGCGGGCGGCGATGCCGGCAGCGAGGCTCAACCGATCCAGGCAGTGCTCGACCTGATACGCGCGAACGGCAGCGTGTGGACCGAGGACTTCAAAGTCTGGACCCAGTAGTCCTTGCCGAATGATCTGAAAACGTCCTCCCGCACGGCCCGCACAGTTCAAGCAGTAGCCTGCGCCTGGGCGAGTGCCGCAAGCGAGATCGCGTATTTGTGAAGCGGTTTCAGCTCGCGGGTGCCGGAATAGACTCAGCGCAAATGGTTCATCACCGGCTCCGCCGGAGCTTAAGCGGGAACCTCGGCGAGAGCACCTCACAGCTGATCGCCGCCTAATCGTTATGACGGCGAAAGCAATTCGACCTTGGCGCCTGGTGAACTCGATGACCTGTGCAGTTCGAGTATGCCCCCGGCAGGCGTGTTTGTCGGCACGTCAAACGACAATGTGACCGTAGCGGTGGTACCGGGGCCGACCATGGTTTCGAAGGTCAGCGTCCACACCGCGGCCGCGGGGTCGGGAACATAGACAGCATCGTTGATTTTGAGCCTCTGGTAGGACGCGATGAATTCCTCGAGCTGACTACCGTTGTTGGTGATGGTCAGCTCGGCGGTGAGGAATGTGCCCCTGGCGGTCGTCTGGATGAAGGGCAAGCTCGGGTTGGTGACGGTCTTGGAGCGCGTTACCGAGGTGACGACGAACGTGATGTTGCCGTCGACGGCGCGCTGGCCGATTCGTACCGGCGCCGAGGGTTGGGGCGACGGTGGCACGGGGAGCGGCGCCGGAACAACCGAAGACGGAATACGCTGCGGTGGTGTCGGATTCAGCGGATGCGGTACTGGTCGGCTCGCCGGAGGCGGCATCGTGACGGCCGGGGCCGAGACCGGGCGAGCGCGCGGTGCCCGATCGGCCGATCGGGCGTGCTCGGTGGCGATCACGGCGAAGGCGAGCAGGCCCGCGGCGACGGCAACGCCGGCCGCCAAAGATGGGCGGCCCCGGTTGCCCGACCTCGGCGGCGAGTCCACGCCCGGCTCGGGCGCCGGCCTGAGTCCGAAAATTCCCCATTGGCGATCACCGCGGAGAAACGCCTCGTTTTGGTCATCGGCGCGCGCGGCAAGCGCCGCCTTCTCGTGGCGGCGGCGTTGCCACGCCTCGATCGCCAGCCTCCCCAAGATAGCCAGGCCGCTCACCACTGCGGTGAGGCTGACCAGGAGCAAAAACGCCTTCCAGTTCGCCAGGATCAAGACGAGGCCGGCCAGCACCGCGATTCCGATGAGGACCGGGTGAGCTGCCATGAAGGCGCGGAAACCGGGCTTGAAATGCGTCGCGTGGTTCGACCCGGGATTACCGTCGGCCGCGGGGGCGGGTGTAGCTCCCGCTGCGGTCCGGCCGGTCCGGTTCGAAGATCGTGTCCGCTGTGTGCCTGATGGGCCCGGAGAAGTAGGGCGTGTCATTTGAGGTGAATGCTACGCCGAAATCAGGTGCTGCCGGCACACTTTTTCGCCGCAGGCCGAACTCGGCTTTTACCCACCTGACCTGTGCCCTTGCCCGGACTTGGCGCTGAGCCTGGCAACGCCATCGCACGTCGGGAGAAGGCTGTTCGCCTCGCCGGCGAGCTGCCGGTGATCAGACGGCAGGCAGGGTTCCTGCCGTCGGACATCGGCCCCACCCATCTCCGTCGGACTCGCCGGACCTGACCCACGTCGGCGGTCGAATCATCCCCAACTGGTCGCGCCGATGCAGCTCTCACTGTTGTCGCGACCAACCCGAATTGGTCACCATTTTCCATAACACGGCCTTAGGGGGCCAGATATGCTTTCCGGCGTCCGTGCGAACTTGGTTGCGGATGGAATACGGGATACGGGAGTGAAAATGCCTGGGCGCAGCCGTATTTCACATACAGCGCGGGCTGAAGAGGTGCGCGGCCGCCGTGGATGTGCGGTAGGCAACGCCGGCCGCATCAACCGCGAAGCGGTGGCCGCCGGCACGTGGATGTCTGAACGACGACCCGAATCGGTCAACCGAACTGTCCCCGACGTCAGCGGACGAACTGTCTGCCACTCGACCGGTAGGAGAAATCATGACTGCCACTGAACAGACTGCCATCGCGGAGAAGACCACCGAGCCATGGGCCTCCTGGGAGCCGTGTGACGACGACCAGGGTGCCGAAGCACTCGAGCGGCTTGCCCGAAGCCTGCCGAGGTTCTTCGCCGATTCGAAACTGATCAGCAGTCGCCAGTCGCGGCTGCCATTCTATGAATCGCATCGCCTGATGGAGCTCGAATTCGACCGCGGCCAAGGCGCGGAGCGGGCGTTTGTGCTCGACGGTCCACGGGGAACCGCGTTGCTGGACGGGCAATCCAGCCCGATACACGACGCCAATGAAGCCGAGTCGCTCGCGTTGACCGAGGCAACGGCCGCTGATTACGTCAAATTTTTCCTTTACTTTCTGCGCGCCGATGAGGGCGCCTTTGTTCTGATCGAGTCGAGCGAGGAAGTGGGGCCCGCCGAGGATGCCGGCGACCGCAGCGATGACGAGGACGGGGTGCTCACCCTCGAGGAGGCGCGCAGCAACGCGCGTCCGCTACACATCGGCAAGCCCGACTCGGACGGCCGCTGGGCCACCGACAGCACCGTTGCCTACGGTGGCGTGCTATTCAACGCCTCGTTTGCCGTGGAGCCCGGCGGGCTTGTCGAGATGACTGACGACAATGTGATCGGCGCACTGGGCGGGCTTTTGGTCCCGCAGGCTCCTTCCCTTGCGTTGCAAGCGAAGGCCGGTGATCGTGAGATCACTCAGGCGGTGGTTGCCGTCTTGCTCGAGGACGCGCTGCAAGAGCTGAACGCTGACACCAGGGCCGGCAACGTGTTACTCCACCATTTCAACCCGCAGACGCAAGCCACCAAGCCCAGTGAGCAGCTGACTCGTCTTCTGGAGTCCCACGCGATCGTGATCATCGAGTCAGACATCCCGTTCGTCGAGGATGTCGTCGCCCAACTCGTCGCTTCGGCCGACACCGTCAGCAGCGCCGTGCGGGCCAGCGCGCTGCAGCCCGGATATGACGATCTGCGGTGCGACATCACGGTTAGCAGTTACAGCCAGCTGTATCTGCTGTCGCTACACGCCTACCGCAGCCTGTTCGACGCCGAGCGCACCGCCCATGATCTGAGCTTCAGCGATGCGGCCGTGCTGATCGGGTGCAACCGGGTCGCCGATGTGCCCGAGCCGCTGCGCCGGATTGCTGACAGCATCCTCACGTTCCCGACGATCGACCGGCGGCGGTTTGCACGCATTTTTGAAAACGTGTTCGACGCCACGCCCGCGCCGGGCTGGGACGCCGGAGGCGCGGACTGGACGCATTTCCTGGTCCCGGGAGACTTCCACCTGGCGCGCCGCCTCGCGCTGGGCCCAGACGACGCGCTGTCGGTGCTCAGGGATCGGGTGCAGGCCCGGCTGAACCAGGTCACCCCGGATGACGGCCTGGGAATGGCCGATTTAAATGGCATGGGCGAGGCGCGGCAGATCGCCGAGGACCTGATCGCCGACATCCAGGCTGCCCAGGCCGAGAAGATCCCGTGGTCAGCAGTCGACAGGGGTTTGCTGCTGATCGGGGCGCCGGGAACCGGCAAGACCACGCTCGCACGGGCGATCGCCAAGGAATGCGGGGTGAAGTTCGTGGTTGCCAGCGCGGCAAAGTGGCAGTCCGCCGGCAACCTCGACGAGCACCTGCGCGCGATGCGGTCCGACTTCGCCGAGGCGCGGCGCTACGCCCCGGCGATCCTGTTCATTGACGAGATAGACAGCATCGGCAGCCGGGAGGATCTGTCGGGGCCAAACATGGTGTACCAGACCGACGTGATCAACGCCCTGCTGGAAGAGATCCAGGGAATCGGCCCGGCCAGCTCGGTGATCGTGATCGGAGCGACCAACTACGTCGAGAAAATCGACCCCGCGCTGCGGCGCGCCGGGCGCCTCGACCAGGTCGTCGAGATCCCGCTGCCTAACGTCGAGGGCCTCGAACAAATCTTCGGGTATCACCTGGCGCGCTACCGGGCCGACGGTGGCGTGCAGGCACCCGACGTTGACGCGCGGGCACTCGCCGAACTGGCGTTCGGACTGACCGGGGCCGATGTCGAGTTCTTCGTGCGTGGTGCAGCCCGGCGCGCGCGGCGCGAGGACCGGCCAGTGGGCCAGAACGACTTGTTGGCGGAGGTCACCCGGCGTCCCCGGCGTCCCGACAGCGCGCCGCGGCTCACGCCCGCCGAGATGCACCGCGTCGCCGTACACGAGGCCGGCCACACCGTGGCCCGGCTGATCAGCTCCACCGGCGGCGAAGATCTCACCTTCGCCAGCATCATCCCTCGGCTCGACGGCTCGCTGGGATTCACCGCGGCCGTGCCGACCAACACGCAGGTGCTGACCCGCCGCATGATGATCGAGGAACTCGAGACCGTGCTGGCCGGCCGCGCCGCCGAGGAGGTGGTCTTCGGAGCAGACGATATCGGCGGCGGCGCCGGCGGCTCGTCCACCAGCTGCGACCTGGCGGTGGCGACCAACTTGGCCGCGCTCATTGTCTGCCAGTCCGGCCTCGGCGACGACGGCCTGCTGCGCTGGACGATCCAGCCGACCGCCGAGCAGGATGACAAGATCGACGACATCCTCAGCGCCGCCTACCGCAGTATCCGAGGCCGCCTGCAGACCTGCCGGGCGTTGCTCGACAGCGTCACCGCGGCCTTGGAAGAAAAGCAGGAACTCAGCGGCAAGGAGTTACGCCGGCTCGCCAAATCGATCGGGCCGGCCGCCGCGCCGACAGGTTAAGCCCATCGAGTTCTTCGACCTTATTCGGGACGATCCTCGCCGCGTCGGGCGAGTCGAGCGACGAGGTCAGGTTCGTTGATGCGCTCGGCGGCCGCACCGCGGAGTGAGGATGGAGTGCTCGCGATGGGAGGGCTGCGCCGGTCCTCTCGCCGCTGATGTGCGGCTGCTGAATCGTGTCTGTAAAGCCCCGCACCGCAGGAAGCCGCTTAACGGCGAGCCAAGAAGCTGCCCCCGAAGGGGGAGTGGCCGGTTTTGCCTGTCGGTTCAGCAGCTGGCTGCCTATGGTGAGCCGGTGGAGACCCGGACTCCGCCGCGGCGCCGGTGGTGGCGCCAAAGGGCGATCCTGATTCCGGCCGCCGTGTTGACCGTGGCCATCGTCGCCGCCACGGTCGTCATCAACAGCCGCCAGCACGAGAAGTCGAACGGACCTCAGAGCCTTCCCGCCACCAGCGCTCAGCACCGCGGAGGCGCCTACGGTCCGCAAATCACGCTGCCCTTCACTGGCGTCGGACCCAACGGTGTGGCGGTGGACGGCGCCGGAAACCTCTACGTCACCGACTACGTCACTAATCGGGTGCTGAAGCTGGCGGCGGGCTCGGGCACCCTGACAGCGCTGCCGTTCACCGGTTTGCGGGGCCCGTCGGCTGTAGCGGTGGACACCGCCGGCAATCTGTATGTCATCGCGGACGGGCATCGGGTGGTGAAGCTGGCCGCGGGGTCGAGCGCCTCGAGCGTGCTGCCGTTCACCGCCATCGAAGGTCCGCAGGGCGGTTCGACGTTTCAGGGTGTGGCGGTGGATGCGGGCGGCAACCTCTACATCGCCGACACCAACCAAGGTCGTGTGCTCAAGCTGGCGGCGGGCTCGGACACGCAGACCGTGCTGACGTTCACCGGGATGGAGTACATCAGCCCGATCGGTGTGGCGGTGGACCGCGCCGGCAACCTCTACGTCACCGACTCGATGAACAATCGGGTGGTGACGCTGGCCGCGGGGTCGAGCACCCAGGCCGTGGTGCCGTTCACTGGCCTCAAAAACCCCGCCGGGGTGGCGGTGGACGGCGGTGGCAACCTCTACGTCACCGACTTTGACCACAACCGGGTGCTGAAACTGCCGGCGGAGTAGGGCGGCAGCGCCGGCTAGCCGCCGCAGTAGTTGTGGGTGGTGTTGTTGCAGAAATTCCAGTCCCGCATCTTGCCCATGCTGACCTGAAGAGCCACACCGTTGTTGCCGGAAACCGACGCCGGTGGCCCGGTGAAGGGTTCGCCGATGCCGGTGAAGAGCTTGATCGTCACCGGCTCGCCCACGCTGTCGTTGCCCGGACTCGAGGCCGCGTTGACGGTTCCGGTGGCGGTGTCACCCGAGACGGTTGTCAGGGTGAAGTCCACGGTGGCCAGCGGCGCGTCGGCGTAATCGTCGTGCCCGCCACAGGCGGCTGGGCAGGCTGAGATGTCGGCGTAGCTGAGCCGTCCGGACCCGTCGCCGTTGATGGTGAGTCCCGAGGCGTGGGCGTGCCAGGACCCGGTGAATGGGTCTATTCCCGGCAGGTCGGCGGCGGCGGGCGGCGCGAACGTTAGCGCGGCAATCGCCAATCCTGCCAGGGCAATTCGCTTCATGTCAGTTCCTCGGATCAGAATTGATTGACCGTGGTGTCGCTGCCGATGAACATGCCGTGGCCGGTGCCATCGTGGCTGAAGCGGATGCCGTCGCCGCCGGCCACGATTGTCCAGCCCTGAATGTGGTAGGTCTGACCCACCAGGAGGGTGTCAAACGGGGGGTGGTCGTAGCCGACGCCGATGTTGGCGGTGCGGTAGCTGAACTGCCCCGACGCGGTGACGACGGCCTGATCGTTGTCGGTGGAAGTCTGCACGAAACTTCCCTGACAGACGACGTTAGGGCCGATCCCGGGGGTGTCGTCATCGGATCCGATCTCGCAGAGCATCGGTGGCGTCTGCGTTTTCACTTTCGCGTCGTGTCCCGGCGTGGGATCGGCGCCCGCCGGTGCGGCGCAGGCCAGCGCGGCGATCACGACTCCCGCCAGCGCGTTTCTTGTCATCTCCGGGCGTCCCTTGATCTGCCCTACTTGACGGTGACGGTGGCGCCGGTGGCCTCGAGCTTGGTCTTGGCCTCCTCGGCGGCTTCCTTAGGTGCCTTCTCCAGGACCGGCTTGGGTGCGCCATCGACCAGGTCCTTGGCCTCTTTGAGGCCCAGGCCCGAGACGATCTCACGGACAACCTTGATGACGCCGATCTTCTTGTCGCCGGCGGCCTCGAGGATGACGTCGAACTCCGACTGCTCGTCGGCGGTCTCGGCCACGGGAACGCTCGGTCCGCCGGTCGTTTGCGTGACGACCTGAGCGGCAGCCGTGACCTCGAAGGTCTCCTCGAATTTCTTGACGAAGTCCGACAGCTCCAACAGCGTCAGTTCCTTGAACGCGTCGAGCAGCTCGTCGCTGGACAGCTTGGCCATGGTGTGGGTCCTTCCTTCGTGCGAGGGGTCGTCGGTGCCCACCCGGAAACGACGAACGCCCCGGCACAGGAAGCGGCCGGGGCGCCTGACACGCGGACAAACCGCCGGCGCTGGTGCCTCGTCCTCCTGCGTGGGCCGCCGGGATGCTCCCGGACCTTCGACCGATCTCTCGGTGACCGACGGTCTGCGGTGGATCGGCGACCAGAATAGTCCGAAGCGGGCCATCAGCCAACGGGCGACGAGCCAGGCGACGGCCAGCGTGCCCGCGCCGGCGGACGGTGTGACTGCCGGCTGATCTCACCCTGTCCCCATTGGACACCAACGCGCGCGCAAGCGCACTAGTCGGCGGTCACGGGCCGCGGCGTGGCCGGGGGGCGGGCCACCTGCAGGCCCGCCAAAATCAGCAGGCTGGGGATTTCCCTGACGAAGATCCGGTCGTATTCGGCGATATCGGCGGGCAGTTCCTCGAACGGCACGAGGTAGGGAGTCGTTTTGCGCGTGACGTCCTTGGCCCCGGCGGACCAGCCGTCCGCGATGCGTTCTCGCATCCAGCGCAGATGCTCAGCGGCCGCCAGTGTTTCGATTTCTTCGTCGGTAAACGCGAAATCCGTTGCCCCACCCTCTCGCAGCGGTGCAATGTCGCAGCCGACCAGGGCCAGCTTGCGCCGGATATCGCGCGCATTGTCGCGACTGGATTCTTTGCGCGATTCGTCGAGTTCCTCCCATGACGGCGCGGGCTTGCCCGCGCTGATCTGTTCGCTGCGCCACCGCTCGTGAATAGCCCGCGCGATCAATTCGATCGGTCCGCCCGACACCAGTTGAACGATACCGGCAGTGCTCGACCGACCGAGCGCTGATTTGCAGAGGCCGCGGCGCCTGACGTTATGGCATCGGGAATCCTTCCGAAATCGAGTCGGCCGATTCAAGATGGCGTCACCGGAACCTGTCAGGCTGGTGGCCGGGTCGGAAAACCGGCGGGAGGTCGGATGTCCTATCGGGACCGCGTGAGCTCGCCGGGACCAAAGAAGCTGCTTGCGTTGGACGTCGGCGGCATCCGGGGCGTGATCACCCCGGAGGTGCTGCAGCGCGTGGAATCCGTGCCGGCAGAGCAACTCTGCGCGGTGGCGGCTGAAAACCTCGCCGGATCCCTCCGGGCACGCCTATGACTGCGCCGTTCCAAATTGCGTTGACCGCTGCGGCTTCTGCACTGGGCGTGCGGGTGGCTGAGGTGACCGAGTTGCCGGCCGCAATGGCGGCGTTGGGGCTGCACCCGCCGCGACCAGCCGTGGTGGTCGTCGGGGGAGCGGCCGGTCTCGAGGACGCCCGCATCGATGGCCTGCGTCCGGTGTTCACGACAGGCATCGCGGCGGTGCTGGGAAGGTGCGGGGGCGTCGGTGTCGACGGCGGGACCCCGTTCGGGGTGATGCGTCTGTTCGGCGAAGCCCGCGCGGCCGGCCGGGACGCCTTCCCGCTGGTGGGCGTGGTGGCCGCCGGCCCGGTGGGGCTGCCGCGCGGTCAGGCGTTCGCGCACGCCGAGACGGCGCTCGAGGCACATCACTCGCACTTCGTCGTGGTGCCGGGCGACAAATGGGGCGCCGAGGCACCGTGGCTTGCCCGCACCGCGACCGCGCTGGCCGGCGCGAGACCGTCAATCACCGTGCTCGTCAACGGCGGGCGGATCGCCTACCTCGATGTCGCGCACAGCGTCGACGCGGGCCGCCGGGTCGTGGTCATCGCCGGTTCTGGCGGCACCGCCGATGCGTTTGCCGACGCGCTGGGCGGCGCTGCGGAGGACGATCGGGCTGCGGCGCTGATCGAATCGGGGCTGATTGGTGTGATTCACCAGGATCAGCCGGAACGTCTGGCCGAGGTTCTCGCCGCGACTCTCGGCGAATCAGCGACCACTTGAGCGCGCCGGCTAAGGAACGTGTACCCGGTACCGCTGACTACCCTGACGCGAGCAGGCTTTGGGTCGGTTGTTGAACGCGCAGCCGGCTTAACTCGGTGCGGGCCGTCGCCCGGCACGGTCCAGCCCGGTCTTCTGGCTACTGCCGCACTATCTACGAATCCCCAAGCATGTCAATGCGACTGAGTTCGTTCTTAGTCCCGTCAAAACCCCTCGCGAGCTGCTGGATCGTCGTATTGTGCGCAGATCAAAAGGCGCTGCCAGCACCTGAAGCATTGCCGCCGGCTCGGCCGCTAACGGCGTGAGCAAAGGAGACACCCCAACCTAAGGGAAAGGTGCAAAATGGGCCGAGTCGCCGTTACTGAGTCCACCGGGGGGCGGTCTGAGCCGGCGATGTCAGCTGCGGCACGGAACCCTTTGGCCGCGACGTCATCTTTCGATGCAGTGCCAGCAATGCGAAAGCTGTTGCGACGATTGATAATAAGTACCTCAGATGATCTCAATTCCGTCACAACCGGGGGTGTGCGTGTATTCCACCCTGTTCTCGGACCTGTAGAAGACATAGCAGGGCATGTTGGTGAACTTCGGCGCGACTCCACCCTGCGCACTGCATAACCAGCCGATCGTCTGTTGATCGGGCAGGTTGGAGTACTTCTGTAGGCAAGCGGTGCAGGCGGTTTCGTTACCATTGGGGCTGATGGCGTTCGAGGCACAGGGACGGTCTGGATCAGGGTTTCTGTCGGCGTGTGCCGGTGCCGCGAACGGAAGTACCGCCGCAAACTGCAGCGCGGCAACCGCGATTTGTAAAGGGATCGACCGCATCATGTCACCTACCCCTGAACAGCGTCGCTGTGTCCCAGCGTCGCCACCGCTACAGCGGTAACAACTGCAGGTCCCATCGAGGGTTTCATAGTTTTCTCCAATCTGCTGGTGGTTTTCTGAAATGCCATAACCAATCGGTACCTGCAATCCCGACAAACCCACCACGAACTCAAGGCCTGGAAGCTCACTACGAAGGCTCAAAATCCCTATACCGCTTAGCCTTTAGCACGGTGACCGGTACCATGTGATGGCTTTCTACCCGGCGGTGGCGCGTAGGCGGCTCGGCGTTGTTTGGTGCGATGTGCTGTTTTTGCCGCTTCGCGATCGAGTTGCCGGTAGACAATGTGTTGCTGTGCAAGGGTCCACGCGTTGTTGGTGACCCAATAGATCAGGATCGCCACCGGCAGAAGGGGGCCGCTGACCAGCGCTCCGGCGGGAAAGACCCACAGCGATAACATCCGTAACACAGCGGGGTTACCCGGTGACGGCGGTTGACGAGTTATCGAGGTTCGAGCGGTGAAGTGGGTGGCGATCGCCGCAACGATCATCAGAGCAACGGTGACGCCGGTGACGGCGCCGATATGCACGCCCGCGCTGTGAATCGACGCGACCAACGGCGCCCCGAATAACC